>Ga0182030_10005402_pt1 | contig 27129 bp, 16 predicted proteins | sample 812S3MmetaG_FD_121299 | JGI IMG/M metagenome (GOLD analysis project Ga0182030, IMG submission 121299) | Permafrost microbial communities from Stordalen Mire, Sweden - 812S3M metaG (Illumina Assembly) | ecosystem: Environmental > Terrestrial > Soil > Wetlands > Permafrost | place: Sweden...
AAGCGCGGACGCCGTGAGTCTCGACGATATTGACCAATAGGAAATCCGGAAACGCCCCGGAATGTACATACGGCATCACGCCCTCGTTCCAGGGTTCTCATCGGCCAGGCCGACATGCCGTGCGCGAAGTTTGAGACTCAATCGTTATTGAATTGTGTAAAATCTTCGATCTATTGGTATCCAGCGGTATGTTTTAGGATGCGGTGTGGTGTCGCAGCGTGACAGCGACCCGTGACAGCGTTAACCTGATAGCGAAACAAAATATAACGGCTAGCGTTATGAATATGATATTTGGCGTTACAAGCGAATTTCAGTGACGAACTTCGAATCACGCCGGGCGTTAGAGCAATATTAACCACTCTCATTTAGTTCACTACGTCAACCCATCGCGGTTCCGATGGGGTGCCGTAATTCGTCCGCAGGTAAGATGGTTGTCGAGGCTACGGCATAGCGAATACGACTAGTTAACCCGGAAATCAGCGATAAAGCGTTGATCAAAGCTACTGTGTGCGCAGAAGTACGACGATGTACGCGAATACTATTGTGACTGCGCCAACGACGGCGTCGTTACTGATTCAATTAACCGACAAAGCCGGCGCTTATCACTGTGGTGCTTTTGGGGTGATCGTCTCTGATGAACGCGTTGACGTCTGAACACACGGACTCGTCGGCTTCTGAAGCCCAGGGCGGCGCTCTTCTGCGGGTATCGGCCGACAAGGTCGGCCGCCTCATGGACCTTGTCGGCGAATTGTCGCTCAGCGTTTCCGAGACCATTCGATCTTCCGATCTGGAAGGTCTCGAACTGACCGAATTCGAGAAATCCGCCCATCGCCTGATGATGGTGGTGCGGGAAGTTCAGGACGCCGCCGCTGAATTGCGGCTGGTGCCGATCGGGGACGTCTTCCGCCGCATGCGCCGCATGGTGCGCGAATTGGAACGCACGACCGAGAAGGAGATCGACCTCGTTCTGGAAGGCGAGGATACGCAGATCGACAAGGTCGTCGCCGACCGTCTTTACGAACCGCTTGTGCATGTGGTCCGCAATAGCGCCGATCATGGCCTGGAGACGCCCGCCGACCGCGAGGCGCTCGGCAAACCCCGCAAAGGGCGCATCACGCTCACTGCGTTGCCAGTCGGCGGCGACATTCAGATCGCAATCGCCGATGATGGGCGTGGTCTCGACCGTGAACGGATTCTCGCCCGTGCGCGTGAGCGCGGCCTGTTCGGGCCCCGAGAGGAACCCGACGACGCCGCCTTGTGGAAGGTGATCTTCCAGGCCGGCTTTTCGACGGCGGAGACCGTCACCAATCTCTCCGGGCGTGGCGTCGGTTTGGATGTGCTCAACACCGCGATGAAGGAACTGCGCGGGCGCATTTCCATCGACAGCAAAGCGGGGCAAGGCGCGAAGGTCGTCCTGGCCATCCCGCTGACCCTGGCGTTCCTTGATTCCCTGGTGATGCGGGTCGGCGCCCGTCTCTATGCAAGCCCGATCGACGTGGTCGCCGAGATCTTCCAACCCGGAAGCGAGCAGATCACCCGCATTTCCGCGGAGGCCGGCGTCGAAATGGTGCGGGTGCGCGACGCTTTGATCCCGATCTGCCGCCTTCAACAATACTACCGCGAGCCGGCGTCCGAACTGACCCCGCTGGAAAAACTGATCATCGTCATTTTCAACACCAGCGCTGGGCGAATCGGCATACCCGTCGACGAGATGTTCGATCAGCAGCAGGTGGTGATGAAACCGCTGCTGGGCCAATTGGAGAAGATTCGCGCCAGCTTCGGCTGCGCCCTCCTCGCCACCGGCGACGTCGCCATCGTGCTCGATTGCGAACGCCTCGCAGAGGGAGCGTGAAGATCATGGCCGACGCAGCTCTAGACGAGAGGTTCGACGATTCGGGTTACGAGCGCATTCGCACCTGGCTGAACGACCGCTGCGGGATCTACTACGCCGAGAAGAAGAAGGAACTGCTGTCACAGCGATTGGCGCGCGTGCTCGAACGCTTCGAACTCAGCAGTCTCGACGAACTGGCCGATTGCGTGGATACGGGCCAAAAGGGCGACATCGAGCTGGCGGTCGTGGACGTCGCTTCGACCAACCACACCTACTTCTTTCGAGAACCCGAGGTTCTTGACTATTTCACCAACACCATCTTGCCGAAGTTGGCGCACAAGTCCGAGCTGCACATCTGGAGCGCTGCGGCGTCGACTGGCGACGAAGCCTATTCGCTGGCGATCCTGGCGGCTGAAGCTCTTGGCCCCGAACAAGCCGCAAGCCGCGTCTCCATCTTGGGCACAGATATCAGCGCTCCAGTGATCAAACGCGCGGAAGCGGCAATCTACGGCGTCGCCCATCTTGAGCACGCGCCAGATTACCTGGTGAAGCGCTACTTCGAGCCGGCCGGAGCTGAGGATCTCCGAATTGTGCCGCACATCCAACGGATGTGCACCTTCCGGCGTTTGAATCTCAAGGCGCGGCCTTTTCCGTTTCGCCGACCCTTCGACATCATCTTCTGCCGCAACGTTCTCTACTATTTTGACCGTGACCACCAGCGCCGGACGCTCGAAGCGCTCTTCGACGTGACCGAGCGCGGCGGCTGGTTGCTGACCAGCGTCACGGAGTCGGTGCGCGACCTGGGCACGCGCTGGTGTTGGGTCGGAGGCGGGATTTACCGCAAGCTCGCATGAGCGCCCTCCGCAAAGGCCCCGTCCGAGTCCTGATTGTCGACGACTCCGCGATGGTGCGCAAAATCCTGTCGATCGGGTTGGCGAAGGACCCCGAGATCGAAGTCGTCGGTCAAGCCTCCGACCCTTACCGTGCCCGCGACCTATTGGTCGAATTGGAGCCCGACGTCATCACGCTCGACGTCGAGATGCCGAAAATGGACGGCGTGACGTTCCTCAAACGCTTCATGCCGGTGATGCCGACGCCGACCGTGATCATTTCGTCGCTGACCCAGGCGGGCAAGCGCGTGAGCCTCGAAGCGCTCGAAGCCGGCGCCGTCGATGTGGTGGCCAAGCCAGTTCTCGGCTTGGTCGATGGTCTGCCGCTCATGCTCGATGACATCTGCCGACGCGTAAAGGCGGCGGCAAATGCCGATGTGTCCCGCTTTGCTCGGCGCGGCGCGACTTCGACGATTGAGCCAGTCTCGTCCTCGCTGGAGGAAACCACTGATCGCGTCATCGCGATTGGCGCATCGACCGGCGGCGTCGAAGCGTTGGCCCGCATAATGCCAGCCTTTCCCGCCGATGGACCAGGCGTCGTCATCGTCCAGCACATGCCGATGGGCTTCACCGCCAGCTTCGCGGAGAGGCTCGATCGAACCTGCCAAATGCGCGCCAAGGAGGCCGAATCGGGCGACCGCGTTATGCCGGGCCGAATTCTGCTCGCTCCCGGCGGCGCCCGTCACATGAGCGTCCAGCGTTCGGGCGGCGAATACCGCATCGCTCTGAAGGAAGGCGCCGAGGTCAATTACTCGCGCCCGGCAGTCGATGTGCTGTTCCTCTCGGTTGCAGTGGCGGTTGGTCGAAACGCGGCGGCCGCGCTGCTGACGGGCATGGGCAGGGACGGAGCCGCAGGTTTGCTGGCGATCCGCCAGGCGGGCGGGCGAACCTACGCCCAAGACGAAGCCAGCTCAGTGGTGTTTGGCATGCCCGCCGCCGCGCAGCGTCTGGGCGGGGCCGAGGCGATGGCGCCATTGGAGAAAATTCCCGCGCTGCTGGTGCGGGCTCTGAGGACAAACTGACAGGAGAGACGAATGGCGCAGACCACAGACGATACGGCGCGGCAAGAGTCCATCGACGGCATCAACGCCGACTTGGCGTTCAATGAAGAGAACAATATCGCAGATATGTATCTGACCTTCGCCGTCGTTGGCGAAGAATACGCAGTGGGCATCGGCTTCGTCACCGAAATCGTCGGCATGCAGAAGGTGATGGAGGTTCCGGATGTGCCGCACTTCATTCGCGGCGTCATCAACCTGCGTGGCAAAGTTATCCCCGTCATGGATGTGCGTCGCCGCTTCGGCCTGCCTGAAACAACTTACACCGAACGCACAGTCATCATCGTCCTCGACATCAACAATGTTCCGATTGGGTTGGTCGTCGACGCTGTCAGTGAAGTGCTGGAAATCCCCGAAGCTCAAATCGATCCGCCGCCAAAGTTCGGCGCCAACCGCGACGGCAGCGGGGTGATCCGAGGCTTGGGCAAGCAGGGCGAACGGGTGGCGATCCTCCTCGATGTCGATCGGCTGGTGTCCGAGCAGACTGTCGATCTGCGCACGGCTCCCACCGAGCTAAAGGGAGCCGCCTGATCCCAATGCGCGCGTTGATCTACAACCAGAAAGGCGGGTGTGGGAAAACCACCACCGCCATCAATCTAGGGGCGGCGCTGGCCCGCCTCGGCGACGAGGCGGTGACGCTGGTCGATCTCGATCCGCAGACGCATTTGACAGCGGCGTTGGGGCGGCGCGCCGATGGACAGGCGTGGACCGTCACCCAGTGGCTGGCGGGGGCGCCAGGATCGACGCTGCCGGTTTCGCAACGTCTCTTTCTCATTCCTGGAGACTGCGAAGCGCAGGAACCGCGGCAGTTCGCCAATCCGCTGAGCGGCATGAACGGGACCGTGCTGATCGATGCGCCGCCAGTTTGGAGCGTCACAGTAGCGCGCTTGATGGCCGAATGTGACGTCATTTTGACGCCGCTGGAGCCGGACTTCCTCGGAATGCAGGGGTTCAACCGGCTGTTGCAGACGATGAAGAAGCACGGGGTTCCGTGGAGCCGGCTGCGCATTCTGGTCTGCCGCTACGTCGATCGGCTCTCCATTCATCGCGAAGTTCGCGAGCGACTCGGACAGCTCTTCAGGAACGGAACCTTGTTGCCGGTCGTCATCCGCAATTCGGTTCGTTTGGCCGAGGCGCCGGGATTTGGGCACCACATTTTCGATCATGCGCCCGACAGCATGGGCGCCAGCGATTACGAGGCGGCGGCTCGTTTGCTGCTGGACGAGTGGCGCTCGTTGCCGGGGGCCCAGGGGAAGGTCGTCAGGCGCACGCATTTTGAGATGGAGGAGAAGGGCAGTGACGACAAGGAATCGATCGGGGGCGCCATCCGGCGGGCGGCTGCCCAATGATCCTCTGGATTGGGTCGATGAGTCCCCAGCGGAAGAAGAGTCTACGGCCGAAGGGGCGGAACAGATGAATGACGTGCCGGAGGCTCCGGCTCAGATGCGCAATGAAAGGATTGAAACCATGTCTGAAGCAGTCAGGTCGGGCCACGGCGACGGAGGCTCCAATCAGAATCTAATCCAGGAGGTCTTGCGCCTGGTCGAGGCGTCGAAGAACGGACAGTTGAGTGAGCGCGCGAACGTCGCCGCTTTCAGCGGCGATGACGCGAAGCTTCTGCGAGGCCTCAACGAGATGCTCGACGCCATCCTGCTGCCGATCGGCGAGGGCAATCGCGTTCTCGATCAGATCGCCAAAGGCAAGATCGACGAGCTGATCGCCCAGACCTATCAGGGCGACCATGAGAAGATGAAGCAGAACGTCAACGGCATCGCGCTGGTGTTGCAGAAATTCCAGGCGGAATTTGCGCAACTGACCGAGTACTCGCGCCTGGGTCAACTCGAAAAACGCGGCAATGTCGGCGCGTTCTCCGGCGCCTACGGCCAGATCATCAAGGGCAAACGAGATGCTCGACGCGATCCTGCTGCCGATCGGCGAGGGCAACCGCATTCTCGATCAGATCGCCAAGGGCAAGATCGACGAACTGATCGCCCAGACCTATCAGGGCGATCATGAGAAGATGAAGCAGAACGTCAATGGCATCGCGCGGGTCTTGCAGAAATTCCAGGCCGAATTTGCCCAACTGACCGAGTACTCACGCCTCGGGCAACTCGAAAAGCGCGGCGACGCCAGCGCGTTCGCGGGCGCGTACGGCCAGATCATCAAGGGCGCCAATGAGATGCTCGACGCCATCCTGTTGCCGATCGGCGAGGGCAACCGCATTCTCGATCAGATCGCCAAGGGCAACATCGACGAACTGATCGCCCAGACCTATCACGGCGATCATGAGAAGATGAAGCAGAACGTCAACGGCATCGCGTCGGTATTGCAGAAATTCCAGGCGGAATTTGCCCAACTGACCGAGTACTCCCGGTTAGGGCAACTCGAAAAGCGCGGCAACGCCAGCGCGTTCGCGGGCGCCTATAGCCAGATCGTCAAGGGCGCCAACGAAATGCTCGACGCCATCCTGCTGCCGATCGGCGAAGGCAACCGCATTCTGTCGCAGATCGCCGTTGGAAACTTCCAGGAGTCGGTCACCATCGAATGCCACGGCGATCACCAGAAGATGAAGGACGCCATCAACGCCGTTCATGGCGCCGTGAGCACGTTGATCGCAGACGCCGGGCAATTGGCTCAGGCGATCGTCGAAGGCAACATCCACGTGACGGCTGACTCCAGTAAGTACCAGGGTGACTACCGCAAGATCATCGACGCTTTCGAGAAGGCGTTCGTTGGCCTCAACAACACCTTCTATTCGATCGTGGACGCGGTCGAGCAGGTCGGGCAGTCGGCCGAGCAACTCAACGCCGCCTCGCAGAACATGGCGTCGACTTCAGAAGAGCAGTCCTCGTCGGTGGAAGAAGTGACGTCCAGTCTTCAGGAAACCGACAGCCAGGTGAAGGCCAATACGGACGGCGCCAACACGGCCAACCAACTGGTGATGGGAACGTCGCAGGCGGCCAGCGCAGGCCAGGCCAAGATGGAGGCGATGACCAAGGCGATGAACGAAATCAACACCTCGTCGCGGAATATCGCCAAGATCATCAAGGTCATCGACGAGATCGCGTTCCAGACCAATCTTCTGGCGTTGAACGCCGCCGTCGAAGCGGCTCGCGCCGGCCAACATGGGCGCGGTTTTGCTGTCGTCGCTCAGGAGGTGCGGAACCTGGCCGGCCGCAGCGCCAAGGCGGCGCGGGAAACTGCCGAATTGATCGAAAACTCGGTCAAGCAGGTTTCCGACGGCGTCGTCATCGCCAAGGAGACCGGCGAAGCCCTCGATCAGATCGTCACTAACGTGGTCAAGGTCAAGGACCTGGTCGGCGAGATCGCCACCGCAAGCGCCGAGCAGTCACGCGGCGTCGGCCAGATCAACGTCGCGATGAACCAAGTGGCCAAGGCGGCTCAGGAGGGCAGCCAGCAGTCCGAGGAGTTAGCCTCTGCGTCTTCGGAGCTAGCGAATTTGGCGGGCCGCATGCGCGACGAGGTTCGCCGCTTCAAGCTTCGCGAGCGCAAAGTGAGCGCCGGCGAGATGGGCGGGCTGGAAGGCATCACCAACGATATGCTGGTTCAGTTAAAGGCCATGCTGGCGGCGCAGCACAAGTCGAGCGCTCCGGAGCCCGTCAAGCAGTCCGCCTTGGCGCGCAAGTCGCCGAAGGCGGTGGTGCCGTTGGATCACGACGCGCGCGGCTACGGCAACTTCTAAACCTCAGATTCCACGTCACCCCCCGAGTTCTATCGGGGGGTGACCCGTGCAACATGAATCTGACAGGAGTACGTGAGATGGCGTCGAAAGTCATGATTGTGGACGACTCGGCGATGATGCGTCTGGTCATCAAAGGCATTGTCGAAAAGATGCCTGGTTTCGAAATCGTCGCCAACGCATCAAATGGGAAGTTGGCATTGGTCGAGTTACAAAAACATTCTGACGTGGCGCTGATTCTATTGGATATCGAGATGCCGGAGATGAACGGTCTGGAGTTCCTTCGGCACGCCAAGCTGAAGACCAGAGCGAAGATCTGCATCCTATCTTCGGTCGCCGTGTCGGGCTCGCCTTACGCCGCAAAGGCTCGCGAATTGGGGGCGGACGCTATAGTGACCAAACCCTCAGGCGCGGTATCTTATGACTTGGCCGAAAAGCGCAGCAGCGAACTGGCTCACGTCATGAGAAGGCTCGTCGCCGCTTAAGACCTCGGACTGCGAATTAGTCCGGATCGGTTGTCGACGGAATCGCGGCGAATCCACCGGAAGTGACAGAAAACATCGATGGTCGGGACTGGGTGACGCATGACCGAAGAGATGGATGAAATCTGGCAGTTGTTTGCGGATGATGGAGGCCAGTCTCTAGACACAATCGAGGAAATTCTCCTTTTCCTGAAGGAGAATCCCACCGCTGAGGCGGACATCGGCGCGCTGTTTCGCGCCATGCACACCTTCAAGGGCAACTGCCGCGTCCTTGGTTTGGGCGTCATCGAATCGCGGGCGCATCTCGCCGAAGACCTGATTGGCCTCGTGCGCGACGATGGCGTCCCGTTGTGCCCCGAAATGATTGAGCTTCTGCTCGAAACGGCAGACGCGCTGCGCTCTATGCTCGAGGGAACCCTGGTCTCCCGGCGCGATGCGGATGAAGCGGCGTCCTCGGATCTGGCCGCGCGCGTGCAGGCTACATTCGATCGCTTCAAGGCGATACCGGCGGTCCAGACGAGTTCTGAACCGGAGCCTGAGCCGCAAACGAAGTGGGAAACAGAAGCAGATCCCCAACCCGAACCCGAACCCGAACCTGAATCCGAAGCCGAAGCGCAGGCGGGAGAAGCCCTGGCGCCTCGCGCGCCAGAAGCCATTGTCTTCGAGCCAGTTGCGAAATCGACTCTCGCTGAAGATCCAATGTACCGCGATGTCTTCTCCATCATGGCGCAGGGCGTACTCAGCGAGATGCGCCGAGCGACGGAGGCGCTCCAATCCGACCTGCCTTCAGTGCAACGCGTGCTGAAGAAGGAGGCTGAGCAGTTGCGCTTCGCCGCCGAGCAGATCGGCATGCAAGAATGGAGCGACGCGCTGGCCGCGTTCTTGGCGCTAGATGCGCCTTCCATCGAGCAGGCGCAATCCGTGGTCGAGCGGCTCACGGCGATATTCGAGCGCGACTTTGGCGGTCAGGAATTTGCGACAGCGGAAGGAAAGCCAGTCGCGGCGTTAGCGCTGCCGAATTCGGCTGATCCCGTCCGCGTATTCTTCGAAGAAATCGAGCCCATCTTGGCGGCCATCTCGGACGTGGATGACCGGCTAGCGCGCAACGAGGTCGTCGACGCCGCGGAATTGCATGAACTGACAGACGAAATTAGGGCGCTGAGCGAACCGCAAGGTTTCGAGCGCTTGGCCGGCGTGGTGGAAGGCTGGCGTTCGGCGAATATCGATTTGGACGAGTTTCGGCGAGTGAAGTTCCGGTTCTACGAGGAACTGGCCTCGATCGCCGATGCCGGCCTGATTGACCGCGACAGCATGCGAGTCTGGCCGCTCGCGATCTTGCGGAGCTGGTGCGCCGAGGATGCATCCAAAATCCTGCTCGACCTCGGCAAAATGCTAGACCAGCTGAGGTTGGGCAAGGATGGCGCCGAACTCTGTGCGCGCATCCGCGAGTCGCTGCATCTCGTTTTTCACGCGTGCAGCCATTACGACATGGAAGTGGCCGCTCAATTGTCGATGTCGCTGCTCGATCTGTTTGCGCGCGCGGAAGACGGCGCGGCGATCGATCCCCTGCTGCGGCACATCGCGCGATCCTTCGTCACGGCAATAGCGCCGGCGTTAGACGCCGCAAATGCCGGCGGCCGGCCCGACATGGCGGCGGTCGAGACGCTGTTCCAAGAAGCGGCCACCGCGAACTTTGCATCGTCGTCGCTGATCGAGGCGCGCTTGGGACTGCCGAAGTCTTTTCACAATGTCCTGTCCCCGGAAAGCGTCGAGATGTCGTTGGCGGCGATGGAGGCCGGCCATCATTTTTATATTGTTCGCGCCAACCTCGATTTGGACGAGGAGCTATCGCGTAATTTCCTCAGTTGGATCAGCGCGGGCGCGGCGAAGGTCATCAGCAATGTCACTGTGTTTGAAGGCGATGTCACGCTATTCGATTTCCTGCTCTCTTGCCCGCTGGAAGAAGCCGGGCTGGCGCAAGCCATCACAACGCTCGATCCCGCAGGAAATTCGCTGAAGGTCGAGGCGATCCTGACGGACCGCGGGGCGGAGGCTGAGAATAGCGCCGCATTGTCATGCGCGGAGCGGAAAAAGGCCGCAGGGGACATTTCTGATGATCTCCCTGTTCAGGACACGATGTCGGCAGTCATGTTGGAGTCGATTGGCGCTATCGTGACTGGCCAGGCCGTCGTGCGCCATTCGCTCGCCGAACTCGCCGAGGACGACCTGGTCCATGCGGTCGAGCTTGAACTTCGAAGCGTCCGCGGTGACTGGAGTCGGGCTCGCGAGCCGGTTTGCCGCTATTTGGCGGCGGTGCAGGAGAAAATCGAGAAGCTGATTCAGGTCGAATCGCATGTCAACAGCTTGCTTGATCGGTTGCAGCAGGAGACAATCGCCGTGCGCAACCGTTCAGCCGCGTTGCTGCTGAGGCCATTGGCGCAGCACGGCGATGGAGTGGCCCGGCAATTTGGTCGAGAGGTCGTCGTTTCGACCAGCGGCGACGACACCCAGCTCGATTTCACTACGCTGGAAAATCTCAAGGAGCCCGTGCGTGCGCTGGTGGCCTTCTCCATCCAACAAAGCATTGAGGTGCCAGAACGGCGACTTGCGGGTGACAAAGACCGGCGTGGCCGGGTTGTCGTCAGGCTGCTGAAACAGGATGATCAGGTCGTCGTCACAGTCGAAGATGACGGGGCTGGGATTGATCTCGCGCGGGTTGCGCAGCGCGCAGCACAATTGGGGTGGCAGGACGACAAGAATCTCCTGAACCTCGTCTTGCGCGACGGCTATGGTCCATTGGGTGATGAGGACTCCGGAGGAGGCGGAACGAATCTCGCCGAGATACGCACCGCATTGCGCGCTCATAGCGGCGAATTGCGCATCGCCAACCTGCCGTCGGGCGGCGTGCGTTTCGTCGCCACCATGCCGCTGGCGATGGCGGTGATGGACGGCATGGTCGTGCGGGTGGGCGACGTCATGTACGTCGTCCCCATCGATTCGATTCAACGCATCGTTCATTCCGGCGCCGCCAATCTCATGCGGATTTCGGCCGCTGACGGGCGTTACATGTTGAAACTGGCCCAGGACGACGTGTTACCGATACAGTTTCTCATGCAGAGCGGCCATGCCGAAGTCGAGGATGACTTCGATCCCTTCTCCATGGCGCCGGAGAGCGCGAACGCGGCAGCCACAGAAGTTGACGCCGACCAGAAGTATCTCTTTGTCGTGACCAGTCGGTCCACTCGGCGTATCGCCCTTTCGGTTGACGAACTGGTCGGCCAGCAAATGGTGCTGATCCGGCCCCTGCAGGGGCATCTTTCTGGCATTCGCGGCGTCACTGGCTGCGCACTGCTGGGAAGCGGTGGCGTGGGAATGGTGCTCGATATGGGTTACGTCTTCGGCCATGCCTGAGTTTGGCCCTCGGTCATCCGAACCCTTTGCCGGGTGCGGAAGCAAGTTGTGGGCGGACAACTCATCGGCCAGAACCTAGTGCTTGCCTTAGGCAGTCGCGGTTTCAGCGGCGGCGCTTCCAAGAAAGCGTGGGCGGCTGGGGATCAGCGATGTCCTCCAGCCTTTGCGTTGATTCCGCGCAAACAACGCTTACGAGGCAGCGTGCTCATGTCACGCCGCGCAAACGATCGGCGATGATCTGAGCCTCGGCGACAAGACAACTCACCTGAATATATCCGTCTCTTATCAAATGGCTGGCGGTAGGGGCGCGGCGCCAATTGTTACCCGCCCGTTACAAAACGGGTCCGCGGCCAAACAAATGCGAAAATAACGACTCGATCGCGCCTACTATCGTCACGGTGATTCGTTTGCGTCGCGAGCACTGGGACCGTCGCCGCATCTCGGCAGGAGGCAAAGTGGACGCAGATATCGGCGCGAATTGGGAGCTTCGTCTTTTCGGCCATCCTGAATTGCGTAGCGACGATGGTCGCCTGATCGACTTGCCGGCGAAAGCGTTTGCGATCGCCGCGCGCCTTCTGCTCGATCGCCCGAACCCGCAATGCTCGCGCTCCGAACTGGCGGAGTTTCTGTGGTCGGAAGTCGACTCGGCCCATCAGCGGACGAACTTGCGCACCTTGCTAAAGCGCATTCGTAGCGGGATCGGCGGCTCAACACTTTCACCGTTCGCGATCGACGGCGAAATCATCGCGCTCAATCTTCGCGCGGTACGCTGCGATCTGTTGGAATTCCAACGATTGCTTGCCAGCGGCGAAGCGTCGGATCTCCTAGAGGCGGCGGTGCTGTTCTCGGGCCGACTGTTAGAGACGCGCGATCGGGGGTCGGCCGCATTCGAATACTGGCTCATAGACCAACGGTCGTCGCTCTCGCAAGCATTCCGAGCGGCGACGCGCCGGGCGCTCGGAAGCGGCGATTTGGACGCGCTGCCTGAGAAGAAGGAAACGCTTGCCCGACGCTTGATCGAAGAGGACCAGAACGACGAGGCAGGCCATCGCGCTCTGATTCAGATCTATGCGTCGCAGGGTGATATCGACCAGGTTCGATCGACATACGATCGCTTGGCGCGCAGCCTCAAGGCGGAACGCGGTTGTCAGCCCTCGGAGGAGACGCGCGCGCTGTATCGTTCGCTTGTGGCTGAGGCCGACGAAGCCGTCGTCCCCTCGCCTTCGCATGCACGTGAATCCAATACAGACGCTTCGTCACCGTTGACGCCTTTCATCTCGGTGGAGCCACGCTGTCCCGTTCTTCTCGTGCCATTGACCTTGGCCACAGACGGCGGATCGCCTGTCGACGCGAGTGCTGACATCCCTCACGCCCTCCTGACGCAACTGTGGAAGTCGCGCTCGCTGAGGATCGTCTTGAGTGGTCGGGACGAGACCGCCTTGGCGGCAAGCGGACGTTTCGACGACGCCAGCGTCTATCGGCTGCAACTCAGTCTGCATAGCGCAGAATCGGTGAGGCTTTCCGTCCGGCTCGTTCGCGCACCGGATTCTGAGCTGGTGTGGATGGAGTCGTTCGTACTGACCGAAGAGCGTTACGACCGAGTGGTGGCGCGAATCGCCGATACGGTCATCGGTGTCATCGAAGGCTATCAGATTGAAGCGGAGAAATTGCTGTCGCAGAAGCAGCATACAAGCTTCGCCCTTGTCGCTGAAGCGGAACGCGCTCTGACGAATCTGCATTTGCCGTCGGTGCGCCGCGCGCGGAAGCTACTGCGAGCGGCCTCGCAGACAGTCGCGAATGCGGCTCGGGTGCAGGCTATGCTGGCGCGGACATTCTGGATGGAATGGAAGCTGCGCACTGGCCAAGACGGGGCTTTGTTGACGGCCGCGCAGCGCCTCGCCCGGTCGACGTTGCAAATGCCGCTGGGCAACGACTATGCGCATCAGGAACTCGGGATGATCGCGCTGCACCAGGGTCAACATCAACGCGCGCTGGAACATCTAAGTCTCGCGCGCGATCAAAATCCATTCGACGGTCGACTGCTTGTCGATTTTGCCTTTGCGTTGGTGGGCAACGGTCAAGCGAAGGAAGCGCTGCTCTTGGTCAATGCCGAAAGACCGGTCGATTGCCGATCGGTCGATTTCCACAATTGGGTGATCGCTTCCAGCCATTACGCATTGGAGGAATATGAGCTCGCGATAGCGGCGCTGTCAGAATTGGCAACGCCCGGCCCGAGTGATCGGGCGCTCGCCGCGTGCTACGCCATGCTTGGCGAGCGCGAGAAAGCCAACGAATACAAAGACAAGTATCTTTTGGCGAATCCAAGGTTCTCACTAGACGAATGGCTTGAGCTATGCCCGATGGGTGCGAGAGGCGTCGTCGAAAATGTTCGTGAAGGGTACCTGCTGGCTGGGTTTCGGTGACGTGCTTTGTCCCCAGGGGGCCATGGGTTTGCCCAAAACGGCCGGCCCCGGTGATGAGGCGGCTCTCGAAAGCAGGCCGATGCCGGGAGAGTCGCGGTCGGCGAACATGGACGGAATTTCGACCGCGGCTCATCGCCGCGCGGATCGGAAGGTCCGCTTAACCATACAGAAAGCGTCTGTGTGTACCCAATCGCCTATCGGGGGACGAATCCGCGCGGCCTGTCCGGAGGGCCGGCGCGTACCCGGTGTGGGCCGCGTTGCGGCCAGTGTTCGGCGCGTCGAAAGGCGAGGCGATGACGGAAGACAAGTCGACTGCAACGGCGAGTCTGGAGGACCTCATTGAGTTCATGGGGCTCGACCCGGCCGCCTGCGCCGGCATCCTCCGCCTCAAACCGATCGTCGAACGCGAAATGCCGGCGGCGCTCGACGCCTTCTACGGCAAGGTTCGCGCGACGCCAAGGCTCAGCGCTTTTTTCCGCGACGACGCGCATATGGCCGCGGCGAAGGCGGCGCAGATCAATCATTGGGACGCGATCGGCTCGGGACGGTTCGATGAACGTTACGTCGCCGGCGTGCGCGCGATCGGCCTCGCCCACGCACGGGTCGGCCTTGAGCCGGCCTGGTACATCGCCGGCTACGCCATGATCGTCGACAGTTTGGTGAAGGCGGTCGTCGGCGACTTGTGGCCGCGCGGGTTCCTCAGCCGCGGTGGGCGCGAGGCCGCTAATGAAGTGGGCGCGTCGATCGGCGCGCTCGTCAAGGCCGTGCTGCTCGACATGGACTTCGCCATTTCGGTCTATGTGGAAGCGGCGGAGGCGGCGCGCGTCAAGGCGGCGGAAGAGGCTAAAGCCGAAGAGCGCGCGCGCGTGGCGACTTCGATTGGCGCAGGGCTGGCTCGGCTTGCCGACAATGACCTCACCTGCCGCATGCAGGACGACCTGCCCGAGGCCTACGGCAAGCTGAAGACCGATTTCGACGGCGCGATCGAGCGCCTCGGCGAAGCGTTCGGCGGCGTCAAGTCGGCGACCGAGGCGGTTCATTCGAGCGCGCAGGAAATCAACGCGGCGTCGAACGATCTCGCGCGACGCACCGAACAGCAGGCGTCGAGCCTGGAGGAGACGTCTGCGGCGCTCGGCCAGGTCACGACCGCCGTGGGCGACAATGCGGTCGGCGCCAAGCGGGCCCGCGCGGTCGTCGCCGCCACGCGCGACGACGCGGAACTCGGGGCGGGAATCGTGCGCCGCGCGGTCGACGCGATGAGCAAGATTGAGAAGTCGTCGCAGCAGATCAGCCAGATCATCGGCGTAATCGACGAGATCGCCTTTCAGACCAATCTGCTCGCGCTCAATGCGGGGGTCGAAGCGGCTCGCGCCGGCGATGCCGGCCGCGGCTTCGCGGTCGTCGCTTCAGAAGTTCGCGCCCTGGCGCTGCGTTCGGCCGAGGCGGCAAAGGAGATCAAGGCGCTTATCTCGACCTCGACCGCGCAGGTGGAGGAAGGCGTCCAACTGGTGGGCGAGACCGGCGCGGCGCTCCAGCGGATTGAGGCCAAGGTGGCGGACATCAACGACGTGGTCGTGGCGATGAGTTCCAGCGCCGAGGAGCAGGCGACCAGCCTTCAGCAGATTGCGGCGGCAGTTAATCTCATGGACCAGGCGACGCAGCAGAACGCCGCAATGTCCGAACAGGCGAGCGCCGCCAGCCAGTCACTGGCGTCCGAAAGCGAGCAGCTGTCGCGCCTCGTCGAGCAGTTCAAGGCCCCATCCAGCGGCGGAGGTCGACTGCGCCGCCCGGCGCTGCGCGCCGTCGCCTCGGGCGCAGAGCGCGTAGGGCGCGCAGAGCCTCGCCGCGCACCTCTTCGCGCGGCGACCCGAGCTTGCGGTCAAGACGCCGCGGCGGCAACCGCCGAGGCCGAGTGGTCGGAATTCTAGGTTAGCGTCACCCGAAGCCATCGAGAGACTATCGCGCCATTAAACGGCCCCTCCCGCGATACACGTTCTGCCGGACCCTTTGACGACAGGAACGCCTCAGCTTTCGAGTTCAACAGCTCTTACCGCGGCCGCGGCAACTTCGGCGGCTGTGTCGTAGGCGCCGATGGCGCTCAGCGAGGAAGCGAGTTCAGGTGTCGCCCTGGGAAGCCGCCAACTGTTCATTTTGGCCATCGCCGCGGATGTGCTCGGCGCCATCGGGCCACCGCTCTTCTGCATCCGCCGGAACCAGTGCAGGAACCGCACTGCGTCAAAGCTCGAACGGCTGGCGATTTGTGTGGCCATCTAGTCGGCATCGCCGCGGTGCCCTTTTTGTTCAGCGTGAATGGCCATAGCGAGTTGCTGTTGAACGCTGAGCCGGATGTTGGCGGCGGCTATCTGTGAAGTGAGTCCCTTGGCCGTTGTCTTGCGGACTCGCGCTGCCTGTTTGCCTGGCGCGCTACTGGGGCGTCGCTGGTAGGCCGGTCTACCGTTCTGGGCCAGGACGCTGCCGTTGGAGGCGACGGTAATTCGGGGAGCGGAAGCCTATACGGATGATAGGACCTTCCTTTATCGGCGGCACACGCTTTTCGCTGTCGGGTTTGGCCGCGGCTGACGACCCCGTGGTCGCCGTCGCGCCGACCGTAGTGGGCGCGACTGGCGCGACACGATCAAGCCCGGTCTGCGCAACGTGAGCCGGACGGTTCTCAGGTGCGGAGGTCGCTTTGGCGTCAGCAAGGTTTTCCGCCGGATGACGTGTTGTCGCGGCCGATGTCGTCAAACCCATGGTCGTGTCTGTCCGCGGAGCCGCGTGCGCCGCGACAACCGGATGAGCCACGGGAGGCGTCGGCACGGCGGCCGCTGGCGCCTCCTCTTCGGGTGGCGGTCGCGTAAACCGGTGGCGGGCGGTCACCGGTATCGTGCCGGGTGTTTCGTTCTTGACCTTTGCTGAAGAGGAAGGAGGCCGGAGGTTGGACGGCGGCAGTGCTGCCTTACGTCGACGTCGGGCAATTATGGGGTCCATGGAAACGCAAATTAAGGGAGGTTCTGGCGTAGCCTTGTCTTGGATGCGAAAATCGCTCAGCTCTCGCATCCAGGCGCCAATCCATCGCCTATGCCCGCGACTGCACTCATCAATGGGAGTCAGATATCCCTGGATGTCGGAGGCGTTCGCAAAAGTGTTGCGCCTAAGGGCCGACAAAGCCGACTGAAGATACCTCTTATTGTAGCGCCCAACGATTTTGCCGGCAATCGAAGAGAACCTCAGACCAACATCGGCCGATCCTCGGAGTTTGTCGCGCCGCCGCCGTATTCGGGTCAGCTCTGCATCTCTCAATTCATCAGAGGTTGGGCTGGGCTGATCGGCGCTTCCGTAGGAGCCGTCGGCGCGTCCGGCAGAGGCTGATGTAGGTTGCAGGCCGTGATCACCAAATCCGGCTGGAATTTCACTTCCGTTCTGCAAACCAAGGTGAGCTTCTTCGTGTGTGGCCTGCTCGCTGGGTCTGGCGGGAACTGCGCGTCGGCCGCCGCCAATTGTCGACACGTCTCGCAAATCCCGATATTCGCCTTTATCACTGTGCCTGTCGCTACGTCCGTAGTCGGGCTCGAGTGGCGATTGAGGGCTGTCAGGATCGCTTGGCGCGAGTCCCAAGTCTCGTCGGGCGCTTGCGTCGATTGGAGCTTCTTCAGTTGTCCTTGAAGTTCCGTCAGCGCGCTCTGGAAGGAAGAAAGCGTCTTGCGCATCGTCGCGATCTGAATCCGGAATTGCTCGATCGTTGCCGGCGATTCCGGACTCATTTCGACGGAATTGCTCCGCGGCCTCAGGTTGGTTTCGTCCGTCATCGGGCTTCTCCTTGTGTGGCGTGAGTTCGACCGGGATGGTCGCCCCAACGCGAGTGGATTCGATTTGAACGGCGCTTTGAGTCCTCTCGCCGGGGATCGCTTCCGCCGGCTCCTCGTCAACTGCCTGATCGGCAACCTCAGCAATCCACTCTTGCCGGTTCGCGGCGGCGGCGAGCGCTGGGTCCAAGGACACCGAGGCGCAGGCGCACTGCAACGCCAGAGCGTCGGCTGCTTCGGCGGCGAGTTCGTCGGTGAGCGTCGCGACCGCTTCCAGCGGGGCGAGATTGTCGGCGCGGCCGCCGCAATCCGGCAGAGTCGCCATCACGGCGAAATACGGCGCCGGCGCGTCGCAATCGACAGTGCCGGGCGTCCGCTCCTCGTCAAATGCCTGATCGGCAACTTCAGCAATCGACATTTGCCGTTTCGCGGTGGCGGTGAGCGCGAGGTCCAGGGACGCCGAGGCGTAGGCGCACCGCAACGCCAGAGCTTCGGCTGCGTCAGCGGCGAGTTCGTCGGCGAGCGTCAGGGCCCGATCCGTTTCCAGCAGCGCGACACTGCCGGCGCGGTCGGTATAGTTGAGCAGGCTGGAGTTCGCGGCGATGTCCGGCGCGCGCGTATCGCGATCTACGTCACGGGTTGCCCCTTCGACGTCAATAGCCTGATCGGCAACCTGAGCAATCCGCTTTTGCCGGTTCGCGGCGGCGTCGAGCGCGAGGCCCAAGGAGGCCGAGGCACAGGCGCACTGCAACGCCAGAGCGTGCGCTGCGTCAGCGGCGAGTTCGTCGGCGAGCGTCAGGGCCCAATCCGCTTCCAGAAGGGCGACACTGCCGGCGCAGTCGACATAGTTGAGCAGGCTGGTGTTCGCGGAGATATCCGACGTCGACGCATCGCGATCGACAGAGCGCGGCGCCGCTTCGGCCTCAATAGCCTGATCGGCAACCCGAGCAATCCGCTTTTGCCGATCCGCCTCGGCGTTGAGCGCGAGATCCAGGGACGCCGACGCGCAGGCGCATTGCAGCGCCAGAGTTTCGGCCGCGTCAGCGGCAAGTTCGTCGGTGAGTGTTAGCGCCCGATCTGCTTCCAGCAGCGTGACACCGCCGGGGCGGCCAGTATAGTTGAGCAGGCTGGTGTTCGCGGCAAAGTCCGGAGTCGACGCATCGCGATCGGTTGGGTTGGGCGCCGGCTCTTCCACAATAGCCTGATCGGCAACTTGACCAATCCGCCTTTGCTGGTCCGCGTCGACGGTGAGCGCGAGCTCCAAGGACGCTGAGACGCAGGCGCACTGCAACGCAAGTGCTTCGGCTGCATCGGCGGCGAGTTGGTCGGTGAGTGTCAGGGCCGCGCCCACTTGCCGCTGAGGCGCATACTGACGCCGGGCTGTATCGTGAACGTGAGTGGGGCGGTCTAGGCGGTCTTCGATTGAAAGCGGTCGTGTTACGTTCGTGGGAGGCTGGACTTGTTCGCGGCCGAGGGCGATTTCGGCCTCATGCCGGGCGAGCGCTTCGAGCGCTCGTCGTTCATGCAAAGCGGCCTGACGATACGTCATGTCGATCGGCGCGCGAAGTTCACCGCTAAGCGCGGCCAAGTACTCGGCCTGAGGAGTCTTTGCGCCTGAGGCGCCGATAATTGGGACCGCCCGGCTGACCATTCGGCGCACATTGAATTCCAGCGCGGCGTTCTCCGCGAGCGCAGAATGTTTGAGCCTGAACGCCGACTTCCACGCGTCGCGGTCAGTCGCAATTTGGCGGGTTACAAACTCAGGCAAGTGCTGCAGAACGGCCGCAGCCGCAGCGGCATCGAACCGTCCTTCGATATCGGATGGCAGAGTGAGCGCGTCGTTTTGTCGTCCGAGATTTGCTTGATAGCGGGCCCATTGCGCTTCGATCGTTCGGTCGGCGGCCTTTGTGACGACGCCGCGCTTCTCGGCTGAGTAGGCTTTCGCAGACGCACGCGGGATTGTATCAAGGTCGATGCCCATCTCGGTGTATTTTCGCGGGTCGAATCGAGGCGTAAGTCCGGCGTCTTCCAGTGCGCGATTGACAACCTCCGCGTATTGTTTTCGCGCGGTCGCTGGCCAGTTGCGTCGGGAGAATTCCCGGTCTCGATTCTGTCTCTTCGGGCGCCGCAATCTGCGGTTGCGATTCTTCTTGTCGTGGCGCAGCTCGCAGAGTTCAAAATCCCAGACTCGTCTGCGCGTCTGATCGGGGATCTTCCGCGTCGGCCGATCATGGAAGGCGATGTGGAGGTGATAATTCCTGGCGTCGTTATGCTCGTCGGGAGTGTGGATGACCGCCCAATATCTGACGCCGGGCGTCTTGCCGAACATCTTGTTGCAGAACGCTTCGGCGATCGAACGGCGCGTCTCGTCGGAGACTTCATGCGGCAGCTCGGCGACCACTCGGGTTTGGATGCGGCCGCCGCGCCCAGGAGAAATGACGACCGGGGGTTTGTTGGTCGCCGGGAAGGACGTCAGATACGCCATGAGCAGGGCGGTGGAAACGACGTCTCTTAGAACGATCTTTCGGGACCCGGAGGCGAGAGCGGCTCGGAGCGCCTCAGGCGCTGCCCGGTCTGAACCGACCTCCGTCCAAAACTCGGGACCTCGGTCGAAATGGAGGCTCGCGACGGCAAATGAGGCGGGCGCATGCTCGGCGCTTGTGACCGCATTCCAGAAATCCAGTCTCTCTTCAAAAGTTCGTCCAAGGTTGCCGAAGGAGGCGACGACGGGACCACCTCCGGGAGCGCCGCGTTCGAGATACTGCTGGTTCTGCGCAGCATCCGGGCCGCCACGCTCCAGATACGACTGGTGGGCGCCAGCGACCGAGCCGGAAGAGGAGTCCTTCGCGCAGGACGTGGTCGAGAAATGAAACGAGCGGGCGCCGACCTCGTTTACTGGTCGACCGACATTGATCGGTCCGGGGCGGCGCAGCGCATTGAGCAACTGGCGGGCCAACGGCGCTCCGCTGGAGGGAGCTAGCGGCAGCTTGGCGACGATATAGCGTCTGACGCGAGCATTTTCCCTCGCGATCCGATCGCCGGTCGCGCTTTCGCGTCTGATAAGAAATTCGATGCGATCCTCGTCGAGCATGGCGAACCGAGTGGACGGTGCGTTGTGCTGTCGACGAGCAGCGATGGAATGATGATCTACGTTTGCCCAAGCTGCAACAAGAATCGTGAGTCCTGTTGCCGCAACAATTTACAGCGAAAATTATGACGATGTTGCAGTTGTGCATATCGCGGTCGCTGACCGTGATGGAACGGCGGCTTGTCTGCTCACGGCCATTGGCTCAAAGCAATCACGACGCGTCGGACACGCGTCATGATTGCGGTATTGAGCCCTCACATTTTTCGTGTTCACGGCTCAGTGACTTGCTCAACGCCGCTGGCGTGATGATCTCGCGCGCCTCTGGTGCCCAGGGTTGGCGAATGAGCCATAGATGGGCCGCGCGCTGGCTCTCAAAAGCGGTGAGCGTTGAGAGATGATTGACCCTTGATGCTGGGGCTGAGCGCGCTCGCGTTTGGCCTCGCTCGTGCAGACTTTGTCAGTTGGCGACGCAGCGACGGCGAGCATCATCGGCAACTCCGGGGTCGGCGTTACGATAGGAGCGGCCGAGCCAGCGTCGACCCCGCGCGAAGCCTGTTGCGACCTGCTCGCCGCCGTTGACGATCGCCTGCGACTGCACTGCGCGCCAGCGGTGACGACCCCGACATGGTTGGTGCGCGCAGACTTTGACGCGACGGCGCCGATCGTCCACGCCACCACGTTGCTGCTGTCCGACACAGAGACTGCGCGGTCGAAGCGCAAGGCGACGCGCCATAGGTCGCGCCCGCAGGGATATCTTCATTGGATCGGTCGATCGCCGCCGTCCTCAGGCAAACTCCGGCAGGGTCCGGCACACGAAGGCAATCCGGCAAATCCCGGCAAGTGAAGGCGGTGGCCGGCAAGACACGGCGCGCCACGGCGTTCTCCGGCGACGTTCAACTGGGCGGGTTCAATACGGCACACCGTGTGAGCCGGGAGACGCGACGATCGTCGACCTGGGCATGCTCACGCTCTGTTATCGGCCAGGACAGCGCCACAACTCGATCACCGATGTGCCGGCAGCCGTCGGTGAGCGAGATGCGCTGTCTCGGCGTTCGGCGGCGCCCAGCAGCACTCTGGCAACACTGAGAACTTCATCACCGCGATCACCGAGACCAGCGACGTCGCGACCGCCTATCGGACCTCGCATTCGCAGAGCCTCCAACAACTCCAACCAGCTGACGACGCTGTCGACCCAGGCGGTGCGCGTCGACCTCCATGGTGGGGCTTCGGCGCGGGGCAGCGGAATCTCTCTCGGGACGCCGCGGGGCGGAGCACGGCGATCGCCAGTTCGCCGGCGGATGGCGATGCGGTGACGCCGATAGCGGCCTGACGCCGCATCGGCGTTCTGGATTCTGAGAAATCGACTTTTTGCCAATTTGTTCGGGATTCGCGGGCGGTGAAAGGCGCCACGCTTCGGCTATCCGGAGCTCCCAATGGCCGCCGATGAACCGCACCCGACTGACGAACTATGGCGCGAGCTCAGCCCTGAATTGCGGCAAGCGCTGATCGCGATATATGCGCGCGCTCACGGCCCCTACAGAGTTCGACTTCAATCCATAGTCAACATCTACATCGCCGTGTTCGACGCCGCTGTTCGCGCCGGCGCGACCGAAGGCGCGCTGGCGGATTGGCTCTCGCAAGCCGGGCTGTGTGGGCGTGACGGCCGGCCGGTCCGCGTCGGATCGCTGTCACGCGCGATGAGTCGTGCGCGGAGAATTGCGAACCGCGGCGCACCGCAACAGACGTTGCCGGCGGAGACGGAGCAAAGGCCGAGTCCAAGGCCTGTCGGGCCGAACAGGTCGGCGATCGAGCGCGGCTCGGCGCAACTGCCAATTCCTCCTCCGCATCCGGCGACGCCTTCGATGAGCGCATCGGTCGCTTCAGCCCTAGAGGCGGGGCGGCTGCTCAACAAACTTCGTGAAGCCAGAAAGTGAAGGAGAGAGCGATGACAGCCCAAAAGTCAGTTGTTCATGTGCAGGTGGAAGCGAATGGGACGTTCAAGGGAAAATCAACTCTGCTGAACGCCATCCGCTACCACCACCTCATACGCGGCATCGATCCTCGCCTAGTAAGAATCGAGAGTCGCGAATCCGCGCCGGTCGCCGCGCCAGGGGAAATCTTGATCCCTCTGGAACGCGTGCTCGACGCGGCCGATGTACCCGGCGGCCCCACGGGCGTCCTGGTGTCGACCATCTCGAGCGCTGCTGAGGAGTGCGCCAAGAACGGGGTCCCGCTCTTGATCGATTGGGCAGGCGGCCAAAGCGCGTTGCGCGGGGAGTTCCTCGCCTCGACCCGCTTCGATCAAGTGCTGGTCGATCTGGGGTTCCGCAGCTTCAGCGTCACGCTGACGACGTCGTCTGCGGACTCGATGCTCCAGGCCGTTCGATCGCTCGACCTCACGAGCAAGGTTGCGCCGAGGTTCCGCAGGGTCGTCGGGCTCAACGAAAGAGATGGCGGATTCAGCGAGTTTCTGCCGGGAAGTCCGGAAGCGAAGGCGTATCGAGATGCACTTCTGCCGGAAATCGCGAAATCTGCCTTGCGCCTCAATATACCCCGGATCAGGGGCCAGGCGTTGGCGCCGTTCGCGTCGGCGGGACTGTCGCTTCGCGACGTCCTTGAGAAGTCGACGCAGGAACTCATCGACGCAACAGGCATGCCGCGCATGGCGGTGAACGCGTGCGTGGCCAACGTCGCCGCTTGGTGGACCGTGATCGACGCCGAGATCGAAGATATGCTCAAAGCGTCTGAATAGTGTCGGCGTCGAAGCGCCCGTCAGCTGAATGCTGGCGGGCGCTTTTCGATTCGAGGCGCTCGCCAGTTGGCTCGCCGCCGATCCCGACCGCAAAAGCGACGTCGTCCTCGTCGCCGGGAACGACGCCACGCTGCTCGACGACGTCTTCGTCGATCACGGACTGCCGCGTCTGGGCGCCGCGCCGGCCTGGCCCCATCGCGCCCTGTTGCAGGTCTTGCCGCTGGCCTTCTCGCTCGCCTGGAACCCGCCTGATCCCAACCGCCTGCTCGACTTCCTGATGTTGCCGATGAGCCCGCTCAGCCGCTTCGCGGCCAATCGGCTCGCTCGCGTCATAGCGGAAAACCCCGGCGGGCCGCGGGGGCTGCATCTGGCTTCGCTGATGAAGCGCCTGGCGGCGGCCTCGACGGTGCCGACCCGGCGTGTTGGGCTTTCGGCGACAATCGGCGATCTTCCTCGCGCCGCCGCTTGGCTGCGGCCCGGCGATCCAGCGCGGGTTGAGATCATCGATGAGCCGGGGAGCCGCCTCGACCTGATGCTGGTCATCAAGGGCTACGTCGAGCCGGGACAGGCCGGAGATATGCGGCGCACGGCCGCGCCGCAGCGCGAGCCAAACGAGGGCGAGGACGACGACGTGAACGACGACGGCGCTCAGGGCGCCGCGATCGAGGCGATATCCGCCAGCTTGTTCGAGACGCTGCGCGGCGAGAACAACCTCGTCTTCGGCCGCTCGCGCAAGACGGTGGAGACGGTCGCCGACTCGTTGCGGCGGCGATCGGAGCAGCGCGGCGTCCCCAACGAATTCTTCCCCCATCACGGCAACCTTTCAAAGGATCTGCGCGAGGATCTCGAACGCAGGCTCAAGGAGAGCGACTGGCCGACGACGGCGGTCTGTACGACGACGCTCGAACTCGGCATCGACATCGGCTCGGTCAAAAGCGTCGCCCAGATCGGCTCGCCGCGCTCGATCGCGTCGCTGCGCCAGCGCCTGGGTCGAACCGGGCGAAGGGAGGGCGAATCCTCAGTCCTGCGCCTCTATGTGATCGAGCCCGCGTTGGACCCGCGCAGCAGCTTCGTCGACGAGTTGCGCATCGAGGTCACGCGCGCGGTCGCGGCGATCCGGCTGCTCGCCCAGAAGTTCTACGAGCCTGCGGAGACGAGCGAGGCGCTGGCGACGGCGCTGCTCCATCAGACGCTGTCGCTGATCGCCGAGCGCGGCGGCGTGCGCGCCGACGCCGCATTCGGTCTGCTGTCCGGGCCGGGGCCGTTCGCCGACGTTCGCCCGGCCGACTACGTCGAGCTGTTGAGGTATGCCAAGGCGATGGGGATCGTCGAACAGGCGCCGGACGGCGTGCTGATGCTCGGGGACTTCGGCGAGCAGCTCGTACAGGCGCGCGACTTCTACCCGCTGTTCGCCGTGGAGGAGGAATGGCGGCTGGTTCTTGGCACGAAGTCGCTTGGCTCGATTCCGCTGTCCAACGTGGTGGCGATCGACGGCTTGGTGGTGTTCGCTGGCCGGCGGTGGAAGATCGTCGGCGTCGACGAGAAAACGCGGGTCATTCAGGTCGAGGCTCATAGAGGCGGCCAGGTCCCGCGGTTCGAGAACCTGACGAGCGAAGAGACGCACACGCGGCTGACCGCCGAAATGAGGGCGGTCTATGAGAGCGGCGATACGCCAGCGTATCTCGACGCGGCCGCCAAGGCGTTGCTCGCCGAGGGGCGCGACACTTACGGGCGGGCCGACCTATCTCGGCGCAGCATCCTGGAGATGGGGCGCAACGTCCTACTCTTTCCGTGGGTCGGCTCAGGCACCGTGGCGGCGATGTGCGTGGCGCTGGCCGGGGTTGGCGTGCGCGCCGAGGACAACGGCGTTGGGATCACCGTGTCAGGACCGATTTCGATGACGGTCGACGGGCTGAAGAAGCTGGCGATGTTCACGGCTGAGGATTTTGCTGCGGTTGAAAACGCCGTGCTCGGGCTCGGCGGCGCAAAGTACGACGACTTCGTGCCGGAACCACTGCTTCGCCGTCTGTGGGGGCGGCGTAACGCGGACGTCATCGCGGGACTGCCGGAAATCGCGCGGAGCTTGCTGCTATCAGCGTAGCGACGGAAGCGCTGGGTCGCTATGTACGTCGCGAGCGCCCTTCGTCTCGTGCGGCAAATGGTCATGTAACAACAACGGCCACCAGCCCGCATGATCGGGTCGATGGTACGCGAGGCTGCGAAACTGCGTTGCCTGCAGTTCGGGCTGACGATTGAGGAGGGCCGTGCTCTGCCTGAATCGGAAGGACACGCCCCCTATGGGGGTCCGCAGGATACCGGTGATGGATTACAACGACGAACTCTCTGCATGGGATCGATTGCCCGTCGATTTGTGTGAGTATCGCGTTCTGTCGAATGGCGCGGTGTTGGACATCGGTCGGATTAGCCTCGCCGTGAACGCGAAGTTGGCGCAGCCTGAGTTGGCTACGGTGACCGAAGATCTCGTAGAGGAAGCGAGCGGTTACTCACCGCAATATGTAATGGGCGAGGATAATTCAGATATGCTAGCGGATTGGGTGGTACCCAAGCCCGTTCTTATTTGCAATTTTCCTTCGGGACTTGTCCTTCTCGATGGTCGCCAGAGGGCTCGCAGGCAATTTCAAATGGGGTGCGACAGCGTTCCGGCGTACATAATCTCCGAGACGGACGCTTACAAATACGGGGCTGCAGGGGGCGTTGGACAGGTCGCCCCCGATGGAGTGGTTGCTGAGCGGCTTCATGCGGCAACATCGAAAGGGGCGGTTGGACCTCACGTGCTCGGAGAGCCGCGATACGTACTTGGTGGCGCTAGGTTTGTCATTGATCGGTTTGACAAAGATGGAGCACCGTTAGGTAGAGGGAGGCGATCGCAAAGACCGGAAAGCACCGTCTTCAGGTATCATATAGTTATGAATGTGATGAAGATTTGGTTCTTGTCGGAACTTATACGTCGCCGCAGGCGGAGGCTGAAAAAGTATGGTGTAAGTCGAACTCCCGTGACGTTAGATAGTATCGTTGAACGTATATTTAAAGATCATGAAATAACCGTCCGAGACATTTCGGACAACGAACTCAAGGCTGTTAAGGCAACTACCAATTACAAAAATCGTAAAGAATTTAAGTCGGCGGTCTTATGTGAACTAAGAAATAAAAGTATTCTTGAATTGGAACTACTTCGAGTTGATTATCTCTGGAGCACTGTTCTTCTCCGTAGAGGAGAATTAAAGATAATACATTATGGCCGTGGGGTCAATGCCATTCATCGACTTGCTAGCAGAAAGGGTAGAAGTTTAACTGGAGCTGAACTGACCCGCGCCATGTTTGGGTTTATGGCTAAACGCGAAAACTTCCCGATAATACTTGGGGATAAGTTCCTATTGACCAGGGTCACGGGAGTCGACCTTACAGAATTTTACTGGGACCCGGCCTGGGTGCGCACAATAGCGGCATGGTGGGTTGTGGTTCATGACGCGGAACGCGGAAATCCTCTTCGTCTTTCGCCGCAACTCGCCGAGTCATTCATACTGCGCCGGGTAATGCTGGCCGAGGGCCTCAGCCATCCCCTCATTTTCAGACGAGTCCGAATGTCTCGGTGAAGGCGCTGTTTCGGCTCAACAATTCGGCGTATTTGGCGATGAGGGGCCGCAGCCGGTGTTCGGGCATGTTGGGGATG
>Ga0182030_10005403_pt1 | contig 27128 bp, 29 predicted proteins | sample 812S3MmetaG_FD_121299 | JGI IMG/M metagenome (GOLD analysis project Ga0182030, IMG submission 121299) | Permafrost microbial communities from Stordalen Mire, Sweden - 812S3M metaG (Illumina Assembly) | ecosystem: Environmental > Terrestrial > Soil > Wetlands > Permafrost | place: Sweden...
AGTCCACCGAAACGCACCCGCGGGGCGAATGATTGTAAGAGTCACAACCCAAGGCGAGGCGACCGCCGCTAACTCTGCCAGCCAGTCCCAGACCAGCCACCTGAAGACTCACAGTGATTGTAGAAGTGCAGCCAGCCTGGCAGGGCGGAGTCGCGCTGTTCGGTTGACTCGTAGAGTCGGGCGTAGGCCCAGCCGTCGGCCAGTGTGCGGTGAAATCGCTCAATTTTGCCGTTTGTTTGAGGCCGGTAGGCACGAGTCCGCTTCGGGGTGATCCGTAGTTCGGTGCAGGCGTCGCGCCAGGCGTAGGACCTATAGGCCGACCCATTGTCGGACAGCACTCGCTCAACAGTGACGCCGCGCTCGGCGAACCACGCCACCGCACGCTGCAGCACGCCGATCGCGGTGTCCGCCTTTTCGTCGGTGCAGATTTCGGCGTAGGCCATGCGGGAGTGGTCGTCAATGACGGTGTGCACGAACGCCGTTCCGATCCTGGGGCGCCAGTTCTTGGCGCGGTCGCCGCGATTACCGGTGCGGTGGGCCGTCTGGACGGAGTTGTGCTTGCGTTGTTGTCGGCTCACGAACTTGTGGCCGCCACCGTCGGGGATATTGCCGAACTTGGTGACGTCGACGTGAATCAGCGCGCCAGGATGTGGATGCTCGTAGCGCCGCAGCGGCTCACCGGTAACGCGGTCGATGGCCGACAGGCGGTTGATCCGGCACCGGGTGAGCACCGCGTGCACAGTCGAGGCCGGCATGCCCAGACGTCCGGCGATCTGCACGGGACCGAGCCGATGACGCCACCGCACGCCTACGATCTGCCGCACCATCTCCGGTCCAGTGCGGGTGGGGCTGATGCGCGGTCGCGAACTGCGGTCGACCATCCCGATCGCACCTTCGGCGCGGAACCGGTCGGCCCACTTCTTGGCAGTCCGCGGTGCGACCATAAACATCTTGGCGGCTGCAGCGTAGGTCCAGCCGCCCTCGACGATCAGCCGAGCCAGTCTCAACCGAGCACGAGGAGTCAAAGCAGCGTTAGCGTGGGACACGAAGGCCTCCTGGTTGGTGAAGCGGTTCCTAGACAGCTCCACTTCACAACCGGAGGCCTTCACCTGTCACACAGGCTCACCGAAACCAAACCGGACAACGTCCCTGGACATCACAGCTAGACCTCTTCCATCGCCTCGCCGAGCTCCTCGAGGAGCCGGTTGTGGTGATTGCTTGCCAGCACATGTCCGGCGGCGATGACCAGCGCAACTGGCCAGTCGATGAGTTCGAAGGCGGCCAAAGCGGCCACGCCGCCGTAGTAAGCGAGCTGTTCGGGGCGTGGAATCTCAATTTTGCCGATCACCGGCAGGTTCACGATGAAGGTTTCGCCCGCGCGGATTTTCTCCACCGCCTCGGCCTGAGATGTCGCTTGATGAGTTTTCTTTTCCGCCATCATTTGCCTTTCGGTAACGAAGAGTTTGCCGTCGCGCCGGGTAGTGCGGTCACCGTCGGGTTTATGTCGACGACCGACAAAATGGCCGATCCGATGATTACGTCTCTAGCCTCGGTGCTGAGCGTGCCTTTATTTGAACTCTATGCGCTGCTGTGGCGGGTGGGGGTGGTGGAGATCGTGGAGCCCGGTCAGGCCCGCGGGCGTGCGTCGAGATTCGTAGCTCGGGTGGCGCCGGGTCCGCGACAAGGGGTCTGCCCGGACCCGTCGGCACACGGCTCACGGCGGCGCTCGCCCCAGCGTCCGTACGCGTCGTCCGGTCGATCCAACCGGGCGGCGTACATCCCCGCGGTCAGCTGAATTCCAAAACTCCCCAGGTCCCCGGGTGCCTGGTTAATTCGTGCTGCGCAGCTCGGTGGTACCGGCTCGACGGCCGGCCGCCTTCTTGGCCGTCGACTTCGCCGCGGTTTTCTGCGGCGCAGCCTTCTTTTCCACCGCAGGCTCGTCGGGCACCGGCTTGAGGTTCGCCTTCGCCCGGGGTTCGGATTTCTGGCCCAGCCTGCGCAGCAACAGTGCGCCGCCGCCGACGGCGAGCAGCACCGGCCACTCGACCAGTCCGGCGACGCCGAGCGCGCCAAGGGCCAGCGCGGCCGCCGGCGTCGAGTGGCTGCCCGAACTGATGCCACGCTTGATGCCTTCGGCGGCTCCGGTTACGCCGCCGACGATCCCATTGACTGCTGCGCCGCCCACGGCGCCGGCGGCGGCGGTAGTTGCCTCGGCCGCACGATTGACCGTTTTCCCCGCGTTGCGGACAGCCCCTCCGACGACACCCATAATGACTCCTGGCTCTTTGGTTCTCGTTGTACACGCGTTAGCAACATGTATACCCGCTTAACGCGCAGTTAACAGCTAAAACGAAAATTGGTCACACATCTAACAAGGCGAAATGCTGCCACGTTGTAATCGCGCAGACAACGTGGAGTCGCCTGAACTTCCGCTAATTGAGCGAACTTAACTTTGCTTCAGGTCGACTAAAACCGGTGCGTGATCGCTGGGAGCCTTGCCTTTGCGTTCGTCGCGGACTATCTGTGCGTCGGTCACGCGGGTGGCCAATGCCGGGGACGCCAGGATGAAGTCGATTCGCATTCCTTGTCGTTTCGGGAACCGCAACTGGGTGTAGTCCCAGTAGGTGTAGACATCGGGCCCCGGGGTGAAAGGCCGTACCACATCGGCGAATTGCGCATCGACGATCGCGCTGAACGCTCGGCGTTCCGGCTCGGACACATGCGTGGCCCCGGTGAAGAATTCGGTGCTCCACACGTCGTCGTCGGTGGGGGCGATATTCCAATCGCCAACCAGCGCGATCTGGGCGGCGGGATCGTCACGCAGCCAGCCGGCCGCCGTATCATGCAGCGCGGCAAGCCAATCCAGTTTGTAGGCGTAGTGCGGATCACCCAGGGCCCGGCCGTTGGGCACGTACAGGCTCCACACCCGGACGCCGGCGCAGGTGGCGCCCAGGGCGCGGGCTTCCGCGGCGGCCGCCACCTCCGGCTTGCTACTCCAGCTGGGCTGGCCCGCGAAGCCGATTTGCACATCGTCGAGGCCGACGCGAGAGGCGATTGCCACCCCATTCCATTGATTGAAGCCGACGTGCGCGACCTCGTAGCCCAGTTCCAAAAACGGCAGGGCCGGGAATTGGGTGTCGGAGCACTTGGTCTCCTGCATGGCCAGTACGTCGATATCGGCGCGGGCCAGCCAGTCGAGAACGCGGTCCAAGCGGCTGCGAATTGAATTCACATTCCAGGTCGCCAGCCGTATGGTGCCGTCGGGCATGGCTAGACGGTAGCCCAGCCGGCGGACCGGGCGTCGATGTAGCGGCGGCGATGGTGCAGCCGGAATCCCAGGGACTCGGCAAGGGTGGCCGCGCCGGTGTCGTCGTCGGCGACTTGCAGGTAGCCGTGGGTTGCGCCGCGCTGCGCTCCCCACGCGAGAAGCTGCTCGCACTCCAAGCTCGCGGCATGGTGGTCCTCGACGCGGATCTCGGACAGGCCCACCCAGCGGGTGCCGTCGGGCGCGTCGCCCACCGCCGCGCGGGCGAACTCCCCGAACAGGGGGTACCGCCCGCTTGCGGGCGACACGCCAGCGTGGCCGCCGGCTACCGCGCGGACCAGGATCTGCTCGGTGCGGTCGTTTACCAGGCCGGGCGGCAGCGCCAGCAAACGGTCGGGGATGACGAGCCACGGAGTCAGGCCGTGCCGCTCATACCAGGCGACGATTGCCGGGATCGCAGTCGTCTGAGCCGAAATATCCAGTGGCACTGCCGAATTAGCCGCCAATGCGGCGTCGTGCCCGGCTCGCAGCAACCAGCCGTCGAGCCAGGTCTGCTCAACGCCGGGCCAGGCCGCGGCGATCGCGTGCTCGAGTGCCCGGATCGCCGACGTTCGCACCGGTGCGTCGGCCAGCGTCCGCAGCGCGACCACGTCGGCGGGCGCGAACTCCACCACTGCGCCGGTCTTGGTGCGCACCCGCACCACCGGCTCGACCTCCAGCAAGTGCCCCACCGCATCGGTGAGCGGCGGAACCGAACCGGCCGGGCGCCGGTAACGAACCGTCACCCGCGTGCCGAGGGCCGGCCACGAGAGCATCAGTGGCCGAACGGGTCCGGCTCCTCGCCCGGCGTCCACGACAACCCGTCAACTCCCCAGCCATGGGACTTGACGGCGCGTTTGGCCGCTCGGGCGTGCCGGCCGATGAGGCGGTCCAGGTAGAGAAATCCATCCAGGTGCCCGGTTTCGTGTTGCAACATTCGGGCGAACAGGTCGGTGCCCTCGAGGGTGACCGGATTGCCGTCGGCGTCCAGACCGGTGACGCGCGCCCACTTCGCCCGCCCGGTGGGGAACGACTCGCCGGGAACCGACAGGCACCCCTCGTCGTCGTCGCCGGGGTCGGGCATGGTCTCGGGGATCTCGGAGGTTTCCAGGATCGGATTGATGATCACACCGCGGCGGCGTTGCGTCAGGCCGCGGTCCTCGGCGCAGTCGTAGACGAACAGCCGAAGGCTGTAGCCGATCTGGTTTGCTGCCAGCCCCACACCGTGGGCTGCGTCCATGGTGTCGTACATGGTTGAGATCAAGTCGGCCAGATCTGCGGGTAGTGAACCGTCGTCGGCGACCCGCACCGGCGTTGTCGGGGTATGCAAGACGGGATCTCCGACGATGCGAATCGGTACGACTGCCATGGTCGGCTAGCTTAAGGCCCGTGACGATGCGCGACGGCGGGCACGTGGGCAATCGAAGTCAATCCGCCGACTCGCGGGTCTGCATGACGGCTTGAGGGTTCGCGGCGTGGTTCAATATTCGCCGAAAGATGCCCCTATGTAAGTCAAGTCATTCGAGCTCCACAGAATTCGCCGGAAGGGTCCAGGGGAAGCGATATGGACAGCGCCATGGCGCGGGCAAATCGATCGGGGGACGATGCTGAAATCGCCGATGGGCTCACCCGCCGCGAGCACGACATCTTGGCTTTCGAGCGTCAGTGGTGGAAGTTTGCCGGCATCAAGGAAGATGCCATCAAAGAGCTCTTCTCGATGTCGGCGACGCGCTACTACCAAGTGCTCAACGCGCTAGTCGATCGTCCTGAGGCGCTGGCCGCCGACCCGATGCTGGTGAAACGGTTGCGACGGCTGCGTGCCAGCAGGCAGAAGGCCCGCGCGGCGCGGCGCCTCGGCTTCGAGGTGACCTGACTCGCTACAGTAGGGCTCGATGAAAGAGCGCGTCCCCGACTCCACGGGACTACCCCTGCGGGCCATGGTGATGGTGCTGTTGTTCCTCGGCGTCATCTTCCTGCTGCTCGGATGGCAGGCCCTGGGTTCGTCCGGGAGCTCGGATGATGACTCAGCGTCTCCGGTCTCCAGCGCGACCAGTGCCACCAGCTCCGCGTCGTCGACCTCGCCAAGTAGTAAGCCCCCGGCCAACCAGGCTGACGTTCATGTGTTCAACATCTCCGGCAAGGAGGGCATCGCCGGCCACACCGCAGACCAACTGAAGGGCGCCGGCTTCAAGGTCGTCGACGTCGGGAACCTGTCGTTACCCGATGTGACGGTCACGACCGTGTACTTCACCGATGCTGACGGCGAACACGCCACCGCCGACGCGGTCGGCAAAAATCTGGGCGCACCCGTCGAATCGCGGATCCCTGCCCTGAGCGGCCAGCCACCCGGCGTCATCGTGTTGGTGACAGGCTGACTCCGGGTCGTGGGCCAGGTTAGGCTCTCGCTATGCCTAAGCCCGCCGGTCATCGCAACGCCACCATGTCCGCACTGTCGCTGTCATTTCTGGCCACCAGCGTTGCGCTGGTAAGCGCGTGCTCGTCGCCCCAGCACGCGTCGTCGGTCCCGGGTACCACGCCGGCGATCTGGACGGGATCCCCCGCGCCGGCCGGGGCTTCGGGTACCGAGGCCGCGCAGCCCGTGCCGAGCTTGAGCACCCATCTGCGGACGCCCGACGGTACCGAGGTGGCGACCGCGAAGTTCGACTTCAGCAACGGGTATGCCACGGTCACCATCGCGACGAGCGGCCAAGGTCTGCTCGCGCCGGGATTCCACGGAGTACACATCCACAAGGTGGGCAAGTGTGAACCGAACTCGGTCGGCCCCAACGGCGGCGCGTCGGGCGACTTCCTTTCCGCCGGTGAGCATTTCCAAGCGCGCGGCCACACCTCGCAGCCGCCCAGCGGTGACTTGAGCGTGCTGCAGGTGCGCAGGGATGGCGTCGGGATGTTGGTCACCACAACCGACGCCTTCACGCTGGACGACCTGACGACCGGCGAGAAGACCGCGATCATCATCCACGCCGGTGCCGACAACATGCCCAACGGCGGTATGGCCGGCTCCGACCAGATGCCGATGAGTACGGGTGACGCCGGCAAGCGGGTGGCGTGCGGTGTCATCGGAGCCGGCTAGCAGGGCCTCCAAAAGAGGCGATGCTCGCATCGGTTTCGCCCGCTCGCCGCGGCCAACCCTTGGTGTGGAGTGGGAGTTCGCGCTCGTCGACGCGCAGACCCGCGATCTGAGTAACGAGGCCACCGCGGTCATCGCCGAGATCGGCGAAAACCCGCGCGTGCACAAGGAATTGCTGCGCAACACGGTCGAGGTGGTCAGCGGCATCTGTGAGAACACGGGCCAAGCGATGGAGGATCTGCGCCAGACCCTGGGCCCCGCTCGACGCATCGTCCGGGACCGCGGCATGGAGTTGTTCTGCGCCGGGGCCCACCCGTTCGCGCAGTGGTCCACCCAGCAGCTCACCGACGCGCCCCGCTACGCCGAGCTGATCAAGCGCACCCAATGGTGGGGCAGGCAGATGCTGATCTGGGGTGTGCATGTGCACGTCGGTATCTCGTCGGCGAGCAAGGTGATGCCGATCATGACGTCACTGCTGAAGTACTACCCACATCTGTTGGCACTCTCGGCATCGTCACCCTGGTGGACGGGCGTGGATACCGGATACGCCAGCAATCGGGCGATGATGTTCCAGCAGTTACCCACCGCCGGGTTGCCGTTCCAGTTCCAGACCTGGGCGGAGTTCGAAGGCTTCGTCTACGACCAGAAGAAGACCGGAATCATCGATCACGTCGACGAAGTCCGTTGGGACATCAGGCCTTCGCCGCACCTGGGCACTCTCGAGGTGCGGATCTGTGACGGTGTGTCCAACCTGCATGAGCTCGGTGCGCTGGTCGCACTGACGCATTGCCTGGTCGTCGACCTGGACCGCAGGCTGGAGGCCGAGGAGTCGTTGCCGACCATGCCGCCCTGGCATAACCAGGAGAACAAGTGGCGGGCCGCCCGATACGGCTTGGATGCGGTGATCATCCTGGACGCCGACAGCAACGAACGGTTGGTAACCGACGATCTCGTCGATGTGCTGAACCGGCTGGAGCCGGTCGCCAAGCTGTTGGGTTGCTCGGACGAATTGGCCGCGGTGGAAGACATTTCGCGTGACGGCGCTTCCTATCAGCGGCAGCGGCGGGTGGCCGAAGAGCACGACGGTGATCTGCGTGCGGTGGTCGATGGCCTCGTGGGCGAGCTCGATATCTGATGGAGTTGGCGATGTTCCCGCTGGAGGTGGCGCTGCTGCCGGACCAGGATCTGCCGTTGCGCATCTTCGAACCCCGCTATGTCGCACTGGTGCAACACTGCGTCGACAGTGGTGATGCCTTCGGTGTGGTGCTGATCTCGCGCGGCCGCGAGGTCGGCGGAGACGATGCGCGGTGCGATGTCGGCGTGCTGTCCAGGATCACCGAATGCGTCGACCAAGGCGCTAATCGGTATGCACTGAGTTGCCGCACCGGTGAGCGAATTCGGGTGTGCCAGTGGCTGCCCGACAATCCCTACCCGCGGGCCACCGTGCAGCTCTGGCCCGATGAGCCCGGCGATGCGGTGACCTCAGCGCAGTTGCGCGACGTCGAAGACAAGGTGATCGCCTTGTTCGAACGGATCGCGGAAGCACGCGGCGTCGTATTGCCGGCCCGCGACGTGCTGCTGGGCTACGGCGAAACCGACGCCGACGACGCCGGGCAGCGTTTGTTCACCTTGGCATCTCGGATCCCGCTCGGCGCGGCCGACCGCTACAGCGTGCTGTCGGCGCCGTCGGCGGCCGATCGACTCGCCGTGTTCAGTGAGGCGGTGGACGCGGTTGCCGAGATGGTCGAATTCCAGCTGTCGGAGTAGAGGATTGAGCGACTGGTGAAAGTACATCTGCAAATCGACGGATCGCCGACCGGGGCGAAAGCCAGCGCCGCCGAGATCGCCGCGACGGGTGCCGATGGGGTGTTCACCTTTGAGGGCCAGCACGATGTCTTCTTTCCGCTGATCATCGCGGGCGGCGACACCAGTTTGGACTTGATGACCAACGTGGCGATTGCCGCGCCGCGCAGCCCGTTGCACCTGGCGCACGCCGCCTATGATCTGCAGGCCTACAGCGGCGGCCGGTTCAGGCTCGGACTCGGCTCGCAGATCAAGGTTCACATCGAAAAGCGTTACGGCAGTAAATGGGAACGGCCCGCGGCGCGAATGGCCGAGACCGTCGCGGCGATCAAGGCGATCTTCGCAGCATGGGAAGGATTGTCCCGGTTGGATTTTCGGGGTGAGTTCTTTACCCACACCTTGATGGCGCCCAATTTCAACCCCGGCCCCAACCCGTTCGGACCGCCGCCGGTGTTGATGGGCGCACTGGGGCCGATCATGACGCGCACGGCCGCCGAAGTCGCCGACGGGCTGCTGGTCATGCCGTTCAACAGCGCCCGCCACTTCGCCGAACGCACTCTGCCGGCGGTCGGCGAGGGACTGCGCCGTTCCGGGCGGACGGCCGGCGAATTTCAGGTCATCGCGCAGGCCATGGTTGCGGTCGGACGCGACGACGCCGATCTGGCGGCCGCGGTCAACGGGGTCGCCTCGCTGATCGCGTTCTACGGCTCAACCCCGGCGTATCTGCCGGTGCTCGAGGTCGAGGGGTGGGCGGATATTCAGCCCGAGCTCAACGCGTTGTCCAAGCATGGCCGCTTCGCCGAGATGCGCGCCCTGATCACCGAGCCGATGGTGGATCGGATCGGGATCATGGGAACGCCCGAACAATGCGCGCAGCAGATCGCTACGCGGTTCGGTGATCACGCCGGGGAGGTGTGTTGTTACTTCCCCGGCTACACCCCGCGTAGCGCCGACATCGCCGATCTGATCAGCGCGCTGCACCGGACCCCGGCCCTGCGATGAGCGCCGGTGTGCTGGTCGAGGTGGATGCCGGTGTCGCGGTGCTCACCCTCAATCGACCCGAGCACCTCAACGCCTACACCGCCGAGATGGGCACGCTGTTGGGTCGCGCCTACCGCGACTGCGACGAGGACGACGACGTCCGTGCCGTCGTCTTAACGGGTGCGGGACGGGCCTTTTGCGCCGGCGCGGACTTCTCCGGCGGCGCATCGCCCTTCGACGCCCCGGCGCAGGACAGCGCCTTCTCCGCATCGCCGATCGATCCGGCCGCCTTTGAATTGCGCAAGCCGGTGATCGCCGCCATCAACGGCCATGCCGTGGGCATCGGACTGACCATCGCGCTGCAGGCCGACATCCGCATCGTCGCCGACGACGCCAAATACGCTGTGGTGCAAGTGCGCCGGGGCGTGATACCCGACTGCATGTCGCACTGGACGTTGACGCACCTGACCAGTCTCGGGGTGGCGGCCGAGGTGCTGCTGACCGGACGGACGTTCACCGGAGGCGAGGCCGTCGCGCTCGGCATTGCGAATCGGGCCTTGCCCGCCGACCAGGTGCTCGGCCATGCGCTGGACCTGGCTCGCGACATCGCGGTCAATGTGGCGCCGATGTCGGCCGCCTTGTGTAAGCGGCTGTTGTGGGACAGCGCAATCCACGGCTACACCCCGCGGCAGGTCGCCTCCCTGGAGACACAGTTGCATCACCGGGTGATGGGCACCGCCGATGCGGCCGAAGGCGTGGCCGCCTTCGTGCAGAAGCGACCTCCGCAGTTCAGCGCGCGGCTTTCGATCGACTGGGCAGCCCTGCCGGAACCGTGAGCAACTCGGCAAGCGCTAAGCCCAGATTGTGCAGGTTGGTCTGCAGCGAGTAGGTCTGGTCGACCGTCCAGTTGAGGATGCCGCCGGACAGTGCGCCAACGATGATGTCGGCCAACGTTTCCGCATCGTGGCGCGCGTTGACCTCTCCGCGGGAGACACCTTCTTTGACGAGTTCGACGAAAGTGTCGTGCAGGTTGAATCCGCGGTGCACGCCGTAGCCGCTGGTGGCCAGCATCTCGCCGATCAGCTCGCGATAGGTGTCGCCGGATCCGACCAGCGTCGTGCCGATGTCGTCGAAGACCCCGACCAGCCGCGTCGGGATCGGCTCGCCGGCACGGTCGAAGACGACGTCGTGCAGGTTGACCAGCCGCCGCTCGGCCAGTGCCCGGATCATGTCCTGACGGGTGGCGAAGTGGTTGAAGAACGTTCGGTTGGCCACGTCGGCGCGTTCGCAGATTTCCTCGATAGTGGTGGCCGCGACGCCCTGGCTCAGAAACAGCTCGAACGCGGCGGCGAGGATTTTCTCCCGCATCTCGAGCTTGCGCCGTTCGATCCTGTTCACGTCAGCATTCTATTGCGCGCACAACTGTTCGGAGAGAGCCCAGAAGTCCGCCGCGCGTTGCTCGTCGCACGCATAGGGTGCGACCGCGTCGTTGACGGCGCAGTCTTCGAGGTAGAGCCCGCCCCGGTCGGCCAGTTCCGGGCTCACCGCGGCCCATACCTGGGTGGCCGCTCCATGCTCGGGCATGACGAAATCCAGGTAACCGTCGGTCGGTTCGCTGCGTGCCGCGCTGCTGGCGGCGGCATATTGGCGTAGCTGGGAGAAATCCGTGCGGGACATGTACCGCGCCAGCGACGTCGCCACCGTGCCGGGATGCACGGCGTAGGCACGGATTCCCGCCGCACGCAGGCGCCGGTCGGCTTCCGTCGCGTGCAAGATGTTCGCCGTCTTGGACGCACCGTACGCGACGAACTTGTCGTATTCGCGGTGCTCCCAGTTGGGATCGCCAAAGTCGACGTCGCCCATGACGTGTCCGCCGGAGGAGAGGATGACCAGCCGGGCGCCACGGGCGGCGGTGAGCTGCGGGATCAGCAGCCGGGTGAGTTCGAAGTGGCCGAAATGGTTTGTCCCGATCTGTATTTCGAATCCATCGCGGGTCCGGCTGAACGGAGTGAACATGACTCCGGCGTTGTTCATCAACACGTGGATCACCGGGGTGAGGTCGGCGATCGCCGCGGCCGCCGCGCGAACGCTGGACAGCGAGGTGAGGTCGAGTTGCACCGTCGAGGTCCGCGCGCCGGGCGCTTCCTCGGTTACCCACTGGGCGGTCTCGGCCAACCCGTCGTGGTTGCGGGCCGCCAGCACCACGTGGGCGCCGGCGGCGGCCAGCGCTCGTGCCGACTCGCGGCCCAGCCCGGACGAGGCGCCGGTGATCACGCATACCTTGCCGGACAGGTCTATTCCCTCAACGATTTGCAGGGCGCTGCGGCGTTCGTTCATGCCGATGCGAGCTGCCAGAGTGGCACGACGACATCCGGGTCGCACTCTTCGTCCACGATCCACCTGCACATGCGCCGGATCGGTTCGATGGCGTCCTGGGGCATCGCGATGGCAACGCTGCATGCGTAGCCCAGGCTGGTGAGCCGCTGGGCGCCGAACAGCGGCAACGTGTTTCGCAGCTGACGCTTGAGGGATTCGGGATAGATGCCGATGGTCTGTGTGTAGGCGTTCACCGCGGCGGTCACCTTGTCGATGCTGTCCACCGGCACGATGTTAGCGACCCGCCCGGACAGCATCGGTGAATAGTCAACCGGCTCGTCGATTTGCGAGACGACGATGGCGCCCTCGCGGTGCTCACCGCCGATCACGCGGTAGAAGTCCTCGGCCATCCGCGAAGCCTCGACATGGTCGAGCAGCTCGCGGTTGGGGAACCGCGCCGGGGTGCTGACTATAGCGGGCAGCGACACCAGCTCCCGGTAGATCAGTTCGCCGAGCCGATTGGCGTTGGCCACACCCGCCGCGTCAGTTCCGCTGAGCACGTAGATAACTCGGGCGTTGGCGCACCCTTCCTGGTTGGCCACGCCGATATCGGTCGCGGCGCGGCGGGCCACCTCTCGCATCGTGTCGTCGTCGGCGAATGCCTCGACGCCGATGATGGTCGCACTGCGCTTTGGGTCCAGCGCAATGAGCTCCAGGCCAGGCTGGATGTAGCGGGTGACGTGTTTGACCGACGCCAACCCGCCCCATGCCACGATCTTCTCGATGTGCTGGGGCTGGTAGAGAGCTTCTTCGACGGCCAGGTCGCCGCCCTTCCAGTATCCGACCGCCAGATGTTTGGTGATGGGGTGATTCGGCGCAACGTCGGCAAGCGTGCGCGCGATGGCGATCGCGGTGAGCGGATCGTTGGATGGCGCCTTGATGATGACGTCAGATCGGGTGATCACCGAACGCAGAATCGTCACCGCTGAGACCAAACCACCGTTACCCGCCGGGATGTGCAGCACCCGGGATCCGAAGGCGCGCACTCGCAATTCGCGTCCGTCGTGCAGGGTGTGCGGGACCCATCCGTTGAGATAGTTCAGCCCGACCTGGGTCTCGGCGATTTCGGTGACGCTGTCCCGGGAGAACAACGGCCGCAGCACCAGATAGCTGTTGCGCATCATCTCCGCGGGCAGCACGTTGGCGATCAGTGAAGCTTCGTAAGCCTCCTGCAGGTGGGGGTTCGTCTCGAAATCGAGTGCGTAGCCGAGGGCTTCGAGCACATCGAGGATTTCGTCGAAGCTGAGCTCGTACAGGTCGCTCATCGCCGCCGGGCTGCCCAGCGGCAACCGCTCGACGTACTTGCTCATGTCTGGCGCGGCGAATTGCGATGCACCGATGCGGGTGTCGAACTCGACGAGGTCATCGGTGATGACCTCGCCCCGCAGAAACAGCGGGACGGTGTAGGCGATCACAGCTGGACCCCCTTCATGAAGTTCACCGCCTCGTTGTGCACCTCGTGTGTTGCGGCGCAGGTGATTCGGTCGTCTTCTACGCCCTGCTTCTCGCTGTAGCGCATGATGTCCTTCTCGAACGCGAGGCTGGCCTGCCCGCAGGGGCACTGCAGGTCCCAGTCGATGGTGACCTCGTCGCCGGAGATCACGCCGCCCCAGTGCGCGCGCAGCAGGATGTCGTACACGGCCGCGCGGCCGGTCTGCACACCGGTGCGCGGAAGCGGCTCGCTGGTGTCGGGGTCGAGCACGAACGGAACGACCCACGGCGCGACGTGGTAGCGGCCCTCGCTGCAACCCCAGTGAAAGGTGCTGGACTCGGAGAAGCCGTAGCCGATCTGGATGCGGTCGACGCCGAGGAAGTTCTTGATGACATCCATGAAATCGTCCGGCAGCGCAACACCTTTCATCCCGCCGCCGGTCAGAATCGCGGAGTCAGGGGCGAAGACATTGCGCACGCCGCGCTGCAGGCCGGCCTTGGCGATGTCATACATCAGGTGGTAGGTGCCGAGCATGAACACCCGCTTGCCGCGCAGCTCTTCGGTGATGCGAGTGAAGAACACGTCCATGTCCTGGGCCTGACGTGCCTGCATGGCGATGAACTCGTCCTTACGCGCGGCCAGTGCGGGATCGATCTGCAGCCGGTCGAGCTCCCCGCGGGAGGCCGCCGCACGCATCTTGGACGCCAGAAACATCAGATCGGTGTCCACCGCGAACGGGTAGAGGGCATGGAATCGGCTTTCGTCGCCACCGGTGAAGCCACGCTTGATCATGTTGGCGATGCGCAGATGGCCCAGCTTGCCGTTGGCGAAGTTCGGCCACACCACGTCCACCGACGGGTTGAGTTCGGCGTCGGTCGGTTCCTGGCCGAAATTCTGGAACAGGCAGATCTTCCACAACGTCATGCCTTCTTCGGCGCCCCGCTTGTCCTTGGGCAGGATCGAAATGGTGCCGGTGGTGCCGCTGGAGGTGATCACTTCCAGCGGCGTCTGCGCATCGAGTCGTTCGATCCAGTCGTCGATCCCGGTGCAGCCGGTGGTATCCACGCTGGATAAGTCGTAGCTGGTGAGCTTGTCCAGCCACTGCGTCATCAAGTCGAAGCGCTTCTTGTCGACGAGTGCGGCGGGGTACGACTTGAACGCGGTATGCGAGAACATCAGCGGCACAACATCATTGAATTCATTCAATGCGGTGATTCCAAGACGATCGGCTAGCTTGCGCAGCATCTCGATGCGCTGATAGTGCTCCTGGAAGCGGATGCTCATGGCCTCGCGTTGCAACGCTTCCAGCTCGTCGCGTCCGATGCTGTGCATCCGGGTGTAGGACTGGCCGAAAAAGTTGATCGGGTCGTTCATGAATTCGGTCACCGGCCGCGCCGTGTTTTCCGTGACTGTCATGCGAGCACCATAGCCCCAGTATGCAGCAGCAAGCAAGAGTGCAGTGAACTGCAATTACTGTGCGTCGGCCGCTTCGCGCTCGGCGGGGCGGGTGGCGCGCTCCATCAGCCGGGGTGCCACGACCCGATGCAGTGGACCGACCACAAACCAGACCGTTCGGGCGGCGATTTTGTGGCGATAGTGCACGCGGGTGGTCAGTGTTGCGCGCCGACCGTCCAGGCGTCGCAGTGTCAGCTCCCCGCGCATCAGCGGCCCGCTCGTCGTCAGCACGATCTCATCGGGATCCGAATGTGCGATCGGCCAGCCGATTACGTGATGGGGCGAGGAAGGCGGACCCAGGGGAAATCTCAATACGTAGCGGTGGATCCACATCACGATGCCTCCACCCGCGTCCGGTTCATGGCCCAGCGCATCGCGAAACATCTGTTCGGCGGTGCGCGAGTCGCCGTGCGGGATTGCGGCTTCGAAGATGTCGGTGTAATCGGCCGCGGTCTCGCCGGTCTGGTTCCGTTCGGTAAGCGCCGCTGCCGCAACGTGTTTCAGTGTCCGGCGGACCACGGCACGGTGTCCACCCGTCCCGATGACCAGGGCGCGATAGATTTTCCCGTGCACTCCGGGGAAGTGTGCCCAGGTAGCCGAGCGCACCCGGGTGCGGGCCGCCGCCTCGCTGTCATCTAGCGGGTCCAACTCGAAGACCCGCCGGTAGATCGCAAACGGGTGGCGGCCTTTCAGCGCCAGCCGTTCCGGCTGCCGCGCTTCGTCGAGCACGAAACCGACTGGCACTCCTGCCGGATCGTGCGGGTCGCGACACATCATGCGCAGCAGCGCCGACCACGTTTCTGCGCGATTCGCGTCGACAGTTATGGCATGCTCATCGATATAGGGTAATCGTTCCATATAGAAGGAATGTACTAGATCATGGCACCTCCGCGGAAGCATGAAACCGATGTGATCCTCGACGCAGCCCGAGCGCTGGTGCTCGAGGGCGGCCCGCGCGCGGCCAGTGTTGCGGCGATCGCGAAATCCAGCGGTGCGCCGGCCGGCACGCTGTATCACCGCTTCGGTAACCGCGACGGCATCCTGACGGCCGCGTGGCTGCGCGCGCTGGAACGCTTCCAGTCCCGGGCGATGGCTGCCTCGGAGACCAACACAGCCGATACGCCGACCGAAACCGCGGTCGCGATGGCGGTGGCCGCGATCAGCTTGGCGCGGGAACTCCCGGCGGACGCCCGGCTGTTGTTGACCATCCGCCCAGCTGACCTGCTCGACGACGAGCCCGACGCGCAATTTCAGGAGACGGTGGCCGCCATGAACGCCCCACTCACCGAGCGGGTCGGCGTCCTGGCCCGAAAACTGTATGGGCGCAAAGACTCCCGATCTGTCGATGCCGTTGCGCGCGCGATCGCCGACCTGCCCTACGCCGTCGTCCGGCGTCACGCGCACGACGACCCGATGCCGTCCTGGCTGGAGGCCGATGTCGCGGTGTCGGTGCGGGCGGTGCTAGAGAGCTTTGGCGAACGCGGGTAGTTGTACCTTTTCGGGACTCATGGGCTTAGTGACAAAGAAGCCGCTGACCAACGCGGCGACGAAGTACAACGCCGCGGCGACCTGCAGCAGCCGGGCGAAACTGGCGTCGGTCAGTGTCCCGGCGGCGATCAGTCCCACGCAGGCCACCGAGCTCAGCGCCGACGTCCGGCCCACCGCGTTTTGCAGGGCTGCTGCCACTCCACTGCGGTCCGGCTCGACGGACGACAGATTCGCCGCGGCCAGCGGTGTCAGGGTGAGTGCCAGACCGATGGCCAACACGATCGTCCCCGGCAGCAGATGGGTGACGATGTTGAACCCGTGACCGGGACGGACGAGCAGCAGACCCAACCCGGCCAGCACGGGGCCCGTTGTCAGAAAGATCCGCGGCCCGATCCGTGCGGCCAGGCCGCCGACGCGTTTGGCCAACAGAAACGACATGACCGGGGTGGGCAGGGTGGCCAAACCCGCGACCGTCGCGCAATAACCGGCGACCTCCTAGGTGTAGAGGGATATCGCCAGCACGCCCATGGCACCGGCGCCATAGACGAATGCTGAGGTGACGCTGGCGCCCGCGAAGTTGCGGATCGAGAAGAGGCTGAGCGGCACCAAGGGGTGCGGGGCGCGGCGCTGCCAGGCCACGAACACCAGTAGTGTGGCGACGCCGATGACCAGTGACGTGGCGACGCGGGGATCGGCCCATCCGTGGTCCCTCGATTCGATGAGGGCGTACACGGTGCCGGCCAGCCCGACGGCGGACAAGGCGGCCCCGGCAACATCGAGGCGGGCACGTTGGGCGGGCTGGGGAATTGGGAATAGCCAAAACGTCAACGCGAAACCGATCACCATCGGAACGGCCGACAAGGCATAGATCCATCGCCAGCTCAGAAAGTCCACGGCCAACCCGCCCAGCAGCGGACCGAGCGCGAATGCGGTCCCGGTCCAGGCGGTCCAGGACCCAATGGCCGCTGGACGATCCGCCCGATCGAACGTGGAATTGATCAGCGCGAGGGACCCGGGCACCAAAAACGCCGCACCGAGACCTTGGACGACGCGCCCGGCAATCAGCAGGACCGGCGAGGGCGCGGTGGCCGCCAGCACCGATCCGGTCCCGAAGGCCACCAACCCGAAACGGATCACCGGCAATCGCCCGAACAGATCGGAGATGGAACCACCCGGCAGAATCATGGCGGCCTGCGCCAGCAGATAGCCGTCGACCACCCATTGCTGTAAGCAAAGGCCTCCGCCGAGGTCGCGGGCCGTGGCCGGCAGTGCCAGGTTCACGACCGTGACGTCGAGGAAGGCCACCATCGACACCATGGTGGCCACCACCATAACCCGACTCGTCGGCGCGGCATCACGCCATTTCGTGAGCGTTCCTACCCGGCGCGCGGGAGCGGTGAGCACGATCCCGGGAGGGGGCTGAATCGCGATCATCTCGGTCTCACGAGACCGCGGCGCTCGTGGTTCATCTGATCCCTCCTCGCGGGTGCCGGAACACGGTTAGTCGGCACCCTCTTCGGGATGATCTATGCGACGGGGTTACACGCGGACTGGGAATCAGCTGTGGCGCGTTTATTAAAGAGCTTTCGCGAACGCCCGCAGCGAGTCGACCTGCAGCCGATCCAGCGAGGGGCGCACGTTTTTACGGGCCGCCTCGAGATCGGCGGCCGTCACGTCGGTGGCGTCGATGGAGCGCCGCATCGCGGTCAGCGCGGCCTCCCGCAGCAGCGCCACGCAGTCGGCCGCGCTGTATCCGTTGAGCTGGGCAGCAACCTCGTCCAAATCGACGTCGGCGGAGAGCGGGATGGATTTCCCCGCGGTGCGCAGGATTTCGCGCCGCGCTGCGGCGCCGGGCGGTTCGATGAACACCAGCCGCTCCAGCCGGCCCGGACGCAGCAGTGCGGGATCGATCAGATCCGGCCGGTTGGTGGCGGCCAACACCACGACGTCACGCAGCGGGTCGATGCCGTCGAGCTCGGTGAGCAGCGCGGCTACCACCCGATCGGTCACGCCCGAATCGAAGCTCTGCCCGCGCCGGGGTGCCAGCGCGTCCACCTCATCGAGGAATACCAGTGAGGGCGCGGAATCGCGGGCGCGCCTGAACAATTCGCGGACCGCCTTCTCCGAGGCGCCCACCCACTTGTCCATCAGCTCGGAGCCCTTGACGGCATGCACGCTGAGCTGGCCGGTGCTGGCCAGCGCGCGGACCACGAAGGTCTTTCCGCAGCCGGGTGGGCCGTACAGCAGGACGCCGCGCGGCGGATCGACGCCCAATCGCGCGAACGTGTCCGGGTGCTGCAACGGCCACAGCACCGCTTCGGTCAGCGCCTGTTTGGCCTCTGCCATATCACCGACATCGTCGAGCGTTACGTTGCCGATGGTCAGCTCCTCGCTGGCCGAGCGGGACAGTGGCCGAATCACGGACAGCGCGCCGGCCAGATCGTCCTGGTTCAGCTTCGGTGGCCAGCCGTCGGCGCTGGCCCGCGACGCTGCCCGCAGCGCCGCTTCGCGCACCAGAGCGGCCAGGTCTGCAGCGACGAAACCTGGTGTACGGCTTGCTATTTGGTCGAGGTCGAGCTGCTCGGTGGGCGCCGACTTCAACAGCGTCTCCAGCAGCGCCTTTCGGGTGGCGGCGTCGGGCAGCGGCAAACCCAGCTCCCGATCGCAGAGCTCAGGCGCGCGCAACCGCGCATCGAGCTGTTCGGGGCGCGCCGAAGTGGCGATCAGGGCGACGCCGTCGGTGGCTACCGCGGTGCGCAGTTCCGAAAGGATCAGCGCGGCCACCGGCTCCGCGGTGGCCGGCAGTAGCGCATCGGCATCGGTGATCAGCAGCACGCCGCCGCCGTTGCGGACCGTCGTCACCGCCGAGGCCACCGCTTTGAGCCGGTCGTCGGCGGCCAGCGCGCCGATCCCCGGTCCGTCCAGCTCGACCAGCCTGCGGTCGGCGCACACCGCGCGCACCATCGTCGTCTTTCCGACGCCGGCCGGACCCGACACCACCACGCCCAGATTCGTGCCGGCGCCAAGGGTTTTCAGCAGGTGCGGTTCGTCGAGGGCGAGCTTGAGCCATTCGGTGAGCTTGGCGGCCTGGGCCTGTGAGCCTTTGAGTTGGTCGACAGCGATCTCCGGTGCGGCGACGTTGACCTGATCTTGCCGCAGCGGCGCTGCCACGGCGCCGATGGGAACCCCAACGCCCCAACTGACTTGGGAGTTCGGCTGCACACTGACCGGCCCCTCGGGGTCGACCCCGGTGACGGTCAGCAACTCCGACGTCCAGCTGATCCCGACCGACGTCGCCAACGCGCGGGTGGCGGCCGACGTCGAGGTGCCGGGACCCAGATCGCGGGGCAGCAGTGACACCGCATCGCCGATGGTCATCACCTTGCCGAGCAAGGCCTGTCGCAGGGTGACCGCCGCAATCGACTGGCTGGCCAGCGTCGAGCCGCTCAATGTCACCGACCGCGCGCCGTAGACGGTGACCGCGCTGACGATCACCGCGCTGCCCTCGCGCAGGCCGGCGTTGGACAGCGTCACGTCGTCGAGCAGCACGGTACTGACCGGGAAGTCCGGGTCGGCCAGGCCTACCACCGCCGCCGTGATCCGCGACCCGGTCAGCGACACCGCATCCCATTCGCGGATACCAAGGGCGGCAACGGCATTCGGGTGCATCCGGATGACGCCGCGGCGGGAGTCGACGGCCGAGTTGTTCAGCCGCGCGGTCAGGGTGAGCTGTCCGGTTCCCGCGCCGGGGCGAGTCATGGCAACCGTCCGCCCGGCTTACGTAGTCCCAGCCGGGTCATGGATCGTCCGCCTGGTCTGCCCCGCCCCAGCCGCGGTATCGGTCGGCGACTTGGCTGCGCCCGCCGACTGGCGCGCCGCACGGCGCGCCGTTGCTTTGGTTTCTCGTCCCACACCTCCGGGTGCGCGGCCAGCCAGCGCTGGTTGCGGACCGAGAACGGGACATGGCACAGATAGGCGATGATGATCACCCAGATCAAGACGTAGGGTGCCAGGACCGCGGCCGCCGCGCAGCTCGCCAGCACCGCCAGCAGCGGTGCGGCCCAGCTCGGCGGCACCGCCACCGCGTGCATCTTGCGCATCGGGATCTTGCTGACCATCAGCATCGACGTCCCCGTCACCCAGAGGCACAGGAACCACGTCGACGTCCACCAGCCCCCTTGGGGAAACTGCAATTTGAGCCCGATGAGACCGATCATCGAGACGGCGCCCGCCGGGGCGGGCATCCCGACGAAGAATTCGTGCGTGTAAGCGGGCTGGGTCCCGTCGTCCTGCAGCGCGTTGAACCGCGCCAGGCGCAACACCACACACACCGCGTAGAGCAGCACCACCACCCAACCGGCCGGCGACGTCGACAGCAGCGTCACGTAGACGACGATCGCGGGCGTCACCCCGAAGTTCACCGCGTCGGCCAGTGAGTCGATTTCTGCGCCCATCGCCGACTGGGCGTCCAGCATGCGGGCCACCCGGCCGTCCAGGCCGTCCAGGATCGCCGCCGCGGCGATCAATGCCATGGCGGCTTTGGGCTGATGCTCGAGGGCGAATTTGATCGACGTCAGCCCGGCACAGATGGACAGCACCGTCATCGCGCTGGGCAGGATCTGCAGGTTCATCGGTCGCCTGCTGCGCAGCCTGCTGGTCATGGCAGCTCGGCGAGCAGCGTCTCGCCGCCTATCGCGCGCTGGCCCAGTTTGATGAGCGGCTCGGTGCCCGGCGGCAGGTAGGTGTCCAGCCGCGAGCCGAACCGGATCAGACCGTAGGTGTCGCCGATCGACAGTTTGTCCCCGACATTCGCGTCGCACACGATCCGGCGTGCCACCAGCCCGGCAATCTGCACGGCAACCACCTCAGCGCCGTCGGGCGTCCGGATCCGCACGCTGGTGCGCTCGTTCTCGGTGCTCGCCGCGGGCAGATCGGCCGACCCGAACCGACCAGGCCGGTGTTCGACGGCAACCACCTCGCCGCTGACCGGGGCGCGCTGCACATGTGCGTCCAATATCGACAGGAAGATGCTGATCCGCGGCAGGGGCGTGTCGCCCATGCCGAGTTCCGCCGGTGGCGCCGCGGAGTCGATCACGCAGACCACGCCGTCGGCGGGGGCCACGACGGCACCGGGCCGGGTGGGCGGCACCCGCGGCGGATGACGGAAGAACGCCGCACACGCACCGGCGGCCAGCAGACCCGTCCGCCGCAGCCAGCGGTGGTTGCGTCCAACGGCCGCGATAGCGAGGCCGCCGGCAATGAACGGTCGGCCGGCCGGATGAACCGGCGGGATTGCCGAACGCACCAGCGCCAGCATGTGTTGTGCATCGTCGGTACGGGGGCGTCTAGCCACTCGGTCATCTTACGGAGAACGTCGAGTCAGCTGAGATCCCAGACCTGAAGCTGGGTACCGGCGGCCACTTCCGCGACGTCTTCCGGGATGTCCAGCAGCGCGTTAGCCGAAGCGAGCCAACGCAAATGGTGCGACGCGGGTGGGCCATAGCTGATGACGCTGCCGGCGTCGAGTATCGCGCGCCGGAATTGGCGTTTGCCGCGCGGCGAGGTCAGCGACTCGGTGAGGGTCGCAGTCCGCTGCGGGCGATCCGGATCCGGCAATCCCATGGCCCTGCGCAGGGCGGGCCGGAGAAACACCTCGAAGGACACCAGCGCGCTGACCGGGTTGCCGGGCAGGGTGACGATCGTCGCGCCGGCCACCCGCCCGATGCCTTGCGGCATGCCCGGCTGCATCGCCACCTTGACGAATTCCACGCCCTGGTCGCCGGCCCGGCCGAATGCGTCCTTGACGACCTCGTAGGCGCCCGCGCTGACTCCGCCGCTGGTGATGATCACATCGCAGCCGGCGGCGTGCTGGTCGAGGATCGCGCTGAACTGCGCGACATCGTCTTCGGCGGTCGCCACAGCGACGACGTCGGCGCCCGCGTCGCGTACCGCCCCGGCCAGCATGACCGAATTGGACTCGTAGATCTGCCCCGGCTGCAGCGGGGTGCCCGGGATCACCAGCTCGGTCCCGGTCGAGATGACCAGCACCCGCTGGCGGGGGATCACCGGCAGCCCGGCCAGCCCCAGCGCCGCGGCAAGGCCGAGCACCGCCGGCGTCACCACCTGACCGCCGCGCAGCACGGTGGTGCCGGGCGCCACGTCCTCGCCGGCCCGCCGGATGTGCTTGGCCGGCGGAGAGCTTCGCCGGATCGTCACCGAGTCCGCACCGCCGTCGGTGTCCTCGACCGGCACGATGGTCGTCGCGCCCGCCGGCACCGGCGCGCCGGTCATGATCCGGTGCGCGGTTGCCGGCTGCAGCGTCAACTGGTCGGTGCGTCCGGCCGGGATGTCCTCGGCGACCGGCAGAACCACCGGGTGTTCGGCGGTGGCCGCCGAGACGTCCTCGGCGCGCACCGCGTAGCCGTCCATCGCCGAGTTGTCGAAAACCGGCAGCGCCAGCTGCGCGACTACATCGTCGGCCAACACCAGCCCCTGGGCCTCGCTCAGCGCGACCGTGAGCGCCGGGCGGGCACGGATCATCTCGGATACGACGCGCTGATGTTCATCGACTGACCGCACCCGGCCATTATCGGCCCGTCCGCAGCCGGCGACGGCGCCCCCTCCCGATCCGGGCCGCCCGGACGTAAGGTCGAGAACGTGATTACCGGGTTGGCCCACACCGGGGTGTGTGTCCCGGACTGTGCGGCTGCGGTGGCGTTCTACCGAGATGTATTAGGCCTGCGTGTGCTGTCGCCGCCGTATGTGATGGCCGGTAACGCCATTCGCGACGATATGGGCGAACTGGTGTCCGACCCGACCATGAAGGCGGCCATCGTCGGATTCGACGACGGCAGCGACCGCGTGCTCGAGGTGATCGAATATCTCAATATCGACGGCTCCGACGGTCGGGCCCGCGCGGCCCTCACCGACCACGGGCTCTCGCACGTCGCGCTGATCTGCGAGGACCTCGACGCCACCCGGGCCGAACTGGAGAGCAAGGGAGTCCGGTTCCTGGTCAGCGGAATCGCCGACGTCGCGCGGGTGCGCACCACCTGGTTCGTCGATCCGTGGGGCGTGGTGTTCATCCTGGTCGAAAAGAGCCGGCCCGAGCGACCGTACTTCGCGCAATGGGGGTGAGGCCGAGGGTCGGGGTCATCGGCGCGGGCGCCGGGGGCATCGCGATGGGCATCCAGCTGGCCGAGGGTGGATACGACTTCACCATTTTCGATCGCGCCGACGGATTCGGCGGGACCTGGCGGCACAACACCTTTCCGGGTGCGGCCTGCGACGTCCCGTCGCACCTGTACTCGTACTCGTTCGCGCTCAACCCGAGGTGGAGCAAGACCTACGCCAACCAGCCCGAGATCCTGGCGTACTTGGAGAAGGTGGCCGACGAGCACGGGCTCGGCCCGCACCTGCGGCCGCACACCGCGATCAGCACGGTGCGATGGTCAGACGCCCGGCGGCGCTGGACGCTGATCACCGACGATGGTGACGAACACGAATTCGACGCCGTGGTCAGCGCCGTGGGGATGCTCGACGTACCGCACATACCCGACATCCCTGGGGCGCAGCGGTTTCGGGGCCGACAATTCCATTCGGCGCGCTGGGATCACAGCAAGTCCACGGCGGGGGAGCGGGTCGCCTCCATCGGCACCGGAGCCAGCGCGATCCAATACGTTCCCGCAATCGCGCCAACGACCGCGCAGTTCACCGTCTTTCAGCGGACCCCGATCTGGATTTCGCCCCGGTTCGATTTCCCGTTCACCCCCGAGCAGCACGCCGAATTCGAACGCAACCCGGCGGCGGCGCAGAAGCTGCGCGACGAAGCCTTCGACGCTTACGAGACAGCCAGTTTCGATGTCGACGCCGCGCAGACCCGCGAAGCGACCGAACTCGCCCGCAGCTACCTGATGCGCAAGGTGGCCGACCCCGAACTGCGGGCCAAGCTGACGCCGGACTATCCGGTCGGCTGCAAGCGGCCACTGATGTCACGCGACTGGTACCCCACCTTTGCGCTGCCCAACGTCAGCCTGGAAACCTCCGCCATCACCGAGCTGACCGAACGTGGAGTGCTGACTGCCGACGGGGTCGAGCACCGCGTCGACACCATCATCTACGGCACCGGCTTCAAGGCCGCCGACTACCTGGACAGCATCGACGTGTACGGAACCGGCGGCCGCCATCTTCGCGACGACTGGAGCGACGGCGCGCAGGCCTACCTTGGAACCCTGGTCGCCGGGTATCCGAATTTCTTTATGCTCTACGGCCCCAACACGAACGGGGTCAACTCGATCATCTACATCCACGAGGCGCAGACGACCTTCATCCGCCACATCCTCGACGTAGTGGGTGAGCGCGGAGCGCGCACCGTGGCGGTGACCCCCGATGCGCAGCGCCGCTACAACGACGAGATCCAGGCCGACATGGTCGGCAAGGTCTGGTTGGCCTGCACCAACTACTTTCGCCATCCCAGCGGCCGGGTTGTCACTCAATTGCCTTACAGTGGAAGGAAATTCTTCGATCGCACCCGCGCGATGGTCGATAATGACTACGAGCTGAGCTCCTAGCCAAGCACCGGCAGCAGCAGTCGCGACGACGATCGGATGGTGTTGATTGTGCTGGTACCGACGGGCGCATGACGGAAGTCCATAATCGCCGGAACGTCGGGATTCTGGTCGTCGCTGGTGAGCGTCAACCGGATGCGGTGCCCGCGGCGGAACCGGCGGGCGTTGGGGAGCAATGGGATTCGGTACACGACGTCTTCGCCGATCGGGACCGCGACCGGGGTCCGGCACGGTAGCACCGGGGCGCCGGGACGGCTGGCGTCTTCGTCGACCTCGCGCAGGCTGGCCCGAAGCCAACCACTGGTGAGGTGGTCGACAAGCGAGCCGTCTTCGGCAATATCGGACACGACCACGATCCATCCGGTGTCCAACGCCGTTGCCGAGGCGATCAGTCGCAGTTCAATGTCGCCGGCCACATCCAGGTCGTCGTCCAGCGGTGCGGTGGTCCAGGTCAGCAGCGAGGGCGGATCGATCTCGCTGGGCCTGGCGCGGTTGAGTCCTGTTCCCAGGGCCCAGTACTCGCGGCTGCCGGGCTCGCCCTCGTCGGCGGCGAGGCCTCCGTCGGCGCGCAGCGCGAACTCCAAATGTGAGCTATTGAGCGGTGGCCATGATTCCTCCGCCTTCCACTCGTCGGCTTCGGGTAGGAAGTATCGGAACGCGGGACCCTCGAGAATCCCCGTGTCCTTTCCCTTGAGCCAATGGTCATACCACGCAAGCGCCTCGATGTGCATGCTCTCCCATGGCCAGGTCAGGCCGTATTTGCCGAGCATCGCGACTCGGACACAAGGGCTGTTGGCCAGGTTGCGCAGCGCCGAAAAGGTCGACGGCAGATGTAGTGGCGCGTTCTCCCAATCGCAGCCCAAATAGACTGGTATATCGATGTTTTCGAGCAGTGGCGTCAGGTCGCGATCGTCCCACCATGCATCCCGTATCGGATGTTTGACGACGGCGTCCTGCCAGAGCTCATCCCAAGGCCGCGGCTGATGGGGCAGTTTCATCAGCAGGTTGAGCATGCCGTTGGCCGATTCGCCGTTCATTGTGGCGAACTTCTTGTGCACCGGGGGCAGGTTCAGCAGGCGGCGGGCAATGGCGAAAGGCGCGCTGCGGTAGAACCTGTCGCTCTTCGGTGCCGTCAGCCCAAGCATCGACAGAAACGAACTTACAAATTTCGTACTGGGCAGGCCGTGGTGCGTCGCGGCATCGTAGAGATCGCTGGTGACGGCGAACGGAAAGATGGCCTTGAGGTGTGGGGGCCGCTCGACGGCGGCCTCGAGTTGGGTCATGGCGAAGTAGCTGATGCCCAGCATGCCGACATTGCCGTCACACCACGGTTGTTCGGCGACCCACTCGATCACATCGTGCATGTCGCGGCGCTCTTGGCTGTCGAAGAAGGCGAAAGTCCCACCGGAGCCGCCAGTTCCACGCAGGTTGACGATGATGTGGACATAGCCGCGCGGCACCCAGAAGTCGGTGGCCCCCGCCTCGATGAAGCCGGCCGGCGCACCGAGGTCTTGCACTTGCCGGGCGTACGGAGATGCGGCCACCAGTGCCGGAAACGAGCCGTCGGTGTCCGGGCGAAAGATGTCGGCTAGCAACTCGATTCCGTCGCGCATCGGAATCTTGACGTTGAGGTGCCGATGCGTGCGGTACCGGGGTTCGCTCAGGTTGTGAAACTCGCGGCCCGACGTCTGTGGTCCGTTCAGCTGACGCTGGCCACGCTCAATTCCGGCGACACGCTTCGAGGTGCTCATTGGCTACTCCCTGATTTTCACGTCCTGTTGAAACTAGTCTCACGCTACGTTGAAAAAAGTCTCAACGCAAGAGGAAATTCACGCTATGATGAAACTTATGCCGAAGAAACCGACAACACCCGGGCCGAGGGATGAACGCGGGGTGCTGGCGGCGCGAATTGTTGCGGCCGCCCGCGATGAGTTCGCCGAACACGGTTGGGCCGGAACCACCATCCGGGCGGTCTCCCGAACAGCCGATGTTGACCCCGCGCTCGTGTACCACTACTTCGGCTCGAAGGAAGGCCTGCTGGACGCGGCGACGAACCCGCCGCAGAAATGGCTGGAAAGCGTCGCCAAGGTCTGGACCACCCCGGTCGATCAGCTCGGCGCTGCGCTGATCACGTTGCTGTTGGCCAGCTGGGCCGACGACGAGATCGGGCCGACGCTGCGAGCGATCCTGCAGACCGCCGCGCACGAACCGTCGACCCGCGAGAAGTTGGGGCGCGTCGTTGCGGGCAGCCTGATGGGTGTCTCGGAGCTCGGTGGCGACGAACGAGACCGGCTCATCCGAAGTGGGCTCATCTCGTCACAGATGATGGGCTTCGCGTTGATGCGCTACGTCTGGAAAGTCGAGCCCATCGCATCGATGTCCGACGACGAGGCGATCGCGGCGATCGCCCCCAACCTGCAGCGCTACGTCTCCGGCGACCTGACGGCTTAGACCCAGTAGTTGTCGTGGCGGACGAACCACTCGCGGCGTTCGTCATCGGTCATGTCGGCCAGCGCGCCGAAACCTTCGAAGTAGGCCTCGCGCGGTGCGCCAGGGGCGAACAGCATCAGGATCGACGCCGGCTCGTCGGCTTCGTTGCGGAAACCGTGGATCCCGCCGGGCGGGACGTAGAGG
>Ga0182030_10005405_pt1 | contig 27117 bp, 15 predicted proteins | sample 812S3MmetaG_FD_121299 | JGI IMG/M metagenome (GOLD analysis project Ga0182030, IMG submission 121299) | Permafrost microbial communities from Stordalen Mire, Sweden - 812S3M metaG (Illumina Assembly) | ecosystem: Environmental > Terrestrial > Soil > Wetlands > Permafrost | place: Sweden...
ACCGCTAGCCCGTCCTTTGCCGATCCGCGTCCGGCTTCTACCTGCGCCTGCGCTCTCACGACAAACAAAGCATCTTGAGGGAACGCCTTCTGGTAGCGCGCGATCAATCCTGTCGCGCCGGCAAAGTCCTTGCCCGCCAATTCGAAAGCCAGCTCCTGCTCATATACTGCCGGTTCATCGGGATAGCGCCGCTCCCAGCCTGCATATTCCCGCTGTGCAGTTCCCGGTGGCAGTGCGTACCGTTTCACCACTTCCAGCGTTCGTTCCCACGCCTTCCACGATTGTTGCGCGCCAGCCTGTGTCCAGCGTTCCTGGGCACTCGCGGGAGCGCTGCCCACTGCTTCAAGCGCCGCAATCTCCTCATGCGGCTTCAACCTCCGCTCATAGAAGTCGGCCAGATCCAGGTTCGCTGCCGATTTGTTGCTGGCGTTCGCTGCCCAGCTCTTCCAGTCCTTCTCTGCCGCATCGAAATCCAGCGCCTGCTCATCTTCCATGGCCCGCAAAGAGTAAAGCGCCGCGCTGTTCTTCGAGTTATTGATCAGAGCCGTCAATTCGGGTCTGGTTTCGCGTGGCGAGCGCCTATAGAGCGCCTCTCCGCCAGGCAGCTTCATCAGCCGGTAAAGCGCCTTCTCCACGCCCGAGCCAGATTCGGCATTTTCAAGCCAGCGCGAAATACTGTTGCCGGCCCCTAGCAGCAATCCCGGACTCTGCCATACCACTAGCGATCCGTAGGCGCAAAGGCTTGCGCTGCCAAGCGCCGCCGCAATTCCGGCTGCAACGAGCAGTCCACGTCTCCGCAGCCGAACGTCGACAAAGTTACCGTCTCTTAAAGCCCTTGCTGTGCGCTCAGGGGACCACTTCAATGTGCACCTCCGCGCTGCCCAGATTGTGCGCCACGTCTTCCGCCGTTACCGCAAGAACATAATCGCCCGCAGGCAAGGCTTGCGGCAGACCGATTTGCCCTGTACTCATTCCTTGCTCCCGGTTCCAACGCAGGCTCACCGGCGCAAGTCCTTCCAGGCGTGCCGTCAGAGTACGCGTAGTTCCTGAAGCGCTCACCTTGAGCGGGATCACTTCGCCGGCCCTGAAGCGCGTTCGATCCAGCCGCACCTTGACCGTAGGAGGGGTCGAGGCAATCACAAAGTTCTTCGACTCGCGATACACCTGCCCATTCCCGTCTCGCATCACCAGCCGCACCGGATACACCCCGTCCTTCATATCCGGCGGCGCCAGAAATCGAGTCTGCCACACATCGTCACCCGATAAATGGCGCAGCGGCTTTTCCAGGCCAAAAGGAAACAGCGCAATCACCGAGACAATTGTCTTATCCGTGAAGACGCGCAAGACCGGATCTCCCGGCCGGATCACGCGTGGCCGAAGCAACGCGCGAGGAGCCGCCAGAAACGATGTGTAAGGCGTGACGAACTTGTACAAGCGCGCCAGACGGATTACTTCGTTCACCGCGGCTTCGGTTTCTCCATCGCGCTCAATCTGGTCGAGGAGTGCCTGAACCCGCGCTCCGGCCCAGAGGCGCGGCAACTGGTTGTGCTCAAGCGCCTGAGCCGGCAACTCGGCCTTGCTGTCTGCGCCGAGTGGGCGTCCATCCTGCTGGCCATCGACGCGGAAGTCCATTTTCTTTTGCGGCCTAGAGTACTGGCCCACCCAGCGCGCCTCGCCGCCATCAAAGACGGCGTCCTCCAGTGGATAAACCTTGTCCACCGCAGCGGCCGGCGTGACCGTGAGCCGCAGATCGCCGATCGGACTGCGCCCGACCTTGCCAAGAAACGCCGCCAGTTTGAAATCGACAGGTTCCGTTGACAGCACCTGTTCCATCACCCCGCCGTTTCGGCTCAACATGCGCAGCAGAGATAAATTAGCGTCGTCGCCCACTGCAAAGACGTCAGTCCTCGGCCTGCGATCCGCGGCAATCGCCTTCCATTGTGCCTTGTACCAATCGGTGAGCTTGCCGGTCTGTATCACTCCGCGCGTCACTTCGCCATCTGTCAACAGGACCAGCGCCGCGCCGGACGCCGTTCCCGCAGGCGCGTTCTGTGCGCTGAACTGCCCGAGACCCGCATCCAGCGCCTTTTGCAAGTCAGTACCGCCGCGCAGATGGCTCTGCCTGAGCCAATCCATCGCAGCGGTCACAGTAGCCAGTTCCGCCTTGACCGGTGCAGGCTTGAAGCTCTCCACCTTGTCGTTGTAGAGGATCAAATTGAACCGGTCGTTCGGTCCGAGGTCCTCAAGCAGTTTGGCCGCAGCCGCATAACTGCGTTCTAGCTTCTCCCATTGCATCGATAGGGAGGTATCCATGAGTACTACGATCGTGCGGCCGCTCGCTGGGCCCGCGGGCGCCGCTGCAACAGGAGGCAGCGGAACGGAAAGTTGCGCCAGGGCCTCAAAGAAGCCCGGCTCTTGCCCAGTCGCCTGCTGCTTTTCCTGCTTGCCTTTCTTTTCAGTTCCGCTGCCAGCATCGGAGCTTGTTCCGGCCATCGGTCCGCCCACGTCCGTTGCCAGTGACCTCGCTGGCGCGGGATCGCGGTAAGCGATGACTTCAAGCGCATTTGCCGGCTCGTTCACCTTCCAGACCGTGGAAAAGTCTTCGGCCAGATCCACGTTCGTAGCCTCAACAGTGCCGCGAATCGTGTGCTCGTCCTGCTGATCGATGTGAAAAGGGAGCAGCTTGCCTTGGAACGCGAAATCCTTCATGCGCCCAGCCGAATGCAGTTCAAAGTGGATGCTCAGCTTTTGTACCGTCTGCCCTGCATACGCATCCGGCTTGAGCGGCAACAGGAAGTAGGACTTGAGCGCCGACACCGAAATATGCTCGTGATATTCAATCTCAAGGCGCTTGGTGCCATAGGCTGGAATGGGAACAATATGCGCGCTGAAGACCGCGCTCTTTCGTGCCTCGTCCTCTGTGCGTTCGCCTTGTTCCAGCAATCCAGGGTCAATGGCTTGGCTCTTCAACTCCTGGTATATTGCCTTCGCGCGCTTGCGTTCAAGAATTACTGCAGGAATCCGTACCGGCCCATCCCATACGGCAAAATCGCTGACCGTTGTTCCGCTCGGCAAGGCAAACATGTAATTGCCCTCCTGCGGAACGCCTGTGTGATTGCTGAACACCTGCCGCATCCATACCCGGGCGTCGCCGTTGTCTATATGGACTTCCACCTGCATCTCGGTCAGCGACAGCACCGCTGGATCGGGCGCCTGCTTATCGGTTGGAATCAGCACGCCGCTGTCCGCATGAGCCGCCATGTGCATTATGAGCAATAGCCCAAGAGTCCAACCCGTTCGTTTCAGTCTCGCTTGTCTCATGCCGATCCTTACAACAACTTATCTTCCGAAATCTTTACCAGGCCGTTTTCTGTGCCCACATATACCACACCTTCATGAATGGCTAGCGCCGTTACATTCAAGGAGGGCAACCCCGCGGTAATCGTCCGCCAGCGCGTCCCTGTGCTATCCCCCACCATCAGTCCCTGGCCCAGGGTCCCGGCCAGCACAAGGCGACCATCGGCCGCCATCGCCGTGGGATTGATGATCACTCCAGCATGGGTGGCGTCCGTCGAAGTAACGCTTCCGTCAGCGCCCAGGCGCAAAATGCCCGTGCCATAGGTACCCACCAGCGAATCGTTGCCTACCGTGGCAAGAGCCGTGATCCAGTTATGTTTCAGGCCCGATGTCGCCGTCGTCAGGTTCCTGCGAACTTCTCCATGCTCCAGCAGCGAAAGCCCTCCGAGAGTTCCCGCCACAAGCTGCTTCCCACTGGTAGCCAAAGCATACACATGGTTATTGACCAGTCCCTGAAAGGCATACAGGCTGTGCGCGCCGCTCGCATCGAGAAATGTGATTCCCGCTGGAGTTGCCAGTGCCATTCCATCTCCATAGAACGCCACATCGTTCACAGTGTCGGAAATCAGGCCAGCCTCGCGCTCCAAAACCTGTTTTTGCCGGCCATGTTGGTCAAACATGACCAGCCCGTTTGCGGTGGCCACGGCCACGGTGCCGTGGCGAACGTCTTCCAGGATCCGGTTCACGCAAAATACATTTTCGTTTTCCACGTGGATTGCCGGTCCACCAGTGGCGGAGAGAATATCGAGGCCGCGGTCGAAATACCCAACCCAGAGCCGGCCATCGGATGCGACAAGGAGCGCGGAAACGTGACTCGCGGCCAGTTGTGAGTTGTCGTCCCCCAGTATCCTTCGCCACGCCCCGTCGCGCTCCTGTTCAAGCAGGCCGTTGCTGGCCAGCGCATAGCGGCTATTGCCGTCGATGATAAACTGCTCCACTGTTTCGGATCGCTCGGCAGTTGCGGTCGTGCGGAATTCCGAGTTCCCGGTTCCGAGCGAAACGGGAGACACGATGGATCTCCTGGCATTCGAGTCGTTTTGGGGTCCAGCCAGTGAGACGCGCAGGACTCCGGCGTCCAACTGGCCCACCCAGAGCGAATCCCCGTCTGCCAACAAGGCATGGGCATATCTGCCCTTCGCCAGCAGACGCGTAATCTTGCCGTCCCGCACTTCCGCAACACCAACGGGAGTGCCGACATAAGCACGCCCCACGTAGGGGCCCCCGGTACCGAGAGCAATCTGTTCTACGCGCCGGTCCGGCAATCCCTGCTCTTCGCCGATACGCTCCGTCTCGCCGCCATGCCAGTAGAGCAGCCCATTCTCCAGCGTACCCACCCACAACTCAGCATCCGTTCCTGCAAGAGCCGTCACATAAACATTGTCTGTCGTGGAGTGGAATCGCTTGAGCTCCGTGCCGTCATAGATCAAAAGACCAAGCTTGGCAGTGCCGATCAGCAACCGGCCGGTGGCTAGAGGCAGCAACGCCGTCACATTGCGCGCCTCATCCTGATTGGCCAGAATCTGTCGAAAGACCCGCCCATCGAACGCCAGTACGCCTGCTCCGGTTGTCGCAATGAGCAACTCTGGCTGCTGGGATCCAGTCAGCATGCCCACCACCAACTGTCTCAATGGAGCGGCAGGCAACTGCATTCCTGTGCGATAGATAAGATCAAGCCGTCCGTCAGCGAAATAGACATAGAGCCCGCCCGGACCCGCCAGAAAAAGCCGGCCTTGAAACTCAGCTGCGCTGTTGAAGACGGCGGGCGCTGTGAAGCCCTCAAAACCCGGATTCGGCTGCGGCGCCAGGGTTCGGACTTCGACTCCAAACCCACCCTCATGTGCTACATCGCGCCTGAGGCCGCCAAGCGCATGTTCCACGCGCCAAGCCACCAGCCCAGAACCCGCAAGGCAAAGGGCTGCCACGGCGATTGCAATAACCGCTACAGTCCGCCGTTGAAGTTTCATGGTCGATTCTCTATTCGGGCAGGATCGAGATGACAATAACGCAGAAGCTGCCCGAACGCAAATCCAATCAGCAACAAGCTTGGGGCGGCTCTCGTTCGCACCGGCTCGATACAGCTTTACGAGCATCGTGGATGTAAATCGGCGACGGTCTGTCAAGCAGAGATTCTGCGTCACACGGCACACCCGCCGCACACTGGAATCGATCCGCCGGGAAGACTGACGCGTCGTACGCGTGTTGGATCTGCTGATGGCCAGTCAGTATCCCGCATCCCACCCACGGAGATTTTTGCGAGTGATAATCTCCCTTATCATTCACTACTTGGTTGGCAAGCCCCCAGAAGGTCTGTGGGACACTTGGACGAGAAGCCGGTTTTTCGGCCACTTGGCGAGGACAGTGATAGCCTGAAATAGCTCCATGAGCGCGTTGGCCTGTTACCGTCAATCGAGGAATCCTGTCGGTTTCTCGGTGATAGACCCAACGCCCAACAACTTGGCACTTTCTGAATTCTCGCGCACATTAATTGCAGATCTCGTTCAAGCACCGGCTGGCACAGGATATGTCGTGCATGCAATGGTCACAGCCAGCCTCATCGCAGCTAGTTCGAAAGCTCACACGATGTGCACTAATTTCCTGGCTGGAATTCTGATTCCCCATTCGCAACCGTCAAACAAGAAGGACTCCGATACTTCGTATCATTCGTTTCTATCCCACCCCCCCGGCTTTGAGCTGCGGCGCTAATGCCTACGGCAAGAACAACCAGCGAACGACTGAGGTGTGAAGAACTTCAATAGGCGCAGCGAATCGGAACATTTTTCAGACCCTTGTGGTTGTCACTTCCAGATTGTGCTGGGAAACACTGACACTCTGCAACAAACTCTCCACGTCTTCAGCGTTCATAGGACGGCCGAAAAGGTAGCCTTGGTATTCGTCGCATTGGTGCGTTTTCAAGAACGACAACTGCTGCTCAGTTTCGACACCTTCTGCAATGACCTTCAGATTCAGGCCCTTTGACAAACTGATAATGGCGGTGGTGATTGCAGCATCGTCGGGATTTTCTGTGACGTCGCGAATGAACGAACGGTCAATCTTGAGTTTTGAGACTGGGAATTGTCTGAGGTAGCTAAGGCTCGAATAGCCCGTGCCGAAATCATCGATTACCAGCTTCAGCCCCATCTCCTTCAGGTCCTGAAGAACATCGAACATCACATCGGCATTGGAGAGCAACAGGCTCTCGGTCAGCTCGAGTTCAATGAGTTCGGGGGCAAGCCCCGTATCCTGCAAAACCTGCTTGATGAGTTCCCGGAAGCCGCTCTGCCTGAATTGCATCGCGGAGACATTGACGGCGATGGGCACAACACTCACACCTCTTTCCTGCCACTCTCTCAACTGATTGCATGCCGTTTTGAGAACCCACTCGCCAAGTGAAGTAATCAGGCCGCAATTCTCCGCAATGCGAATGAATTTGTCCGGCATCACGAGGCCGCGCTCCGGGTGTTGCCAGCGAATCAGCGCTTCAAGGCCAATGATGTTACCGTTTGCGATATTGATCTGCGGTTGATAGCGCAGAAAGAACTCTCCTTTCTCAATGGCCATGCGAATGCTATTTTCGAGATTTAGTCTTTCCATGACCACGGCGCTAATCTCATCGGTAAAGAAACAGTGGATATTGCATCCTTGTTCCTTGGCGTGATACATGGCGGCATCGGCATTCTTGATAAGCGATTCACCGTCATAGCCGTGATTCGGAAACAGGCTGACGCCGAGGCTGCAGGTTACATTCAGTGTGTGTTCTCGAATGACGAATTCTCCCGTCAACGATTTCACAACGCGATCAGCGATAGCATCGACTTCAGCGACACTCTGAACGTCGGTGAGTATGATCAAAAATTCATCGCCGCCTACCCTGGCAACCGTGTCATGCTGACGAACTTCGTTCGTGAGGCGTTTGGCAACCTGCTGCAGAAGCAGATCTCCAAAGGAGTGGCCAAGCGAGTCATTGATGATCTTGAAACGGTCGAGGTCAAGGAAAAGGACTGCCACACTGCTTCCGCGACGAGCTGCGGCGGAGAGAGCATTGTTGAGGCGATCATGGAGAAGCATCCGGTTTGGCAGCCCTGTGAGCGCATCATAGTAGGCCAGGTAGTCTACCTGCTGCTGTGCAAGCTTGCGCTTGGTAATGTCCTCTACTGTCCCCTCGTGGAGGATGACTTTTCCTTCGGAATCGTAGACTGCCCGTATACTGACTGTTACCCACTTGCGCGATCCATCCTTGCACTGTACTTCGATTTCGGCGCCACGAACTACGCCCTCTTCCTCTAGCTTCCGTTTCCACTCTTCGAATTGCTCCGAACGCACGATCAGCGGGTTTCCCTTTCCAAGGGAGCTTGCGATTACCTCTTCCGGAGTTTCGTAGCCATGCATTCTGGCAAATGCGGTGTTGGTGTTCAACATCTGGCCGTCAGGCAATGCCTGGAAGATCCCAATAACGGCATCTTCGAAGATTGTGCGGTACTTTTCTTCCGCCGCACGCAATGCGTTCTCGGCATTCTTGCGTTCCGTGATGTCCTGGTTGATGGCGATGAAGTGTGTCACCTTGCCCTGTTCAGAAGTGACAGGGGCTATGGTCATTTCCTGGAGAATGTTGGTTCCATTCTTCCTCCGGCTGATAATCTCGCCCCGCCACACCTTTCCCGAATCGATGACCTCCCACATATTCCTGTAGAAGCACTCGTCATGCAGACCCGACCTTAGAATGCGAACGTTTGCCCCCACCACTTCTTCCGCCGAATACCCTAAGGTCGCAGAGAACGCGGGGTTCGTCCACAGTATTGTCCCTTTTGGGTCGGAGATGCACACGGAGTTTGCGGCGGCTTTCAACGCGACCGTCAGTAGCCTGGTCTGTTCATTGGCTTCAAAGAGTGCCATGGTGCGTTCATCCACGAGCTGGTCCAGTTCCTCCATGCGAAGGCGCGCCTGCTTAGTCGAGGTCCATTTTGCGGTCAAGGCATAGGCCAACTGCGTGACCTCTATGATGTCGAACGGCTTCTTGAGCACGACAAATTTGTCCGACATCCCAAGGCGTTCGGAGATATCGCGCCAGTTGTAGTCCGAATGGGCCGTGCAGATCACGATTTGCAGATTCGGGTCGGCTTTCCAGAGATGGCCTATGGTCTCGATGCCGTCCCAGCCAGGGGGCATGCGCACATCGACAAACGCCAGAGCGTAGGGCTGACCCGAGTCGCGCGCCTTCAATACGCATTCGAGTCCTTCCTGACCCTGAAAAGCGGAATCGATCTCAAACACCACGCCTGGCTCATTCGCGACTCCAAACAGAAGTGCTTCATCGTCCGCCAACAGCAAATCAATCTTGCGAGGAAGGAGGATTTTCTTCAGGTCGTCGTGGATGGTCTCATTGTCATCGACTATGAGTAATCGATAGCTGTCTGCATCGGTTTTCATGAGGCCATCCTTTCGTCGGCACTGACAGCGACGTTGATGGGAATTTCAAGCGTGAATACTGCTCCAGTTCCAGTGCCCCCACTCGCGGCGCTGAGCGAACCGCCGATCTGTTTTGCTGCTAGCGCGCCGGAATGCAGCCCAAATCCGTGTCCTTCCTTCTTAGTCGTAAATCCATGCGAAAAGATCTTCACCAGGTTTGAAGCCGGAATCCCGATGCCATTGTCCGTAACCCGGATTGCAACCCGGTCCTCATTCAGACGCTCCATGAAGACCCCGATGCGGCGCTCCGGAGTATCCGATTCTTTCAGCGAGTCCTTCGCATTGCGGATGAGGTTGAGCACGATCTGCAGAACCTTGTGCCGGTCTGTGGTGACGAGGGGCATTTTATCGCCATGGATCTGCAGCTTGATTCCGTGGCGATCCATTCCAAGGCTGGTAAGGTTCACTACATCATTAATCAGGTCTGCGAGTTCGACTTTTTCATACCAGCCGGAGGATCGCGCATAGGTCTGCTGCATGGCGACGATCTCCTTGATGTGGCTGATGTGGTGCGCCAGGGTTCCGACCTCCTTGCCCAACTGATCTCGCTCCTGTTCCAGGTGCTGCGTGAGCTTCCCCATATAAGGAAGCACTCTCTGTCCTCGGGAGTCATTGGCGATGAACTCATTCAAGTCACCCTTGCGTTCAACGAGTACCCTGACCAGTTCGCTCATTTGACAAATGCGCAATTCACGAAGGTGGTCGGCCACGATTGTGGCTGAAACATTCACGCTATTCAGCACGTTTCCTACGTTGTGAAGGACTCCGGTTGCGACTTCGGCCATACCGGAGATGCGGGAGAGATCGATGAGCCTGTTCTGCGCCTCGGCCAGCTCCGCCAGGGCAACGTCTTTGGCCGCTACCTGCTCGCGCAGTTCCAGGGTACGCTCCGCGACGCGCAACTCCAGGTCACGCTTGCGCTCGGACAGCTCCTCATCGCGATGCAGAATCATGTCTGCCATGCTGTTGAAGGCATGAGCCAGATGCTCAATTTCGTCGCCGCTGCTGATTTTCGCGCGGGCTGTCAGATCTCCAGCGGCCACCTGTTCAACCGCGGATTGCAGTTGCAGAATCGGCCTTACAAATCGTCCTGCATAAAGGACCGAGGCCGCCAGGCTGATGAGAACGCATATCACTGTGAGAGTGCCTGTGCGCAGGTTTACGAACCTGGTGCTCTTGTCGTATGAGTCCAGCGACAGGCCAACGTGAATCCATCCCCACTCGATACCGCTATAGTCGAAGGGCACGGCATAATGGAACACGCGCCGGTTGAACATGGGAACGATCCCAAGTTCGCTTGAAGCAACGCGTTCCCGAGGGTGCCAGTAAGAATCGATTGCGGGCTCCAGATGCCAACCCTTGCGCTCGACCACCACTGCCATGCCATCACCTTTCGTAATAATCAAAAAGTCCACCGACTTGTCGCCTTCGATCACCTGCGTCGCGTGTTCGACAACAGAAGAATAATCTTCGGAGATTGCGGCCTCCGCGACTTCCCCCTGAAGCGCAACGGCCACACCGCTCGCTTTGGACTGCAGTTCTGCACGCAGGTCGCGTTGCTGTTCAGGAATTGTGACGGCGACGAAGATGCCGAGCGTGACTATCGTGATGGTCCAGGCAAGGACGACCGTGCGCCGAGCGATCCCTTTTGCAATGGACATGGTCATCAGGCCGGTCCTTTCCATTGGCCCGCATGCCGGCCCTCAAACCGGATAAACTGACGCACCAAATCCAGGGTTGGATTCATTGCGGCCAGCGTCGTAACCAGGAAAGAGTGCGACTGGTAGAGAGCAATAATCTCCTGGCCTGCCGTCAACGAGGAAATGCTTTGGATCGACTGGATCAGTGCCCTGCGGCTTCCTGGGTTTGTGTTTTTCCGGAAGAAGAATCCGATGGGTATGAGCTTGGGCGAGATTGCCAGTGTGCGGAGATCGCGGCCGAGCTGCGGGTTCAGTTCCACCGCCGTTTCCCAGTCGTGGCGCGCTAGACAGGCTGCGTCAGCGCGGCGAAAGAAGACAGGCAGTACGACCCGGTTGATCTTGTCGCTCTGCTTCTGACTCGCAAAAAAACGTTCTGCCTCTGGCAAGCCGTTTGCGGAAAGCATATTTCCCAGCCACGCCGGCATCAGGACCATGTCGCGATGAAGATGCGAGATAAGCTGCGCGCCGCGTAGATCGGCAAACTTCTTGAATGGGCTGCTGTTGTGCACCAAGAGGACATATTCCATTCCGCCGGCCATGTAGTCCTGAATAACCACGGCGTCTGGCTCTGTGATGTCCACGAGCTTCTCCAGTTCCAATGCGGTAGCGCCGAAACCATCGATCGAACCTGAACGAACGCCACGGATAAGTTCATCCGGGCTGATGAAGACCTCGGGGTCGGTATCCGCGGTGCGTTTGCCATAGAATCTCGCGATCTCCCGGAGCCAGACCAGATAGGCGGCTCGCGCATCGCTGATGTTGGCTCCGGCAATCGTCGTGGTGCATATGGCGATGTGGATCAGGGGTTCCTCGCCAGCGCAGAGGCGGGCAAACGACGGCACGAGCAAGCCGGCAGCGGCTGCCGTCAGCCTGCTCGAGAATTGGCGCCGGGTTGATCTCTGCTCAAACAATTTCATCGTGCACTACCCTTGCCGCTGCTTTCCATAACTTCAGAGCGCCCCTCTCCGCGGCCCCCCAACTGCCCGGATGCTCGCTGAAAATCGTGCAGCATCTGCAGTGTCCCGTTCATGACCGAAGTTGGTTTCGTAATGAAGCCGTGCGATTGATAAAGAGCGACAATCTGCTGGCCCGCGTTTAGCGATGCCATCTTGAAAATCGCGTCGATTAATGCCTTGCGTGCCTCCTCGCTGCTTCCACGGCGAAAGGCAATAACATTCGGGATCAGTTTAGGCGAGATTGCAAGAATTCCCAGATCGCGACCCAGTTGGGGATTGAGTTCTACAAACGTCTCCCAGTTGCGGCGCGACAGGCAGCATGCGTCCGCGCGATGAAAGAAGACGGGAAGCACAACCTGATTCAGATTGTCCTCACGCTTCTGGCCGGCAAAGAAATGTTCTGCCTGGGGAAGGTTATTCGCCGCCAGCAGGGTACCGAGCCAGGCGGATGCAAGCAACATATCGCGGTGCAGATGCACCAGCAACTGGGCGCCCTTGAGGTCGGCAATCTTTTTGATTGAGCCCTTGTTGTGCGCCAGTAGAACATACTCCATGCCGTCGCTAACGTAGTCCTGCAGCAACACAGACTCGGGATCGACCAGATTGGCGACTTTCAGAAACTCAAGCGCGGTGATCCCAAAGCCCTCAATCGTGCCCTGCCGGATGTCCCGAATCATCTCTTCGGAAGCGAGGAATATCTCAGGGACCATTTCCGCGCCCACGATCCGATCCTGACGGATGACTTCGTTGGTCCAGACCTTGTAGGCAGCGCGCACGTCGTTGACGTTGGCCCCGGCCAGCGTGTCGGTGCTGATAGCGAGGCGCAGGATCTGCCGATGGTCCTCACCCAGGCAGAGCTGGGAGGCATACGCGGCTGCTGCCATGCCGGCTGCGAGAGCCAGCCATCTCCGCCGCGTCATTTGTCCTGTCCGATCCCGCATCTTGCACTCTCGTCAGCGGGAGTCCACACCGCTCAGAAGGGTCGAATTGCCAAGCAACTGAACTCGTTTTTCTTGAGCTCACAAAGAAACTTCCTTGCGGCTGCGCCATCCTTACCACTTCCCTAGTGACCTTCGCTCAACTGATCCTGAATACTCTTGCCCACGACAAGATCGATGCCTGCTTCCAGGGCCAGGTGGTCGTACTCCGCTTTGTCTCGTGCCGCCGTGACCAGCGCCTGCTGCAACTGCGCCCGAATCACTTTTTCCGTTGCCACCAGTCCGCTCTGATAGCCTCGCCACGTCAGTTCGGTATCGTCTTTAGCGCTCGTGGCGGCATCCTGCTCTGCCTTCACAACCTTTTCGTTCGCTTCCAGATTCAAAAACATGCTGCGAATCTCAAGCCCGAGGCCCCCGGCCAGCAGAAGCTTCTTCTCCTTGAGCTGGTTAATCCTCGCTCGGGCTTCTGCCACTCTTTCGCGCGTGAGGAAGCCGTTGAAGATCGGGATCTCCACTCCCAGATCAACCGACCAGCCCTGCTTGTTATTCGAGGTCGAAAGCCCGCCATCGTAGCTGTTCCATATGCGATGCAGCTCGCCCTTAAGTCCGACAGACGGATAGTAGCCGCTGGCCGCAGTGAGCCGCTGCCCTTCAAGGGCCCGCAGCCCGGCATCAGTTTCAGCCCAGTCGGGATTGAACAGATACGCGTTCGCGACAAGCTTGTCAAGATCGCCGTTGTAGGCCACGTAAGGCAGGGTTTCGTCCCTGGGCATCACGCTCGACTTCCACGACAGGCCAATGGTGTAAGCCAGTGCCGCCTCCGCTTCGGCCTCGTTTGCCTCCAAGGGCGCCACGATCGACCGCACCGACTCCACCATCACCTTGTTGTCCAGATAATCGGTCTTGTTCACCGTCCCGGTTCCATCCTGGTAAAGCGATTCGGTTAACGTCAGCGTCGCTTCCATACGATCCAGGGTGTCCTGCCCAAGGTGATGAAGCTGCCGTGCCAGAACGGCCGCATAGTATAGGCGAGTTACGTTTTCAGTAAGTTCCAGATCGGTGCGCCGCACCTCGGCATGTGCAACGTCCAGCGCGCCTTGGGATTGTTCCCGCAATCCCTTCCGCATCCCCCCATCTGCCAGCAACCACTTGAAGTCACCAGAAACCGACTCAGTCAAAGGGCTCATCAGCTTCACGTTCTGCGCGGGAATGGGAAAGACCTGGGCGCTCGTTGTCACGGTCTGACCGGGAAAACTTACCGGCATCTGCAAGGAAACGGGCGGAAATCCGGGACCGAAGGCATTGGCGGGAATCGTCACCGTCGCGGTTCCTCCCGGAATGTTAACCGTCTGAGACGGGATCTCCATCGCACTGGCCGGGTAGATGAAATTCGGTGAAGAACTCATCTCGTCCAGGCCGCCCTTGGCGCTGATCTGCGGCCAATAAGCCGCCAACGCCTGCCGGTGTTGAGCCTCTGCCATGGCAACGGCAAACTGGCTCGCCGGACGACTATGATTCCTTTCCATCGCTGTCCGCAAGCATTCACTCAGGGAGAGGGTCTGCTTGCCTTCACTCGCTGACTGGGTATGAGCTATGGCGCAGGCCAGCACCATCAGAACGAAAGGCTGCAAAGATGAGATGCTCCTCGAAACTGACCTTTTCATGAGGTGAATATCGGCGTCAAACTAGTATCCGTTAGTATGTCTGAGCTATGTTCATTGCAGATTCAATTCGAATTACATCAATCTCCTCCTGGGGAATCGCCTCATCCAGAGCGCATAAATCCTCTCTATCGAGGAACTCTTGAGCGCTTTGAGGTCTTGGGAACGTTGCCTATGGGCCAAAGCTCCCTGGCAGTGACGGGGTTTGCCAAAGGGTAGAGACTCTGTCCGGTCCGTCCCATCTTTGGCAGTTGCGTTTGGGTTAACAATCCCCAAGAAATTGGAAACAGGAGCATCTCCCGCTTCGTGCCAAATTGCCAATGCACTTATCGACAGAAAGGGCGCCACATGGCCGAATAGTCGGCTTCTCGGACAAGTGCCACAGAAACCTATTGTGAGCTTGCCGACCGATGTAGTGAACGATAAAGGACGTTAACCTGGGCCTACAGTATCCTGCCTGTAGTCCCTGAACCTCGTCAGCTGGAATTTAGTCTGAGGGCGTTCCCCAAGGAACTTTGATCGCGTCGTGAAGTTGCAAAGTCACTGAACCTGCCAAGCCAAGAAAGGGGCCAGGAAGATTCTGATCGGCCGTTCGTTGACGCTTGAAAACGTCCGCTCCGCAGTTCCTCACAACAGGCACTACAGGAAGCGAGGTGTCTGACGCCCAAGACAACAACAATTGCTTCTCATCAAAGCCGACCGTGGCGTGAATCGCAAGCGAGTGCGGACCCGAGTCTTTCCATGCAGTTTTTCCTATCTGAGTGGACACATACACGTTGTAGTCAGCTATATTGCTCTTGTCTTCAAAGAGAATGGGTTTGCCTTGATCCACAACAATGTTGTTAACGAATTGATTGCCCGTTGAGGTTAATTTACGTCCGTGCAATGTACGATCGGTGGCTACCTTTGCCATTACCAACTCTTCGATTACATTCGCAAAAAAGTTGTGCGCAACGATTGTATTGTCCGTGTCGGCTATACGCACTCCCTCCCCGTTGATGTTCCACATGAAGTTGTTATCCACCATATTCGCCTTCTGCTGCCCGGACGCCTCGACCCAGATAGCACCTTGCATCGTGCTGACGTCCTGGATTACATTCCCGGTGACACGCGAGTTCTGGTTGTCCCAGTCCAGCCAAATAGCATCACCGCCCTGCATGTCAGCAATATGATTGTTTCGCACTAGGGTGCCGTCGTTACCAAATAGTTTGATCGCCGCCACTTCCCAGTGATACTCCACATCCTGCCATCCGCAATGAACAACCTCATTCTCTTCCACCAATCCATGGGGGCCGGCAGGTCCGTGCATTCCCGCCGTGCCGCAATCGTAAATCCGATTTCTTCGCACGATTAAATGACCAGGATCTGGATCGGGGGGGCCACCCTGGCCTTTGTGGGGGTAATATCCCATTTCGATTCCAACCGAGTTCACATGTTGGATCGTATTATCTTCGATAATCCAGTGATCGTTTCCCATCGTGGACAGTGCGCCATCTCGAAATCCGTTCGCACAGTCTTCCAGGATCAATCTGCTCACTCGAATGTAGGCCAGTCCGGCAGTTTGAGGCTGAATGATATGCCCCTGCACCGCCGCCTCAAAAAGCCGGCTGTTCGGGTTAGCTCCGTCGAATGGATGGATGTGGACTGTCTTGCCGTCAGGTGCAACCCAATAGGAACCCGGAAGACGCACGAGGTCTTCATAGGTGGCCAGTTGCGCCATCCGGCGCCCATCCTGAAAAAGCATGCCGCGCGGCAGCGAGTAGGGAATACGTCCTTTCCAGCGCGCAGGCCAAATCGACTGATCGAACTCCTCATTGCTGAAGTTGGGCATCTGAAACGGAAAGTATCCATCGTCGAAGATGCCATCCGGAAGCTTCGTCATCCACAACTGCCTCGAATAGAGATCCACGCGAAATCCAAGATCGTCGTTCTGATTTCGATTGCCTGGAATTGCTGCAGGAGGTGGTACAGGAGTGCTCGGATCAACCGACAACTCCCATCTGGTTGGAACCACCCGAGAACCGCTCAGAACCACCCGTTCCCCCGGTGCAGCCTCGTACGCAATCATCCGGTCCGGACTCTCGCCTGAAAACCGTGGCCTCACCAATTCGCGGTAGACTCCTGCGTGAATCCAGACACGCTCGCCAGGCTTCACAATCTGCGCCGCGTGATTGACGGTCCGAAAGGGGTGCTCCTCGGTTCCATCATTTGCATCAGAGGCTCTCGGGTCTTGACTTACATAATAGGTGCGTGTGTATTGAGTCTGGTCGCTCCAACTCTGAAAAGGCGTTCCATCCGGCAGCAGGATCTGCGGATTTACAGGCTGATAGTGAGTTTGGGCGACGAGGCAAGCAAAACAACTGAAAAGGGCCAGACAGACCGAAAGAGAACGTATGATATGCCGTTTCATTTGCATTGAATATAACTCCTTCCCGATTGAGAAAAGCACGTGAAGATTAGCCGTTGGCAGCTGCTAGCAAGTGACATCGAACTGCTCATCAGCGCCGATCTGTCCAGACCCGTTCGTCAGAGCAACTTCGAGAGCTTCAATAGGAATCTGCCTTTTCAGTACTGATTCGTCCGAATTGCAGTACCGTTGAGCGATATTGAGAGACCAAAACTGCATTTGGCTTGCGCATTGAATGTGCCCTCTAGTCTCATAAAGGGATCAGGAGGTTCTTCATGACGCGGAATCTGATCCGGATCGGTCTGGCGCTAAGTTTCTCACTCCCTCTGGCGTTGGCGCAAAGCAAACCAATTCCGCAACTGGTGAAAGAGGACGGCAGGTTCCGCCTGGTGGTGGACGGGAAGCCATTCATCATGCTGGGCGGGCAGGTGGGGAATTTTAGCGCCTTCCCCGAGATTATGGAGAGTTCCTGGGACCGGTTCAAAGCCATGAACCTAAACACCGTGGAATACCCGGTCTACTGGAATGTGATTGAACCGGAGGAAGGCAAATTCGACTTCCGCGCGTTCGACCAAATCCTTCGCGGGCTGCGTTCGCAGGGTTTACGCGCAGATCTGCTGTGGTTTGGGACCTGGAAGAACGGAGCTATGGATTGGACGCCCGACTGGGTCAAATCGAACCCCCAGCGTTTCCCCCGAGTGCTGGATTCTTCCGGCAAGCCCATTCGTTCGCTTTCCCCCATGTCGAAGGCCAACCTGGAAGCCGACCGGAAGGCGTATTCGGCGATGATCATGCACCTGCGGGAAATCGATGAAGCAGATCGCACAGTGATCATGGTGCAGGTGGAGAACGAGCCTGGCTCACTGGGAAGCGTGCGCGACTTCTCGCCCGAATCCAACCGTTTGTTCAACGGACAGGTGCCGGAGCAACTGGCCGTGGCCCTCAAGAAAAAACCGGGAACCTGGAAGGACACCTTTGGCCGTATCGCCGATGAAGCATTCAACGCATATTATGTTTCGCACTACATCGACGAGGTGGCCAAAGCCGGCAAACAGATCTACCCCCTCCCCACCTATGTCAATGTGTGGAACGGCGGATACGGCACCAGCGACAACTTCGAGAAGTTCGAGCGCCCGGGCGAATCGTACCCCAGCGGAGGAGCTGTCTCCCACATGCTGGATCTGTGGAAGGCGAATGCACCCGACATCGATATGATCGCGTCGGACATCTATCACCAGAATCCAATTACGTATCTTAAGATCCTGGACAACTATACCCGGCCGGATAACCCTCTCTTGGTGGTGGAGACGGGAAATAACATTGCGTCCCGTGCCTTTTTCTATGCGCTGGCGGATTTTTCGGCAATCGGTTTCGGGCCATTCGGGGTGGACGGCGGAGGCGAAGCATTGCGGCCGGATATGGCCGCCATTGCTGCGGATTTCCACGTGGTGCGATCGGCCCTTCCGATCATCGCCGAATTGCAGGGAACGGAGAAACTGCAGGCCGCGGTGGAAGAGACCGGAACCGGGGCGCGTAATCTGATCTTTAGTAACTATGACGCTCTGGTGCGTTTCCGACCGCCGGCCACTCATTCATTGACTGAGGATTACGCCAAAGGGCCCATGGCAAGTGCAGGGCCAGTGGAACCGTCGGCCCGAGTGTTGATTGGTGAACTCGGGCCCGACGAATTCCTGGTTATGGGATTCGAGTCGTCGGTGGAGTTCCGCCCGGTCCAGGGCTCGTCCTACACCGCGGCGCAGTTGCTCGTTGAGGAAACGGGTGAATACGCGGACGGTGAATGGAAACCTGCTGCACCGGGGCGCACGGCGCAGGACGATTTCTCTGGCCCAATGGTCAACTTACCGGCCAATGGCTCGATGGTCAAAATCAAGTTGATGAGGTATTAGAGGGAATTCGGTTTCCTCGCGTGACATTTCCACGCTTATCATCACCGTAGCGAAGGTGAAGGACGTGATGCCGTTGATATTGGATCGGCACGCACCGTCGGCCTGCTTTAACACTGAAACAATCTGCTCCACAGAAAACTTCTTCTTCATGGCAAATTCTCTACCCCGAACAAGGGTCGGTTTTGCCGAAATACTGACCTTCTATTTGGTCCAGTTCTGGCCGCGCCCCTCACGCCCCAGGAGCGAGAAACCGATGCTATGGAAGGATGGATTCTCGGGGTCGTGTCAACGGACCGTGGATCAATTTCGTCTTTTCCTCGCCTATACGGTTTGGGTGTTCAACCTGCCCATATCTCGCCGATGCGACTAGAGCGGTTTCAGGACAGGTGTGCCCTGTCAATCTTCAATGCCAGGTCGCCCCTCCTTGGGGTCGGGTCGACTTGGGTGCATGCCCTTGGGTATAGCAATCCTGAAACCGCTATAAACGATCCGCTGCAAACGATGCTGAGAGTATGTTCCGGCCCGGGTTCAGCCGATGCCGGCCACGTGGATCATGGCTGAATGTGTCAATGGCAATAAATTTCTCTTACTGTAGATGTTTTTGTAGATGGCCTTGCGTCCAAGGCTCGGCGAAAAGCCCAGTATTGACGAATCTTCCAACGCTAAGGCATCTGGGCCAACCCCAGGGGGGCCGGAACCGCTGGTTTGCAAGTGATTGAAAACATTGGTCGGGGAGAGAGGATTTGAACCTCCGACCCCCTGGTCCCGAACCAGGTGCTCTACCAGGCTGAGCCACTCCCCGAACATGGGTTGCAGATGCGTATCGTCGGGGCGCTGCCTGGCGCGTTTTACCCCTTGATTGCGCTCCAACCAGTGTAGCAGAATCCGGCTCGCTAGAAATCCGAACAGAACCGCCCTGAAAGAACGGTTACCAACACCTGGCGATCTGCACTCATCCATCAGTTCGCCCTGCGCCGCACTCTGAGAGAAACTCACCTCGAAGGCAAGCGCCCGCCTCGGCCTAAGCCTGGTCTCAGTCGCTCTTCCCGCCGTCCATATCCGTGCCCGCCGGCAAGTCCAGGGCCACCATGGCAAACCGCGTCTGGCCATCCTTAGGGCTCTCGAATCCAACAATATGCTGGTGGCGCTTGGAGCCGGCCTTCAGCTCGAGAGATCCTTTTCCCAGACTGTAGTCCCCTTGGTCCACCTGCACCTTGGCGTTCTTTCCTTCCGCGCAGGTCAGCCCCTCCGAGGTCGCCACCGGCGTGCCCACCGGCTCGTTCCCCTGACAGGTAATCACGTCGCCATAGCGTCCAAGCGCCTTCTTGTAAAAAGCAACGACCTGGTCCTGTTTATCAGCAGTGCCATAGGAGACCGCTCTGACTCGCAGTTCCCACTCGCCAAAACCGAGGTGCACGTCGGCGGACTTGTGCTTATCGTCATCGCTCACGGATTGGGCGCCCGGATAAACCGGCAGCCCCAGATCGGCAGCGGTCGTCTGGTTGGTATTCACATGCACACCGCCAAAAGGTGTATCCACCTTGACGTTCTTGTCCTCGCCGTTTTCGCCCTTGTCCACTTGCACTCGGCATCCGGCAATCATGCCCAGCACGACCAGGCCCGCGAGCAAGCAGCTGGTCCTTCCAATCCTGTTTAGCGTCGAAGTCCGAAACTGGTTCCGTTGCATGGCATTCGCCCTCGTGCCCAGTTATACGCCTGGAATTGCCGAATTGTTCCGTGAATCGTCTTGGGATTAGTGTGTCGAGTGGCCGTCTTCCTTGGTGCTGGTCGCAAACAGAATCGCCACCACGAAAACAATCACAATCACGGGAACGACGAAGAACGGGGAAGTTATAAACATCGCACAAGCTCCTTGCTGCTTTCAGCTTACCAAAAGGGGCTCTGCAAAGGAGCCCCCTTCTTGCCGGCAACTGGCGACGGTCCACCGATCACAGCCTGGGTCCGCCCTGCGGATAATCCACCCGGATTGTCAGAATCTCGTAGGGATGAATTGGAACCTTCACCACGTCGCCCTCTACCGTCAACGGGCTCCCCTCCGCTGTTTCCATCAGGTTGGTCACTGTGGCTCCGGTGGCGCCTGTCGGTACATGGAATTCCGCGGTCGCGCTCTTCCCTGCCCACTCATAAACCCGCAAAATCAAACCACTCACGCCGAGCCCATTCTCGTCCTCCGCCTTCTTCACCGCAGTCAGCACCACGTTCTCCGGAGTTACCGACGCAAACGAGTGCTCGGCCGGCAGTGTTCCCGCATGGGCTGTCGCCACCACCGCCGTAAGCGGATAGTCGTACTCCCATCCATGGCGCACGGTAAGCGCATCCTGCCACGTTCCCGCATGAGGATAAAGCGCGTAATGGAAGTGATGATGCCCCTGGTCGGCCTCCGGATCGGGCCATGTGGGCCCGCGCAAAAGCGTGAGCCGCAGCATATTGCCCACTGCGTCGTATCCATATTTGGTTTGGTTCAGCAGGCTCACTCCGTGCGTGCCGTCGCCAAGGTCAGCCCAGCGCATCGCAGGTACTTCAAACTGCGCCTTCTCCCAACTATTGGTCCGCGTCGTCGGCCTCTCGATGGACCCATAAGGAATCTCATACGTAGCAAACGGCCCGGCTGCCGCCAGCGGAAACGCCGTCTTCAGCAGGATGTGCCGCTCATGCCAGTCGATATCGTTTTCGACATCGACGATGTCACCCTTCAAGCTAATCGTTTGCACGAACTTCGAACTCTGCCAGGCGTAGCTCACGCGGATCGCAGCGGAGCCTTCGGACTTGATCGCCTCAACCGAGTCCGCCTTCACCGGCGTCTCCGGCGCCTGATCAAGTGTGCCGGGGTCAACGTTCCACGCATCGTACTCCTTCGGCGTGTCTTTGAAGAACTGAAGTTGATTCCCGCAAGCCCCTGGCGCGAGGCTCTCAAAGCCTTTCTCGACAACGCTGGTGATGCAGCCCGTGAATTGATCTACCGCGACCTTCAGGATTTCGTTTTGAAGGATCAGCTTTCCCGCTATTCGCGCAGCGGGCCGTGGAGCTGCGGTCCCCTGAGCAGGCGATGTCGCAATCTCGACCACCTTGTAGCCCAAGGCTGGCACGTCGGGAACGTGGATTCTGAGCTCGGCAACTCCAGTCTTCTCATCCAAATTCAAAACCTTGCTCTCTGCGCCGCCCTGCTCCGTTACGCTCGGAATGGTGCCGGCTGCGACCGATGGCATCTGCACCTTCACATCCACATCGCCGGATCGAGCCCATCCCAGTGGGTTCAACACCAACACAGGAATCCCCGTGCCCTCGGTGTTGATGTTCTCCGCCACTGTCGCCAGAGCCTTCGACGAAATCTCGTCCGTCGACCAGCGCACCACGTCGTAGTCCTTCTGCGCTTCCTTATAGATGACGCCGATCCCCGACCCCGCCGCCAAATCGTGAAACTGGTTGAACAGTACTTTCTTCCAATCCTCTGTAAGTTCAGCGCCCGGATATTTAAACGTTCCCGTTCCAGGAAGAACCCAGGCCAGCGACGCCCACTTCTCCGCATTCAGCACCTGCTCTTCGCTGTGCCGCATGTTGGCTTTATGATTGGCCTGCGTCGTCATCACGCCACGGTGATACTCAAAGTAGAGTTCACTCTTCCACGTGGGAATCGAAACCTTGTCCGGCGTCACCGGCGGCGGCGTGTACCCCTTCGCAATCGACTGGTAGTTCCAGGTCCGACTCTCGGGCGCAATCTCCTTTTCCACCGAAGAGAAAAAGCTCTGGGCCGTCCCAAATTCGTACTTCGGCTTCACATGCTTCGGCCCTGCCCAGTGGAACCCTTCGTCCAGAATCGCCCGCGTCGGTCCTCCCCCGTGATCGCCAACGCCGTAAAGGTCCAGCAGCTCCGGCAACCCCGGCGAATGTTCGCGAGCCTTTACCAAATCATCCGCAAGCCGCACCGGATTCAGCGTCGTATTCACGTAGTCGTGCGGAAAATAGGACAGCACCTTCGATCCGTCCGGAGACTCCCACCAGAACAGCTTGAACGGCAACTGGTTCGTGTCGTTCCACGACATCTTCTGCGTAACAAAATAGTCGATGCCGCTCTTCTTGTAGATCTGCGGCAACTGCCACGTATAACCAAACGAATCCGGGTTCCACCCGATGCGCACGTCCACGCCATAGGCCTGCTTGTACCACCGCTTGCCTACCAGCAGTTGGCGGACCATCGACTCGCCGTCCGGCATATTCAAGTCAGGCTCCACCCACATGCCGCCCACAATCTCCCAGCGACCCTCCTTGATGCGCTGCGCAATCTCCGCATTGATGTCGGGATATTTGCCGGCCATCCACTCGTTGTAAGCCGCGGCCGACTGCGTAAAGGTGTACCCCGGATACTCATACATCAATTGCAGCGCTGTGGAGAAGGTTCGCTTCACCACGTCCACCGTCTCGGTCCACGGCCAAAGCCACGCTGCGTCAATGTGCGCGTTGCCGTCAAGATGGAACGTCGCCCGGTCGAGCAGCGGTGTCAGCGCCTCGAGCTTCGATTGAGCGGTCCTCAGACTCGCGTCAAATGCGGTCTGATCGCGCGCGTCCAGCGAGGCCAAGTCCACTGCGGCAATCGCGCTGTTCAAGTAAAGCAGTTTCGAATCGTCACCCGCTGCAAGCGAGGGAACCAAAAGTGCGGCGGCCAGTATCTCCTCGCGCAGATCTTCCGGATTCGGTCTGCCCTCGGCGAAGTCGACGCGCATCGTCACCCCGCGAAATGTCTTCGTGTCCACGGTGTGCAGCACCTTCACGGCCACGGTCGCAGTCTCTCCGGGTTGCGCCTTGTCAAACAAAACTACCGGCTCAAGATCCTCGCCCAGGGCCACACGGCGGCCATTGAAGTAGAGAATCTCCGGCATCGGGCCATTGCCGTCAAGATGAATCTGGAACCAGATGCGCGCACCGCTCAGGTCATACCCGTTCAACGTCTCCGGCACATGAATCGTCTGACGAATCCAGACCGCGTCTTTCGGCGCTCTTTCACCCACCCCGATTGGCTGCCATCCGCGCACATCGAGATCCGGGTCTTCGCCATGCGCCAAATCGCCTGCATGCATCTTCCAGACGTCGGCGGGCAGTTCGTCCAGGCTGCCTAACCGGTCCACTACTGCTCGAAATGGAGGCGGCAAAAGAGCCCCAGCCCGTGCCATCTCGGAGTTCTGTTGCGCCGTAGCGTGTCCCGCAAAAAGTGCCGTTCCCGCAAACGCACAAACAAGCGCACGCTTCAGCCCCGCCTTTAAGGCAGCAATCATGGAAAACACCCCTTCGCAGCATCTTAGGCCATCGCCCCCGAGCCCGCCCGTGGAAAATCCGGCTGCAGATCAGTCCCCAGGCTACTTCGCCCGCGAACTCTGTTCCATGTATTCCACGTACCCCAGCAATGCGCCCCAATGATAGAAGCGATCGCTCTTGGCCACATCGTCCCCAGTTCCGAGCAGTGCGTTGTAGTTCTCGTGCACGTGCCCCTTCTCGCGCCACTCTTTCAGAAACAGACTGTAGGACTTCTGCGCAAACTCCCGGCGCGCTCCCGCATCGTCATACTCACTCAATCCCAGATAGACCAGGTAGTTCATCGGTCCCCAGATGCGGCCCCGCCAGTAATCCTGATCCTTGAAGGCCGGATCGTTGCGAGCAATCGATGGAATCACCCACTCGCCCTCAAACTCTTCGGAGTTAAGCAGATGTTTTGCAATCATCGTGTGTGCCTGTTCCGGCGTAGCCGCGCGGGCAAGCATGGGATAAAAATTAGTCGGCGAAAGCCTGTGATTCCATTCCCCCGTCCGCAGATCCTTGTTCAGAAAGATCCCTGCCTCATCGTTCCACATCGTCAGCAGCTTTGCGCGGTAGCGTGTGCCGCGATCGCGAAGTTCCATGGCGTCGTTCGGTTTCTGCAGTGCGTCGGCAATCTGGGCCAGCGCATCGCAGTCGGCAATGTACATGCTCATCAGCCCCACATCGGCATACTCCAGCAGATGCGTCTGCGCGTTGTACTTTGCCGCATCGTACATCGGGCTGTTGTCCAACCCCGATTCGTACACCGCGCCCTGCCATGTCCCCCGCGACTCGTCTTCAACATTGGCCGGCCTCGCGTCGCCATCGCTGCCCCACGCCAGGTATCCCTGCATGTCGCGATGCTCGCTCCACCAGCGATTCCACCTCAACAGCGGCTCGAACGTCTCTTCAAGAAACCATCGATCGCGAAACTGCTTATACAAACCAAGCACAGTAATCGCGCCCACCGGCGGCTCCGACCGGTCAAAACTCTTCCATCCGCCCGGCCGCGCATAGTTGGGGACAAATCCCTGCGGTGTCTCTTCGCGCAAGACCTCGATCGCGTCAGCATACGCAAGGTCCTTGTCCCCGATCCCCGCCATGGTAGCCGCAAAAAACGTGTCCCAGTCGAACACCACATACCCGCCCCAGTTCACACTCCATACCCGGCTCACGGGAGAAATCACCCGATGCTTGCTCGGCTCGTAAATCGTGTCCCAGCCCAGCGTGGTCTCGATCGCATCCACAATCGGGCTCGTCTTCGCATCTCCGGCTGCCGCGATTGACTCCTTGTACGCAATCTGCTGGCGATCAATCGCCGCCTGAATCTCGCCCAACGTGCGCTGCTTCCCGGTACTCACGCCAACTGGCGAAGTAAAGTCGACTGAAAAGTACGGCCCGCCCACAGGGATTTCAGCGTAGTCCCGCGTCCTACGATCCGGCTTCTGTGTACAAGTGCAGTAAACCGCAACCGCCCCAGATCCTCCCCGTGTCTCAATCACATCGTCTCGACGCATCGCGGTCCCAGGCATGTTCCACAGAAAGTCCACTGAAAAAACCAGCGTCGCCGGCAAAGGTGAAGTCGCTTTCCCCGGCAGCGGTGTCGCAAGCAGCACCACGTCACTCCCGTCCCTGCCGCTTTGAACGCGCCAACTGTGCTCCTTCCAACTGACGCTCACTTCTGTGTAGCTCCCATCCCAGGAGTGCGGTCCAGGAACCACGACCTCCGCCCCCGGATCGAGCCTGCCGATCAAAACATCGCGAAGAAACGCATCCCCGTTCTCCGTAGCGTTGTGCTTCATCCCCACATGAATCGCCAAACCCTCCGGAAGCAGCACCTGGGTCGTCACGCTGTGCACGTCCCAGGTGTTCCATCCCCGCGCCAGCCGGCTCTGTAGTTGCTGGTAAGTCTCCGACGCCGGCGCAACCTTCGCCTCCGTTTGAACAGACCTTGAACCGGCAGCGGCGATCTCCTGTTGCTCTGCGCTCCCAGCCTTCTCCTGTGCCCAAGCGTCTCCCGCAAAAACAGTCGTGACCGCGAACGCGAACACGAGCAAACGTCCGAAGCCCCGCTTTAAAGAAGCAACCATCGCAAACACCCATCCCCCGCATCTTTGGTCATCGCCCCGACGCCAATATCCAAAATGCCGCCCGACCATCGGTCCTCGCCTACTTCGCCTGCGAACTCTGTTCCATGTACTCCACGTACCCCAGCAACGCGCCCCAATGATAAAAGCGATCGCTGTTCCTCACGTCGTCCCCTGAGCCGGTAATGGCGTTGTAGTTCTCGTGTACGTGTCCGGATTCCTTCCACTCCTTCAGGAACAGCTCATACGACTTCTGCGCGAATTCGCGCCGCACGTTAGCGTCGTCGTAGTTGCGCAGTCCCAGGTAGACCAAATAATTCATCGGTCCCCAGATCCTGCCCCGCCAATAGTCCTGATCCTTGAAGGCCGGATCGTTGCGCGCAATCGACGGAATTACCCACTGGCCCGCAAACTCCTCGGGGTTCAGCAGATGTTTTTCAATCATCGTGTGCGCCTGTTCCGGTGTCGCCGCGCGCGCCAGCAGTGGATAAAAGTTGGTCGGCGAAAGCCGATGATTGAACTCGCCGGTCTTTAGATCCTTGTTCAGAAAAATTCCCGCCTCTTCATTCCACATCGTCTGCAACTTTGCGCGATAGCGTGCGCCTCGATCGCGAAGCTCCTTCGCCTCCTTCGGCTTCGCCAACGCATCGGCAATCTGGGCCAGCGCGTCGCAGTCCGCAATATACATACTCATCAGGCCCACATCGGCAATCTCCATAAGGTGCAATTGCGAATCATAGGACGCGCCGTCGTACATCGGGCTGTTGTCCAGGCCGGATTCATAGATCGTCCCCGCTCCGGTTCCGCGGAAGTGGTCGTCGAGATTCGTTGGATTAGTTGGCCCGTCGTTGCCCCACGCCAGGTAGCCCTGCTTCTGGCGATGCAGGTCCCACCACCGATTCCAGCTCAGCAGCGGCGCAAAGGTGTCCGCAAGAAACCAGCGGTCGTGAAACTGCTGGTAGAGACCCAGCACCGTGATTGCGCCCACCGGCGGCTCGGAGTGATCGAAATTCTTCCAGCCGCCAGGGCGTGCGAGGTTTGGAACAAAGCCATTCGGCGTCTCCTCGCGCAGCATCTCAATGGCGTTCGCATAGGCCAGGTCGCGGTCGCCAATCGAAGCCAGCGTGGCGGCAAAGAAAGTGTCCCAGTCAAAGAGCACATAGCCGCCAAAGTTCTGGTTCCACGCTCGGCTCACAGGAGAGATAACGCGGTGCTGATTCGGCTCGTAGATAGTGTCCCAGCCCAGCGTGGTCTCAATCGCATCGTAAATCGGCGCCGAAGCGCCGGCCGCTGCAACCGATTGCTCATGAGCCTTGCGCTGCCGCTCGATGACT
>Ga0182030_10005406_pt1 | contig 27117 bp, 27 predicted proteins | sample 812S3MmetaG_FD_121299 | JGI IMG/M metagenome (GOLD analysis project Ga0182030, IMG submission 121299) | Permafrost microbial communities from Stordalen Mire, Sweden - 812S3M metaG (Illumina Assembly) | ecosystem: Environmental > Terrestrial > Soil > Wetlands > Permafrost | place: Sweden...
GTGGGCCGCCCGGGTCTCGATCCCGGCACCTTGGGATTAAAAGTCCCCTGCTCTTCCCGATGAGCTAGCGGCCCTAAGCGATTCATCGTAGTTGTTGCCAGTGATGCAGATGTTCGAGGGTAAGTTGTATGGATGTCGGATTTCAATAATGAGAGTGTCACCGCCATTGAGGCCACGTTGAATGACGTGGACCGAGCATTGGAACGCCTGCGAGTCGGGACCTATCGTACGTGTCAGGTTTGCGACACACCCATTTCGGATGCCGCTCTTATAGCGAATCCACTCTTGGCCAACTGTCCTGCGCATCCAGAACTGGCATAGAAATCAAGATCGCTTGAATGAGAGATCCCGGTGGCATGGCTTCCGGGATCTCTCATTCGTATTGACTGATTACTTCTTTGTCGCCCAGAAGATTTCGGCGATTGCGTCGATTTCACTTAAGAGGCGATCTGCGACGACAACGTCCTGCGTCTTCTTCGCTTCGCCCGCGGACTTTGTGGCCATCCAGAAAAGGTCGTGGAGGTTGGGGTACTGCTTTAGGTGCTCAACCTTGAAGTAGTCCGTCCATAGAACCCAGAGGTGGTGCTTCACCATCTCGCAGCGCTCTTCCTTGATGAGCACCGCACGTACCTTGAAATCGGGGTCGCTGGACGCCGCGTACTTTTCCATGCACGCTTTCACTGATTGGGCGTCGATCTTGGCCTGGGCCGGGTCATAGACACCGCAGGGCAAGTCACAGTGAGCGGACACGACAAGCGGAGTGGTCGTGGAGTCCAGCAGTGCGTTGATTCGTGAAAGAAGCGTCATGGCTTCCCCTTCCATATTCGAGGTCCTCATGATGGATGGACCGGTTCCTACTCATCGCAGGTTAGCCAGAACACTCCGGTAGCGTTCACGACGTGATGCGGCTACTGAGGATCCTCTTTCGACGAATCTCCATCGAGGGCTCATCGATGGAGCCGACTTTGGTGCCCGGGGAGCGGATTACCGCCGTCTGGCGCTGGAGACGGGTGCGGATCGGCGACGTCGTTGTTGTTCGTGATCCCCGCTCCCAAGACCGCATGATCCTGAAGCGCTGCGTAGCGCGTTCTGGCAGGATGCTCGATCTCCGGGGCGACAATGCGGACGCTTCTACCGATTCGCGTGACTTCGGTCTCGTCGCCAGCCGTGACGTGAAGTGGATCGTCATTATGCCAAACACCAAGTAGGGGCTCAAGTCGGGGCAAATTGACTCGCTACGAGCGCCGTTAGTCTGGCGTAATGGTTCGTTTGGCAGTCCTGTCCTACCACACGTCCCCGTTGGCCCAGCCGGGCACGGGCGATGGCGGGGGCATGAACGTCTACGTGCGCGAACTCTCCAGCGCCTTTGCCCGTCTGGGCCATGAGGTGGACGTCTACACCCGACGTGACAACCCACAGGTGCACGACACGGTACTGGTCGAGCCCGGCTTTAGGGTGCACCACGTCACTGCAGGACCCGCGGCGCCACTTGAGCGTGACGAGTTTCCCCGCTACGTCGACGAGTTCACGGATGCCGTGGCGACGTCGTTTCGCTGTACGGGCACTCCAGACGCGATTCACGCCAACTACTGGCTCAGCGGGCTCAGCGGTCACCGGCTGAAACACGAACTCAATATTCCCCTGATCATGACGTTCCATACGCTGGAGCGGGTGAAGGCCGAGCACTTCGAAGTCGAATCCGAGGAGAGAGCCAAGCAAGAGGCCGCCATCTTCGCCTGCGCCGACGCCGTGCTGGCGAGCTGCGACGTCGAAGCCGAGCAGATCGTGCGCCATTACGACGCGTCGCCCTCGCGTGTGCACGTCGTGCCGCTTGGCGTGCAGCACGCGTTTTTCGCTCCGGGGTATCGTCCTCAGGCTCGTCGGGCACTGGGCATCGACCCCTCAGCCATGATGCTGCTGTTTGTTGGACGTCTGCAGGCGCTCAAGGGCGTTGACCTGGCTCTCGAGACGTTGATCGAATTGCGCCGACGCGGTCACAATGCCTTGCTCGCGATCATTGGTGGCCCGTCGGGGCCCGACGGGCGTCAGACGCTGACGCGGCTCCACGAGCGGGTGGCCGATGCCGGAGTCATCAATCACGTGAGTTTCGTTGCTCCCCAGGCGCACCAGTTGTTGTCGACGTGGATGCGCGCAGCCGACGTCACGCTGGTGCCTTCGAGGTCCGAGAGTTTCGGACTGGTCGCCCTCGAATCGTCGGGATGCGGCACGCCCGTCGTCGCGAGCGACGTCGGCGGCCTCAAGACCTTGGTCGAACCGGGCGTGAACGGTTTCCTGATGGAAGGACGAGACGCCGACACCTGGGCGAACGCCGTTGAGGTCACGATCGATCCAGAGCACTCGACGGCCATGTCCACCCAAGCCGTGTTGCTCGCGCGAAGTTATACCTGGCGCGCCGCGGCTGAGTCGTTGGCCGCGCTCACCGAGAGGCTCGCGCTCTCTGGACTGCTGCGCTGTTAGCCGTGACGACAGCCCCTATTGCCGATGGTGATGCGTCGCTGCGCCTCGACGAGGTGGTGAACGCGTGGGCGAAGCAGTGGCGCGACGGAGGGATGATCGGCGAGGTCGAGCATCAAAGCTCGCCCGACGACAAGGGTCACTTCCACTGGTTGATTCGTCTTCATGGTGAAGAGAAGGATGTGATCACCGTGTGGCTTTCGCTGCGTCAGCGCACGGTGCACGTTGAAACTGAAGTGATGCCCGCGCCAGAGGAGAACCGCGAGGAGCTCTACCGCTACATGCTGGTCAAGAACGCGGAACTACGCCTCTTGCATTTGGCCATCGGTCCCGAGGACGGGATCTACCTGATGGACGAGATTCCCGTTGGCGACCTTGGCGTCGAGCGTCTGGACGAGATCATCGGGGCGACGATGACCTACGTGGACGAGATCTTCCCGACCGCCATGACCATGGGCTACGGCTCACTCTATCGTCGTCGGCGCAAGAACGTCATCTAGCAACTTGTAGCGTTGTCGTATGGCCTATCAACTGATCATCCTGGGCGGCGGACGGATGGGTTCGGCCCTGGCCGAGGGTCTTCTCGACGCCGAGTGGTGCGCAGCGGAGCAGTTGGCGATCGTCGAGGTGTCGGCGACACAGCGGGCGTCGCTCGGTGAACGATTCGTTGGGGTTGCGGTGTTCGCCGCAATCGAGGCCGATCACGTGGCAGAGGGCACGGGAGTCCTGCTGTGCGTGAAGCCTGATCAAGCCGAGGGGGCGGCCCGGCGTGCGGGAGAGTCCGGCGTCACTCGCCTGCTGTCGGTCGTGGCCGGACTGTCCACCGTTCGGATAGAAGGCGTCTTTCCGGGTCCGGTTGCCGTGATCCGTTCGATGCCGAACACGCCCGTCCTGGTGCGAAAGGGCGTGAGCGCCATCGCGGGGGGATCGAACGTGACCAAGGCAGATCTCGACTGGGCTGAGGGGATCCTCTCGGCGGTGGGAATGGTGGTGCGGGTGGCCGAGAGGAACATTGACGCGGTGACGGGCCTTTCGGGCTCGATGCCCGCGTACCTCTACCTGGTCGTCGAGTCCCTGATCGATGCCGGCGTCCACCAGGGGCTCACTCGAGAGGTCTCGCGCCAGTTGGTGACCGGCACCTTTGAAGGCTCGGCGGTGCTCTTGCGTGAAAGTGGCGAATTGCCCGAAGAGTTGCGGGCCCAGGTGACTTCGCCGGGCGGAACCACTGCGGCGGGACTTCGGATGCTCGAGGGGCGGGCGGTTCGCGCCGCATTCCTCGAAGCCGTTGCCGCGGCTAGCGAACGCAGTCGCCAGTTGGGACGCTAGGGCCAAGAACTACTCTGTTCACATGGTGACGTCGCGTCTGAGAACGAGGAAGCTTTCCGAACCGACAATCTCGCGCCTGCCCGTCTATCAGCGCATCGCCGAAGGATGGTTGGCGCGCGGGCTCAATCGGATTGACTCCAAGCAGATTGGCGAGTTGGCTGGCGTAACCGCCACCACGGTGCGCCGCGATTTGGCGGGGCTCGGATCGCTTGGTACCCGTGGCGCCGGCTACGACACCAGCGTGCTCAGCGAGCGAATCGGCGACGCGCTGGGTCACGACCTGCACTACGACGTGGTGGTCGTGGGCGCGGGGAACCTCGGCCGGGCCCTCGTGAACTCCGCCCATTTCCTCATCAGGGGCGCCCAACTGGTGGCGCTCTACGACACCGACCCCTCCGTCATCGGTACCGAGGTGGGGGGTCACGTCGTGCACTCCATGGATGAGCCGATGGTCCACGCCACGGTCGGAGTTCTCTGCGTACCCGCCGGCGCGGCGCAGGAGGTGAGCGACGTCCTGGTCGCAGCGGGCATTCACGCGTTGCTCAACTTCGCACCCCAGGTGATCAACGTCCCGCTCGGCACGGCTGTGCACTACGTCGACTTCTCGATCGAACTGCAGATCTTGATGTACCACCTCAACAACGGCACCGGCCCCCTGGGCGGTGGCGTGCTGCACTCGCTGGGCATCGCTCGCGTCAACGCCACGCGCGGTGCGTAACGTGGCGAACCGATGACCCTGATCTGCGTGGGAGTGGACCACGAGCACAACTCACTGGATTTCCTCGAGCGTTCGACGGTGCTCGAGGACGAGTGGAGCAAGGTCCTTCGCTCGCTGATCAGTCACCGAAATATTCATGAGGTCGTGTTCCTCTCGACGTGCCTGCGCACCGAGGTCGTCGCCGTCGTCGACCGCTTCCACGGCGCGATAGAGGAGATCACCGCCACGCTCGCGCAGGTGACCGGTCTGGACGTCCGTGAATTCGAGGATCGACTCACCATTCACTTCGACAGCGGCGTGGCCACGCATCTCTTCAGCGTCGCGGCCGGGCTCAAGTCGGTCATTCCCGGCGAGTTCGAGATCCTCGGTCAACTGCGTCGTGCCCTGGAACTCGCGAGTGATGAACAGACCGCGGGAAGCGATCTCACCGAGCTCTTCCGTCGCGCAATTTCGTCGGGCCGACGAGTGCGCAGCGAGACGTCAATCGCGCGCGGCACCACGAGCTTCGCGCAGGCCGCCGTGTCGATGGCGCTCGAGGAGTTGGGAGACGAGATTGACCAGGCCGAGGTCGTTGTGGTGGGCGCCGGACAGTTGGCGACGGGCGTCGTAAAGAGCCTGCTCGACACTTCACAGCGTCTGGGCAGACTCACGATCGTGAATCGAACGACGTCCAAGGCGCACTTGCTGCGCGACGAGGTTGGTGACGAGCGCGTCGAGATCGGATCATTCGACAAGATTTCGTCGGATCTCGGGTCCGCCCGACTCGTGTTCGTGGCGGTCGAGGTAGCGACACCGGTGCTCGCGAGGACACACTTCGATGCGAACACTGCGCCGATACTCGTCGTCGATCTGGGCCTTCCCCGTGCCGTCGCGAGCGACGTCGAGGCACTGGCGCACGTGCGTCGCGTGGATATCAGCGATCTTCAACTGCGCGTCGAGCGCGCTCTCGAAGGACGCAATGGCGCTCTCGAAGAGGCGCGACAGATCGTTTACGACGACGTGGAAAAGTTCATGGAGGACCAGCGCGAGCGGGGCGCGGCGGCGATCGTGAGCGAGTTGCGTGACTACTTCGACGAAATCGTCGCGGGCGAGATGAAACGACGTGACCACGAGTTGTCCGTGCTCAACGACGAGCAGCGCGAACTGGTTCGTTCGTTGCTGCGTTCGGTGGTGGCCAAGATCGCCCATCGTCCCACCGTGGCCCTCAAGGACGCCGCCGGGATGGACCAGGGGATACGTCTGACCGAGGCGACGCGCAACCTCTTTGACCTATGAGCCTTCGCCTGGCGACTCGCCGCTCGCCACTGGCGCTACTTCAGGCTCAATTCGTGCAGGCGCAACTCAGCGCCCACGGCATCAAGAGCGAGCTCGTACACGTCGACACCAGTGGTGACACCCGGGCGGACGTGCCGCTCGCCTCGCTCGCGGGACAAGGTGCCTTCGCCGTCGAGATCCAGCGCGCGGTGCTGAACGGCGAGGCGGACGTCGCCGTGCACAGCGCCAAGGACCTTCCGGGTCTCACGCCGCCGGGCTTGACCCTGGCGAGCGTCCCCGAACGGCGAGACCCCGCCGACGTCCTGGTCGGACGATCGCTCGCCGGTCTCGGACCGGGGGCCACGGTGGCGACGGGTTCGCCTCGCCGACGTGCGCTCTTGCTCGAACGTCGTCCTGACCTTCGGGTCGTCGATCTGCGCGGAAATATGGCGAAGCGCCTGTCCCAGGCGGGCAGCGACGGTGTCGACGCGGTCGTGACGGCCGCCGCCGCATTGGAGCGACTCGGCGAGAGCGGTCGCGTCGCCGAGCGGCTCGATCCGCAGTGGTTCGTGCCCCAGGTCGGCCAGGGCGCACTGGCTCTCGAGGTGCGCGACGACGACCTCGACACGAAGGCCGTGCTGGCCAAGATCACCGTCGCCGACGCCATGGAGGCCGTGCTGGCCGAGCGGGCCTTTCTGGCTGAACTGGGGGTGGGTTGCTCCATCCCCGCGGGGGCGCACGCGGTATTGGCTAAGGGCGTGATTTCACTTCTCGGCGTGATGCTCGCGGCCGACGGAAGTCGAAGCGTGCGGGGATCGGTCGAGGGGCGAGAACCCTCGACGCTCGGCAAGCAGCTTGCGGTGCAGCTGCGCGACCGCGACGGCGGGGCCTCGTTGCCAGGCTGGGAACGTTAGGAGCCATGAAGGTAGTCCTCACCCGCGAGGTTGGAAGGAACGACGAGGCCCGCGCCTGGTTCGGGGGCGACGTCGACGTCGTCGAGGTGCCGCTCACGACGACGAACTATTTCTCGATCGACGAGGTTTCACGCCAGTTCCACTCGTCCCTCGACTACGGCGCCTTCAAGGTGATGGTCGTAACCAGCGCGCGATCCGCCGACTACGTCCACGCGGCGCTCGGTGCCTTGGGCGACGACGCGGACCTGCTCACCGTTGGTCAGTACACCACGCGTTCGCTGAGGGAGAGAGGTATCACCGTGTCGGCCGAGGCGACGTCGACGGCACTTGAGTTAGACGGCGTGATCACGAGGGGCCCCGTGCTGGTGGTCGGCGCCGTGGTGATGCACGAAGGCCTGAGCGATGTACTGAGCCGTCGAGGGATTGTGGTGACCAAAGTCGCCTGCTACGAGACTCTGACCGTCGAACTCGACGACGAACAGATTGCGGTACTTCGTGGCGCCGACGTGGTGCTCATCGGCGCTCCCACGGCCTGGTCGGTGGCGCGCGAGTTCGTTGACGAGAGGTCATGGGTTGTCGTTCCGGGTCCTTCCACCAAGGGCGTGGTCCTCAAGGACCACGCACGGGTCCTTGAGGGCTGGGGCCCCTCCCTGGGTGACGTCGTCACGAGCCTGAACACCTGAACCCGGTCCAACTCTTCGAAGGCTCTTATCTTGCCCCGCGGCGCCTCTTAACGAATCTTCGAGAGGCGGTAATAGGCTGCGGGTGTGTTTCCGACCGAACGACCACGCCGATTGCGGCGCACCGCCGCCATGCGTCGCCTCGTCGCCGAGACGACGCTGTCGCCGCACGACCTCGTCGCGCCGCTCTTCGTCGGGGAGGGATTTGACGAGCCTCGTGCCATCCACTCCCTGCCCGGCCAGTTTCAGCACTCCATCGATTCGTTGAAGACCGAGGTGAAGGCCCTGCACTCGGCGGGGGTTGGCGGCGTCATTCTCTTCGGCGTGCCCGCGAGCAAGGACGAGCTCGGCAGCGGGGCCTACGATCCCAATGGGATCGCCCAGGTGGCGCTTCGCTCCCTGCGAGACGAGTTCGGCGATGAGCTCGTCATCATGGCCGACCTTTGTCTCGACGAGTACACGACGCACGGCCATTGCGGGGTCCTGCGCGACGACGGCTTGGTCGACAACGACGCGACGCTCGAGCTCTACGGGCGAACGGCCCTCGTGCAAGCGCAGGCCGGCGCCCACGTCGTGGCGCCGAGCGGCATGATGGACGGTCAAGTGGGGGCGATTCGCCACGCGCTCGACACCGGCGGCTTCGACGAGACCGTCATCCTCGCCTACTCGGCCAAGTACGCCAGCGCGCTTTACGGGCCGTTCCGCGAGGCGGTAAACGTGCAGATCGCCGACGGGGGCGATCGGCGCTCCTACCAGCAGGACTCGCGCAACCGTCGCGAGGCGCTGCGTGAGGCTCGCGGCGACGTGGAGCAGGGGGCCGACATCATCATGGTGAAGCCAGCCATGACCTATCTCGACATCGTGGCGGACTTCCGGGCCGAACTCGACGTTCCCCTGAGCGCGTATCACGTGAGCGGGGAGTACGCCATGGTGAAGGCCGCCGCCGCGAACGGATGGATCGACGGTCCGGCGGTCGCCCTAGAGCAGCTCATCGCCGTGCGACGGGCCGGGGCCGACTTCGTGCTGACGTATTTCGCACGTGAAGTCGCCGAGGAGCTCGGCCGTTGACTGGTTCCAACCAGTCGTGGTTTGACCGGGCGCAGACGGTCCTACCCGGCGGCGTTGATTCGCCGGTGAGGTCTTTTCGTTCCGTCGGCGGTGTGCCGTACACGGTGGCGTCCGGCGAGGGCGCGTACGTCACGGACGTCGAGGGCACTCGCTACCTCGACTTCGTCCAGTCCTACGGAGCGTCGCTGCTCGGCCACGCGCATCCTGACGTCGTGGCGGTGCTCCGAGAAGCGGCGACCAAGGGCACGACCTTCGGCGCGCCCACCCCCGGCGAGGTCCTACTCGCCGAGCTGATGACCGGGCGCGTCGCCGGGCTCGAGCAGGTTCGCTTCGTCTCCTCGGGCACCGAGGCGGTCATGAGCGCGGTGCGTCTCGCTCGAGGCGCCACGAAGCGGGACAAGGTCGTCAAGTTTGACGGTTGTTACCACGGTCACTCCGACGCACTGCTCGTCGCTGGTGGCAGCGGTGTCGCGCAGATGGGTCTTCCGGGGTCGGCGGGCGTGACCGCGGGCGCGGTCTTTGACACGATCGTCGCGCCCTACAACGTCGCGCCCGAGCTCGACGACAAGGTCGCGGCGGTGCTCGTGGAGCCGGTGGCGGCCAACATGAACCTCGTCGCGCCCAGCGAGACCTTCCTGAGGGGACTGCGCGCGCAGTGCGATCGTGTTGGTGCGCTCTTGATCTTCGATGAGGTGATCACCGGCTTTCGATTGGACTTCGCCGGCGCGCAGCATTACTTCGGTGTGACGCCAGACATATGGTGCTTCGGCAAGGTCATAGGCGGGGGATTGCCGGTCGGTGCGTTTGGCGGATCGCGGGCGTTGCTGAGCCATCTGGCACCGCTGGGATCGGTCTACCAAGCGGGAACGCTGTCGGGTAATCCGCTGGCGACCGCCGCCGGAGCCAAGGTGCTCGAGATCGTGACGCCCGACGACTATCGCGAATTGAGCGCCCGGGTGGCCCGCTTCGCCCAGGAACTCGCCGGAGCCGTGTGCGCGGGGGGCCTCTACGCACGCTGCCCCGTCGAAGGACCGCTGATGGGCCTCTACCTCTCACGCGAACCCTTCGACGATCCACTCGATTTCGCGCAGGCCAAGGTCGTCTGCGACAACGGCCTCTACGGACCCTTCTTTCACGCGATGCTGCGACACGGCGTGGCCTTGGCCCCGGGCGCCTTCGAGATCCTCTTCGTGTCGCTGGCGCACAGCGACGGGGACCTCACGCGCGCGGTCGAGACGGCCGCGCTGGCGACGAAGGAGGTCGTAACCGCATGAGCCCGCCGCTTCGATCCGAAGGCTGGAACGTGCGCCCGAGCTTCGTCCCGTACGGGCCCACGTCGCCGGTGACGCTGCTCTTCGACGAGTCGGGTCTTACCCAGCTGGCCGGTGAACCGGCGGTGGCGTGGCAGACCCCCTGGGAGGAGCTGGCCAACGTGCAGTTGACGCGCTTCGCGCGTGGCATGGCCCTCTTCGCGACGACCGGCGGCGCGCGCTACTGCTGGCGAAAGATGGACCGCAGCGACTACGAGCAGTTGAGCGCGGTGCTCGTCGCGCACGGCGGCCAGGTGCTCCGCCAGCGACGACGGGGCGCGGTCTACGCGGTGGTGGCGGTGGTGCTGCTCGCCTCCATCGCCGGCGGGATCGGGGCGTGGTTCACGCGCGGCTCCACGGGCGCCACGGAGTTGGCACGGGCTCGGGCGGTCAACTTGACGCTCAAGGACCTGCCGTACAGTTTCACCACCGTCACCGGCTCGGCGTTCGAGGACCTCTTCCCGTCGAACGCTCCGGTGGTCGTGACCACGACCACGACACCGCCGAAGCCGGATCCCAAGTTCGAGAAGATCGTCAAGGCGTTTCAGTCGTGCATGGGTGTGACGAACAAGCAGGACCGTGTCTACGGCGCAGCCGGTCAGGAGCCCCTCTACCAGGTCACCTCGAAGTACTTCACGTCGACCAAGTTCAACGGCATCGAGGTGGCCTCCACCACCCAGTACTACGACACGACGCTGATGGTGCGCAAGGACACCGCCGAGATGTCCAAGGCGCCCTTCGGTGGCTGCTTCGTGGCCTCCCAGGCGAACATCCTGCACACCTACGCGGGCGGCTCGGTTCCGGGCGCCGTCGCGATCTTTCGACCGAAGACCTTCGAGAAGGGCTGGTCACGCGGTGGTGTCACGACGATCACCCTGCCCGGCATCCCCGATCCCGTGCACCTGGTGTTGGTCGAGATCACCAGCGGTCACTTCGAGGTGACGATGGCCGCGATCGTCGCGTCGTGGCCCAAGGCCACACCGTTCATCTCGACCCTGATCGGCACGTTGCTGTCACGCATGAAATCGACGACGTCGGCCGCGGTGTAGGCGCTCAGGTCGGTAGGTGACGCGTCTCGTTCTTCGCCGGAGCCGCGTCGGGCGTCGCTCGTGGCGGCGTGGCCGGCCTTCGGTCGCGACCGAGGTGGACGAACAGGGCAATGCTCGTCACGACGTAGGCAATCCACACGACCACCTGCAGCACGGTAGGTCGGTCGGCGTAGCCAACGAGCGAGTGCAGCACGTCGCCGAAGCTCGAAGATTCGGTGATGAGTCCGCTCGAGTTCCACATGACGTGCGTGCCGAAGGGCAGCCACCGCAGTTGCTGGAGGTTCTCCACGGCGTCTGAGAGCAGTCCGGCCGCGAAGACCATCAACACGATGCCGAGAACCTGGAAGAATCGGCGCATGTTTAGTTTGGCGCCGAGTTTGAATATGGCGAACGCGATCGCCAACGCGCAGAGCAGGCCCAGCACGGCACCGACGAGCAGCAGGTTCCCGTGTACTGGCGTGGCGGCCTGACGTGAGCTCGCGAAGATGATCGCCAGCGTGAAGACCATCGTCTCGAGGCCCTCGCGACCCACCGCCTGAAAGGCCAACAGGCTCAGACCGGTTCGGCTGCCCCTCGTCAGCGCGATTTCGCTGCGCCGTTCAAGGTCCTTGGCCATCGTGCGCGCGTGCTTGTGCATCCAGAAGGTCATGTAGGTCAGTACGGCGGCCGCCATGACGTACGTCGCGGTCTCGAAGTACGTCTGGACGTTCGAGCCTTCGTACTGCTTGATGAGGAAGTAGGCCGCGACGCCGCCGCCGAGCACCAGGACGAACGCCGCGCCGACGCCGATCCACACGTCGCGGAAGTGCTGGCGCTTGTTTATTCGAACGAGATAGGCCAGCAGGATCGCCACGATCATTGAGGCTTCGATGCCCTCGCGCAGGAAGATCACGAACGTGGGAATCACGGTCTATCGATTCGTTCGGTGGCGAACATTCATGTCGGTCAGGCTAACCGTCGCCTCGAAACTGGCAAACAACCGGTCATAACTCACTCTTGGGGTCGCCGTCGCTCGCGTTGCGATCGCCCAGCAGCATGACGTAGGCCCGCTCGGGAATCACGTCCGCGAGGCGCGAGAGCGCGCGATAGCCCACCTCGGCCGGGCCATTCTTGTCGTTGCGCATGAGATTGGCCATGATGGCGAGCAGTTCACGCATGAGTGGCTCGACGCGAAGACCGACGCTCAGGCAGACCGTGAGGATCTTCGGTTCGGAGATGAGGCGCACGAAGGCCCGCGCGACCTTGTAGTAGTCGCCGTACGCGTACTCGATGCGTTCGTCGTAGAGCGCGAGCATCGAGGGATCGTCGTGGAGCAGCGCTTCGGCCACGACGCCGGCGGCGAGACGTCCCGTCTCATAGCCGTACGCGATACCCTCGCCGTTGAAGGGATTGACCGTCCCGGCGGCGTCGCCGATGATCATGGTGTTGGCGCCGACGCGCGGGCCGATCGACAGGCCCATGGGCAGGCGACCTCCGGTCGGTGGGCCGCATGACGTGCCCTCGTTGAGGCCCCAGGCGTCAGCGGTCTGAGCGACGAAGTACTCCTGGAGCTTGGTGGTGTTGACGCCCTTCCACGCACCATCCGTGGAGAGCAGTCCCACGCCGACGTTGACGCGTCCGTCGCCCAACGGGAAGATCCATCCGTAGCCCGGCACGACCGCACCGTGGGGATCGCGAATGTCGAGGTGCGAGTCGATCCACGGCTCGTCGTGGCGCTCACTGGTGTAGTAACCGCGTAGCGCCATGCCCATCGGCCACGACCGGTTCCGGGTCGTGCCGAGGTCTCGGCCCAGGCGCGAGTTCTGCCCGTCGCCGATGATGACGTAGCGCCCGCGGATCTCGGCGCTGGTGCCCGTGTGCTTGTCCTTCACCACCACACCCGAGGCGCTGCGTAGAGCGTCGCCGCTCGAATCGACGGGATCGAGCAGGCCCAGCGCTTCGACGCCGTTGAGTAACACCGCGCCGTGGTGCACCGCCCCTTCGGCCACCAGGCCATCGAGGTTGAAGCGGGTGATCGTATAGCCGTAGTTGGGAAAGACGGGATGTTCGGGCCAGTTGAGTTCCAGAGACGCGCCGAAGCCGAAGGCCCGGAGTCCGCTGTAACGGTGAGCGTTGGCGGCGACGGTCGGCTCCAAGCCCATCTGGGCCAATTGGTGCACGGCCCTCGGGGTCAGGCCGTCTCCGCAGGTCTTTTCACGCGGGAAGTCCTTCTTTTCGACGAGACATACGGACCATCCGGCCTGGGCGAGCCAGTAGGCGCAGGCCGAGCCGCTGGGTCCGGCTCCCACGATCACGACGTCGAAGGTCAATTTTTTCGAACGAATTTCCTCGAGTGCCGTCACGCATGAAGCCTAGGACAATCGCCTCTACCCACTGTCCGAAGGGGTCTGTTCAGTCTGGTAGAAATGATGGAAGTGGACCAGTACTTACCAATACTGGGGCTTCTGATTCTCGGCGTGTTGTTCGCGGCCGGGTCGTTGGTGATGTCGTCGATGTTGGCGCCGCACAAGCGGCCCTCGGACGCGAAGTTGGCTCCGTACGAGTGTGGGATTGTCCCCGAAAATGCACCGCCGCAGCGTTTCCCGGTGCGCTTCTACCTCGTGGCGATGATCTTCGTGATCTTCGACATCGAGGTGGTCTTCATGTACCCCTTCGCCGTGGTCTTCCGCCAACTCGGCACCTTTGGCTTGATCGAAATACTGGCCTTTTCGTTGACCGTCTTCGCGGCGCTCTTGTTCTTGGTGAGCGAAGGTGCCCTGTCGTGGGGACCGGTCCAGCACCTCACCAAGGGCATGCCATCGCGCACGAGTTCCTCCACCATCGTGCGTATTGGCGCCGAATCAGATCAGGCGGCGTAACCCGTGGCGTTGGAGGATCTGCAGCACAATTTCCTGACGGGTCAATTGGAGGACCTGGTGCGCTGGGCGCGTCGAGCGTCGGTGTGGCCGGCCTCATTCGGCCTGGCCTGCTGCGCGATAGAGATGATGGCTGCTGGGGCCGCGGACTACGACCTCGCGCGCTACGGCATGGAGGTGTTCCGCAACTCTCCGCGTCAGGCCGACCTGATGATCGTGGCCGGACGGGTCAGCCAGAAGATGGCTCCCGTGCTGCGCCAGGTCTACGACCAGATGATGGAGCCCAAGTGGGTCATCTCCATGGGGGTCTGCGCGTCGTCGGGTGGACTCTTCAACAACTACGCCATCGTCCAGGGCGTCGATCAGATCGTGCCCGTGGACGTCTACGCGCCGGGGTGCCCGCCCAGCCCCGAAACGCTCATGCACGCGATCCTCACCCTGCACGAGCAGATCCGCACGGGCGAATTGTTGCAGCGTCGCAAGGTCGGTCAATCAATCGCCGTTGACCCACGGCAGAGCCCCTGGACGCCCGACGTCCCGGTGGCGGTGAGGATGGGCACGCCAAAGTGATCGCCCTTTCTCCCTCGGCCCCCCCAGGCATCCCTACCAGTGAGGCCCACTGCGCGGACCTGTGCTGCTTCCCCGCCCGTGAGCAGTACTTCGATCTCATCGAATCCTTCAAGAACGATGACTTCGAGATGTGTGTCGACCTCTGCGGCGTCGACTACCTCGAGAACCTCGAGCGCGCGTTGCCCCGAGGCGTCGTGCGCACCCGCTTCGAAGTGGTCGTCAACCTGCTGAGTCTCTCCAAGAGGCAGCGCGTGCGCGTGCGCGTGCAGGCCGGCGACGACGACCCCGAGGTCGCGTCGCTGTTCTCGCTCTACCCGGGCACCGAGGCCATGGAGCGCGAGGCCTTCGACCTCTTCGGCGTGCTCTTCACGAACCACCCAGACCTGACGCGCATCTTGATGCCCGAGGAGTGGGAGGGTCATCCCCTCCGCAAGGATTACGGCAGCGGGCGAGTGCCCGTGCAGTTCAAGGAAGCCCCGGGACCACGATGAGCGACGACACCGTGCGAACCGTCGAGCGCGTTGAGTTGCTGACCGCCGAGACGTCCGAGGGCGACCAGGAACTCAAGCGTCGCGAATCGACCAAGACGACCGAGCTCGGTCGCGAGGTGGGCTCGGTGCTGCGCCTGGACGGCCACGGCTTCGATCCCAACTCCGTCGACTACGAACGACGCGACGACGAGACGATGATCATCAACATGGGCCCCTCGCACCCCTCAACGCACGGGGTGTTGAGGCTCATGCTCGAGCTGGACGGCGAGTTCGTGTTGCGTACCAAGCCGGTCATCGGCTACTTGCACACCGGTATGGAGAAGACCGGCGAGGAGCTCAGCTACGTCCAGGGCGCTACCAACGTGACGCGGATGGACTACCTCAGCCCGGTCATTAACGAACTCTGCTACTCCATGGCGGTCGAGAAACTGCTGGACATCGAGGTGCCCGAGCGCGCGGTGTGGATCCGCATGATGATGAGCGAGCTCAACCGCATGTCGTCGCACCTCGTGTGGATGGCGACCAATGGCATGGACCTGGGCTCGACGTCGATGATGATCTACGGGCTTCGCGAGCGCGAGCTGATCCTGGCGTTCTTCGAGAAGACGGCGGGGTTGCGCCTCAACCTCAACTACGTGCGCCCCGGCGGCGTCGCGGCCGACCTGCCCGACGGCTGGCAGGATGACGTGCTCGTCATCTGCGACACGATCCTCGAGCGGACCTACGAGTACGACCAGCTCTTGACCGGTCAGCCGATCTTTCGTCAGCGCCTCGTGGGCGTCGCGCCGATGACGGCCGAGGAGGCCCTGGCGCTCGGCGTCACGGGACCACTCCTTCGATCGACCGGCGTGCCGTGGGACCTGCGTCGCACCATGCCCTACCTCGCGTACGACCAGGTCGACTTCGACGTCATCGTGGGCACCTTCGGCGACAACTTCGATCGCTACGCCATCCGTCTGAACGAGATCCGCGAGTCGATCCGCATCGTGCGCCAGTGCATCGACATGATGCCGGACGGCGACTACCGCAGCCAGGACCCCAAGGTCACGCCACCGCCGCGAGCGCGAATCGGCGAGTCGATGGAGGCGCTGATCCACCACTTCAAGCTCTTCACCGAGGGTTTCCACGTGCCGGCCGGCGAGGTCTACATGGCGGTCGAGTCGCCGCGCGGCGAACTGGGTTGTTACCTCGTCTCCGACGGCGGCCCCAAGCCCTATCGTATGCACACGCGCGCACCGAGCTTCGTGAACCTCCAGGCCGTGCCGCTGTTGATGCGCGGGGGAATGGTGTCCGACGCGATCACGGTCATCTCGACGGTCGACCCGGTGATGGGTGAGGTCGACCGGTGAGTCATTTCAGGAGCGACATCCGGCAACGCTGTGTCGACGTGCTCGCCCTCTATCCCCAGGCCCGCTCGGCCATGCTGCCGTTGCTGCACCTGGCCCAGGAGCAAGACGGCTACCTGAGCGACGAGGGCATCGCCGAAGTCGCCGAGCTCACCAACACGACGCCGGCGGACGTGCGCGGCACGGCATCCTTCTACGACATGTTCCACCTGGAGCCGGTAGGCAAGTACGTCGTGTCGATCTGCACCAACATCGCCTGCCTGCTCGCCGGCGGCGAGGAGCTGCTGGAGCACGCCTGCGCGACCCTCGGCTGCTCGGTCGGGGGCACCTCCGACGACGGGCTCTTCACGCTGGAGGAAGCGGAGTGCCTCGCGGACTGCGACATCGCGCCCTGCGTGCAGGTCAACCACCGCTACGTGCGCTCGGCGAGCGCAGAGTCCTTCGACGCGATGGTCGAGGAGCTGCGAAGCGGCCGACTCGATCACGACGTGCCCGGTCACGGCACGTTGGTGCGGGTGCGCCGAAGCGTCGGCCTGCGCGCGCCGTGGGGCGAAGTGGTCGAACAGCGAGCGAGGGCCCGCGAAGAGCGCACCGCGCGAGCGCCCAAAGAGGAGAAGCAGTAGTGGCGACGCTCGACGCACCCCTCATCGTGTCGTCGCGCGCGCAGTACGCCGACTCCTTCACCCTGGCGCGCTATCTCGAGACGGGCGGCTACACCGCCCTGCGTAAGGCGCTCACGATGTTCCCCGAGGATGTCGCGCACGAGGTGGACATCGCGTCGCTGCTCGGACGAGGCGGCGCTGGCTTCCCCGCTGGTCGCAAGTGGTCGATGCTCCGCAAGTCGCCGGTCTCCTACCTCGTCGTCAACGGTGACGAATCCGAGCCGGCCACCTTCAAGGACCACTTCCTCATCGAGCGCGATCCCCATCAGCTCGTCGAGGGCGTCATCATCGCGGCGTACGCCCTGCAGGTGAACCAGGCCTTCATCTTCCTGCGCGGCGAGTTCGCGCTCGGACTCGAGCGGGTCCAGCAGGCCCTCAACGACGCGTACGAGACGGGGGCTCTGGGCAGTCGGATCCTCGACTCGGCGTTCTCGATCGACATCGTGCTGCATCCGGGTGCGGGCGCGTACATCTGCGGCGAAGAGACCGCGCTCATCGAAGCCCTCGAGGGCAAGCGTGGCTTCCCGCGCATCAAGCCCCCTTTCTTCCCGGCCGTGACCGGTTTGTACGGCGAGCCCACGGTAGTGAACAACGTCGAGACGATGTCGAACCTGCCGTGGATCATCAACAACGGCGGCGCGGCCTTCGCGGCCCTCGGCGCCGGACGCTCGACGGGGACCCGACTCTTCGCGCTGTCGGGGCGCGTCAACAACCCCGGCGTGTACGAGGTCGAGATGGTGAAGAACACCTTTCGTGACCTGATCTACGACCCCCGCTTCGGCGGGGGCGTGATCGACGACAACGCGATCAAGGCGATCATTCCCGGCGGCGTGTCGGCGCCCTGGTTCGGTCCGGAGCTGCTCGACACGCCACTCGGCCAGGACGAGGTCGGTGCGCTGGGCTCGATGCTCGGTTCGGGGTCGATCGTCGTTATGGATGAGACCTCGTGCGTCGTGCGCGCCACGTGGCGAATCACCAAGTTCTTCTCGCGCGAGTCGTGCGGACAGTGCACGCCTTGTCGCGAAGGTTCCGGATGGCTCGAACGCGTGCTGTATCGCCTCGAGCACGGCGGCGGGAGGGTCGAGGACCTCGACCTGCTGCTCGACCTCTGCGACAACATCGCCCCGGGACTCGGTTGGCCGCCCCAGCAGACGACCATATGCGTGCTCGGCTCGTCGATCCCGTCGTCGATCCACGCGGCCATATCCATGTTCCGCGACGACTTCATCGACCACGTGCAACGCGGAGGATGCCCCCATGACTGACGTCATTCGAACCTCGGTCTCGCTCACTATCGACGGTCGCGAGTTCGACGCCAAGCCGGGCGAACTGGTGATCGAGGCGGCGGAGCGCGCGGGTACGTACATTCCGCGCTTCTGCTATCACCCGCGCATGGAGCCGGTGGGGATGTGCCGGATGTGCCTCGTGGAGATCGACGGTCCGCGAGGCGCGACGTTGCAGCCCGCTTGCTACCTCCGGGTGGCCGACGGCATGAACGTCACGACGGACTCCGAGAAGGTCAAGAAGGCCCAGGACGGCGTGCTCGAATTCCTGCTCGCCAACCACCCCCTCGACTGCCCGGTGTGCGACAAGGGCGGCGAATGCCCGTTGCAGGACCAGACCCTCACCCATGGATCGGGCGAGACGCGCTTCATCGAAGAGAAGCGTCACTTCGTCAAGCCCATCGAGATAGGCGAACTGGTGCTGCTCGACCGCGAACGCTGCATCCAGTGCGCGCGATGCACGCGTTTCGCGAGCGACGTGGCCGGCGACGCCCAGATCGCCTTCGCCGGTCGCGGCGACTTGATCGAGGTGGCGACCTCGCCCACCGTGCCCTTCGACTCGGTCTTCTCGGGCAACGTCGTGCAGATCTGCCCGGTGGGCGCCCTGACCGCCAAGCCCTACCGGTTCTCCGCGCGCCCCTGGGACTTAGAGCAGGTCGAGAGCACCTGCACGACCTGCGCCGTGGGATGTCGCATTGCCGTGCAGTCCTCGGCCAATCGATTGACCCGCGTGCTCGGAGTCGACAGCGAGCCGGTCAATCACGGGTGGCTCTGTGACAAGGGGCGCTTCACCCTGGACTCGATCGACGGCAACGAAGCTTCGATTGACGTCCTGAAGGCGAGCACGCGCATCACCGAGCCGATGGTCCGTCGAGACGGCAAGCTCGTGAACGTGGGTTGGGGTGACGCCTTGGACGTCGCGGCCCACCTGCTGCTCGATGCGTCGAAGTCGCCCAACGGCGTCGGCGCCATCGGGGGAGCGGCCCTCACCAATGAAGGCGCCTTCGCGTGGGAGAGGTTCGTGCGCGGGGTCCTGGGCAGTGATCACCTGGATGCCCAGTACGGCGACGGGCTCGACGCGGCGCTGCTCCAGTCGTTGCCCAGGGCCACCATCGACGAGGCGGCCAGCGCGAAGACCGTCGTGACCTTGACCGGTGACCTGAGAGAGGAATTGCCGATCCTCTTCCTGCGACTTCGCGAGAGTGCGGTGGTGAAACATAACAGCCTCGTGGAGCTGGCCTTCGGGTCGAGCGCACTTTCCTCGGTCGCGCGCCTTTCGCTGCCGGTGCGACCGGGCGAGGCTCATCTGGTGGCCCAGTCGCTCACGAGCGGTCAGCTGGCCAAGGGCCTGGCCTTTGGCGAGAGCGAGCTGGCTGACGCTCGCGCGCTGCTCGGCGAGGCGGGCGAGGATGTGGTCTTCGTCGTCGGCCGCCCCAACCTGGCCGAGAGCGCCAAGGTCATCGAGACCGCCATTCGCACCCTGGCGCAGGGTTTCCCCCGGGCGACGTTCCTCACCGCCCTTCGTCGCTCGAACGTGAACGGCGCCTTGGACATGGGCCTGGCGCCCGATTTACTGCCAGGGCGCGGCTACAACGCGCAGTCCTCCGGTCGCGGCGCGCTCGCTCAGATTGACGCGATGCTCGCCGGTGAGCAGACGGCCGTGGTGTTGCTGGGGGGCTGCCTCCTGGGCAACGTCACCGACGTGGACGCGGCCACCAGGGCCCTGCAGGCCGCCAAGGTCGTCGTCGTGAGCGGGCACGGCGGGGCCACGTTGGCCTACGCCGACGTCGTCCTGCCCGCGGCCGTGCAGCACGAGCGCACCGGCACCGTCACCAACATCGAAGGTCGCGTCACGAGCGTGACCGCCAAGATCGTCGCTCCGGGATCGGCGTGGTCCGACGTCGCGATCGCCGGCGAGCTGGCCGAAGAGTTCGGCCAGAACCTCGGCCTTCCCTCGGTCGAGGAGACGGCCAAGGCGATCGAGGAGACGACCGGCTACCCGGCCCTCACGGTGCTCAATGACGGATCGTGCGATGGCGTCATGGTCGGCCGCCACGAATCCTCCACGACCAGACGACCGCTGGATCCGATGGCCTTCCCCGGCATCCGCTCCGCCTCCTCGGTGGGCCTGGGCGCGAGGTCCGGTTCGCTCGACGTCAACGACGTCGCCCAGGCGGCTTCGGTGCAGGGCTCGTCGATCGCAGACCTGGCGGCCGGACGGGGCGTCGACGTTCCCTTGGCCGACGCCTCCTCGCTTCGCGTCAACGTGAGCCGACGGCTCTACGACCGCGGCATCGCGATGCAGGGGTCTCCAGCGTTGCTTGATCTCGTAAAGTCGAGCGAGCTTGCGCTCAACCACTTCGACCTCGACCGTCTGGGCGTGGAGACCGGTGACGTCGTCTCGGTGGTCGGCGCGAAGGGCTCCACGACCTTGCCCGTGCGACTCGACAACGGTGTGCCTCGCGGCACGGTGGAGGTGGCCTTCGCCACGCTGTCGGGCGACGGCGACAGCGTGCTCGGAATCTTCGTGGACGCCAGCAGCGTCATCAATCAGGTTCGAGTGGAGACGCTGTGAGTCTCTTGCTCGCCTCGGTCGATCCCCTCTTCAAGGGGGGCGTCACGTGGGTGGTGGGGCTCATCGTCTTGCTCAAGGTCCTGGTGGGCTTCGGGGTGCTCATGGGCGCGGTCGTGCTGATGATCTGGTTCGAGCGTAAGGCCATCTCGGACATGCAGAGCCGCATCGGGCCCCAGCGCTGGGGGCCTTTCGGAATATTCCAGACCCTGGCCGACGGGCTCAAGTTGATCTTGAAGGAGGACCTGGTCCCCGAGCAGGCCGACCGCTTCGTCTTCAAGCTGGCGCCGTACCTCGTGGTGGTGCCCGCGCTGATCACGTTCTCGATCGTCCCCCTGGGCGGCACGCTCACCATTGCCGGACATCCGGTGATGCTCCAGATCGCCAATCCCCCGATGGGGATCCTCCTGATGCTCGCGATGTCGGGCATCTCGGTCTACGGCGTGATGCTGGCCGGCTGGTCGTCGGGGTCTAAGTATCCGCTGCTCTCGGCGGTGCGCGCGAGCGCCCAGATGATCAGTTACGAGGCCGCGCTCGGCATGACCGTCGTGACCATCGTCCTGGCCACGGGGTCGCTCTCGACCCACAACATCGTCGACGCCCAGTCGGGCGGCATATGGCACTGGAACCTCATCCGCCTCGGCGTCATCCCCTTCGTGATCTTCATCATCGCCATCACCGCCGAACTCAATCGCCCGCCCTTTGATGTCGTCGAGGGCGAGAGCGAACTGGTCGGGGGATTCCACACCGAATACTCGTCGATTCGATTCGGTCTCTTCTACCTCGCCGAGTTCATGAACACCATCACCATGTCGGCGATCATCGTCACGCTCTTCTTCGGCGGGCCGGCGGGTTGGGTCCCCAACGTGCCCCACTTACGATGGATATTCCCGATCCTGTGGTTCCTGGCCAAGACCGTCACCTTCGCGTTCTGTTACATCTGGTTCCGCGCGGCGCTACCGCGATTCCGCTACGACCAGCTGATGGATATGGGTTGGAAACAGCTGATCCCCTTGAGTCTCGGCTGGGTCCTGATCGTGGCGGGCTTCCTCGTGCGCCCCGCGTGGGGCTTCTTGATGATCGCCATCGTGCTGTTCGCGTGGATCCTATTGACCCGCGCCTTCGCGCTCGGGCATTCTCGCGAGCGTGGCGACGACTCGGTGCTGCGCACCGTAGGACGGCGCCCCTTGCCTGGTGACGCGATTCGCGCCCAATCGGACGAGGAGTCCTGATGGCGAACTTCCTCACCTTCTTCGGCGGCTTCAGGCTGACCCTGGCGCACCTGACCCGACCGACGGTGACGACGAGCTATCCCCAGGCCAAGCGCCCCAAGCAGCCCCGCCAGCACGGGCGCCACGTGCTCAACCGCTACGAGGATGGGATGGAGAAGTGCATCGGCTGCGAGCTGTGCGCCGGCGCCTGCCCGGTCGACTGCATCTACGTGCGCGGTCTGGACAACCCGCCCGACCACCCGGTCAGCCCCGGCGAACGCTACGGCTACGTCTACGAGATCAACTACCTACGCTGCATCCACTGCGACCTGTGCGTGGAGGCCTGCCCCACCCAGGCGATCACCGAATCCAAGATGTTCGAGTTCTCGTTCACGAATCGCGCGGACGCCATCTACACGAAGGCCGAACTGCTCGTCGACGACCAGGGCATTCCCCAGCGTCTGCCGTGGGAGGACTGGCGCGAGGGCGAGGCCGCCATGACCGGAGGCTGGATGCGCGCGGCGTCGCCCAACGGCGAGGCGGCCTTCGAAGGCGTGGTGCAGTGGACGGGTGACCTCGGCTTTGGCGTGCGCGCTCCTGAGGCGGGCCAGTCGCAGAACCGCGACGACGCGGCCACCGGCTCCAAGCAGCTGCGCAACGTGTTCCCCAAGCACCTTTTGCCCGAGGACGTGCCGCTCGACCAGCGCGGCGTGCAGGGCATGATGAGCCAGGTCCGCGCCAAGATGCCGCGGCGCCACCGTAAGGACGACCACTGATGCTGGGCGTCGCCTACACCGAGGGCGTCTTCGTGTTCGTCACGGCGGCCGCGTTGATCCTCGTGGGCGCGATCGGCGTCATCACGGTGAAGAACCCGGTGCACGCCGCCCTGAGCCTCATCATGACGCTCTTCGGTGTCGCCGTCGCGTTCGTCGCCCAGTCGGCCGACTTCCTCGCGGCGGTGCAGATCATCGTCTACGCCGGAGCCATCGTCGTGCTCTTCCTCTTCGTCATCATGTTCCTGGGCGTCGACCGCCGTGATTCGGTGAGCGTCGATCCCCTCGTCGGGCAGCGGGCGTTCGCGGGCGCGGGTGTGCTCATCACGGTCGCGGGCCTCATTACGCTGATGGCGCGATCGCACTGGGTGAGCGGCGCGCTGTCGGTTTCGACGAAGGGCCACGCGCTGGCGACCGGCTCCCAGAACGTCAAGCAACTGGGCACGGCCATCTTCACGACCTACCTCTTCGCCTTCGAAGCCACCGCCGCGCTGCTGATAATCGCCGTCGTCGGCGCAGTGATGTTGGCCCGCCGAGACCAGGTCGCCGACCCCGAGGAGGTCGACGTATGAACGTTCCCGCCGCCTGGTACCTCGTTCTCGCCGCCGTGCTCTTTGGTGTCGGGGCCTTCGGGTTTCTGACCAAGCGAAGCGCCCTCATCATGTTCATGTGCGTCGAGCTGATGCTCAACGCGGTCAACCTCACGTTCGTCACCTTCGCGCGCACGCTCAGCGACGTCGGGGGCCAGGCGACCGTGTTCTTCGTCATGGTCGTCGCGGCGGCGGAGGTCACCGTGGGACTCGGTATCGTGGTCGCGGTCTTTCGCCGTCGCTCGTCGACGTCGGTGGATGAACTCTCGGAGATGAAGGGCTGATGGCGGCGGTCGCGACACTCGTGCTGCTCATGCCGCTGGTGGGCTTCCTGCTGGTGCTGCTCAACGGCTCGTTCCTGAAGGAGAAGCAGGTCGGTTATCTGGGGACCGGCGTCGTCGCCGTCAGCTTCATCCTCACGGTCGCCGCCTTCTTCATGCTGCTCGGCGACTCGTCGCGTGAGGTGACGGTCAATCTCTTCTCGTGGATCAGCGTGGGCACGCTGCACGTGCCGGCGGCGCTGCTCGTCGACCCGCTCTCGATCACGATGTGCCTCTTCGTCACGGGCATCTCCGCGCTCATCCACCTGTACTCGATCGGCTACATGCACGGGGAGAGGGACTTTCGAAAGTTCTTCCTCTACCTCAACCTCTTCGTCTTCTCGATGCTGTTGCTCGTGTTGGCGAACAACCTGGTGCTCACCTTCGTGGGCTGGGAGGGCGTGGGGCTGTGCTCCTACTGGCTGGTGAGCTTCTACTTCGACCGCGACAAGGCCGCCTCGGCGGGGAAGAAGGCGTTCATCTACAACCGCGTCGGCGACGTGGGGATGCTGATCGCGATGTTCCTGCTCTTCTCGCGCACCGGTACCCTGACGTATCTCAGCGTCTTCGCCAGGGCCGGCATCCTCACCCCCACCGTCGCGACGCTCGTGGTGCTTTCGCTGCTGCTCGGTGCGACCGGCAAAAGCGCGCAGATCCCGCTGTTCAACTGGCTGCCCGACGCGATGGAGGGTCCCACGCCGGTGTCCGCGCTGATCCACGCCGCGACCACGGTCACGGCCGGCGTGTACCTGCTCTGTCGCATGTCGCCGATCCTCGCGCTGTCGGTGCCGGGCCGCACGACCATAGCGATCGTCGGGGGCGTCACGGCCTTCGTGGCCGCGACGATCGCCTGCTCGCAGAAGGACATCAAGAAGGTCCTCGCCTTCTCCACCATCTCCCAGATCGGCTACATGGTCCTGGCCGTGGGGGTCGGCGCCTACTCGGCCGCCATCTTCCTGATGATCTGCCACGCGTTCTTCAAGGCCCTGCTGTTCCTGGGATCGGGCTCGGTCATCCACTCGCTCAACGGTGAACAGGACCTGAGGAAGATGGGCGGGCTGCAAAAGTACCTGCCGCTCACCTTCCCGACGTTCCTCATCGGCTGGCTCACGATCTCGGGGGTGCCGCCCTTCGCCGCGTTCTGGTCCAAGGGTGACATTCTGACCAACGTGTTCGAGTACTCCAAGCTCCTGTGGATCCTGGGCGTGCTGACGGCGTTGTTGACCGCGTACTACATGAGTCGTCTGTTCGTGCTGACCTTCCGCGGCAACGAGCGCTTTCGCGAGGTCACGTCCGGACACGACCCCCACGAGTCGCCCTGGGTGATGACCGCACCCCTGGTGGTGCTCGCGGCGCTGTCCATCGTGGGCGGGATCCTGGGCCTGCCGTGGATCCACCACGACTCGTTGAGCGGCTTCCTCAACCCCACCTTCGGCCTCATCCCTGCTCTCGGCCACGCCAGTGGTCTCTCGCAGGTCGGTCTCGCCGTGGTGGACGCGGCAGTCGCCGTGCTGGGCATCATGGCCGCCGTTTCCATCTGGAGTCGCGGCGCCGAGCAGCCCCGTTACGAATCGTCGTTCTTGGAGAACGTGTGGCACTGGGACGACTTCTACGACGCGACCATCGGGCGACCCCTGACCCTTGCGTCGCAGTTCGGTGATGACGTGATCGAGCCCAACATCATCGACGGCGCCGTGACCGGCGTCGCGGTGAGCGTGCGGCGAAGCGCCGACGGTCTGCGCAAGATCCAGTCTGGCTTCGTACGCCACTACGCGCTGGCGACGGTGCTCGGCCTCGCGGTCATCGTGGTGTACCTCGTGGCGAGGGTCGGTTAGTCGTGCACCCTTCGCTGTGGTTGACCCTCCTCATCGCGGTGCCGCTCGTCGGGGCGTTGCTCGCGATGTTCGTCGCGAAGACGCCAGGGCGCTCCTACGGCGTCGCGGTCGTGGCGGCCAGCGTCGAGATGGCGCTCACGATAGTGATCGCGCTGCTCTACAACAACCACATCGCCAACGCGTCGACGTTCGACTTCGCCAGCCGTCACGTCCTTTCCGCGCCCTTCGGCGTGGCCTACGACGTCGCGCTCGACGGCATCTCGCTGGTGATGGTGGTGCTCTGCGCGCTCGTCTTGCTGCTCGCCCTGCTCGGCGCGCGCGACAAGCGCCGCGAGGCCCAGTTCGTCTCGTGGCTGCTGGTGCTGACGTCGTTCACGATGGGCGGCTTCGTCGCGCACGACCTGCTCGAATTCTTCATCTTCTTCGAGCTCACCCTGGTGCCCAGCTACTTCCTCGTCGCCATGTGGGGCGGGACCAAGCGCGCGCAGGCGGCGCTCAAGTTCTTCGTCTACACCTTCACGGGGTCCGTCTTCTTGTTCGTCGGGATCCTCTACCTGGGCTTCGCGCACCAGCACCAGTTCCAGGGCCCGCTGACCTTCGCCTACAGCGCGTTGTCGCAGACTTCGATGAGCCACGGTACCGCCGTGTGGCTGTTCCTCGCGTTCGGCGCCGCCTTCGCCGTCAAGTCGCCGATCTGGCCCCTGCACACCTGGTCGCCCATCACGTACGCCGAGGCGCCCACCGCCGGATCGGTGGAGTTGTCGGCCCTGCTCGCCAAGCTCGGCTCCTACGGGTTGCTGCGCTTCACGATCGGTCTGCTGCCGCTCGCCTTCGTGACCATGCGCCCGATCATCTTGACCCTGGCGGTGATCGGCATCCTCTACGGATCGGCGCTCGCGTGCGTCACGCCCGACCTCAAACGGCTGGTGGCCTATTCGTCGCTCGCCCAGATGAGCTTCATCACGCTCGGGCTCATGACCGGCTCAAAGATCGCCATGGTTGGCGCGGTGCTCTTGATGTTCAACCACGGCGTCATCACGATCGGCTTCTTCCTCATCATCGGCTTCGTCGAGAAGCGCCGGGGCACGGCGACCATCAAGGATCTCACGGGTCTGCAGGGTCCGGCCCCGGTGATGGCCGCGCTCTTCACGGTCGTGATGCTGGCTTCGATCGGCCTGCCGGGCCTGTCGGGCTTCGTGAGTGAGTACCTGATCCTGATCGGCACGTTCGCGACGCACGCGTGGTGGGGCGTGGTGGGGGCGTTTGGCGTCGTGGCCGCGGCCGTGTACCTGCTCTGGGGCTACCAGCGTGTCTTCCACGGACGCGCCACTGGAGAGAACGCGACGATGACCGACGCCACCACCAAGGAGCGCTGGGTCATCGCGCCGGTCATCGCGCTCATCGTCGTGCTCGGTGTCTTTCCCCACCCCCTGCTCGAACGCATCTCGCCGTCGGTGCAGCAACTCATCGAGCACGTCGCTCCGGGCGGGGTGGACAAGTGATCGCGTCCAGCGTCGCAATACCGTCGATCCACTACCTGGCGATACTGCCGGTCGTCATCCTCTTCGGTGGCGCGCTCGCGCTGTTGGTCGCGACGGCGATGGCGCGCTCCAAGGTAACGATCCACGTGGCCACCATCGTCACCTTCCTGGTGTCGGTAGCCGCGTTCGCGACAACGTTCTGGCAGTGGCGCTGCATCGCCCGTTCGGGACCGTCGACGACCATCGCGCACGCCATCGTGCTCGACGGCTTTTCGGTCGTGGCGACGGGCGTCATCGTGCTCGGCCTGGCGATGACGACCCTGGTGGCCCACGA
>Ga0182030_10005407_pt1 | contig 27114 bp, 20 predicted proteins | sample 812S3MmetaG_FD_121299 | JGI IMG/M metagenome (GOLD analysis project Ga0182030, IMG submission 121299) | Permafrost microbial communities from Stordalen Mire, Sweden - 812S3M metaG (Illumina Assembly) | ecosystem: Environmental > Terrestrial > Soil > Wetlands > Permafrost | place: Sweden...
GCCGTGTTGCTTCCGCTTCGCGGCATCCAATATCGACGGAAATGCCTGCTCCTTCCAAGACCTCGATCCCGTGTCCTACGACGTGTGGGTTTGGATCGCGACAGCCGATGACGACGCGACCGATCTGTGCGTCAATAATCGCTTTGGTACACGGCGGCGTACGACCGTCATGGTTGCACGGCTCGAGCGTCACGTAGAGTGTCGCGCCGCGAGCTCGATCGCCTGCTTGCCGGAGAGCGATGAGTTCGGCGTGCTCCTCCCCAGCGCGATCATGGTGGGAGGCTGCGATGAGCTCGCCATCGCGAACGATCGCGGCCCCCACGTGCGGATTGGGGGATGGAGCACCAAGATGACCATGATCGAGGGCGGTCGTCATCCACGTCTCATCCTCTTCCGAGAACGCGACCTCGCGGTGGATTGGCTCGTCGGTCATTGCGGTTGCGCCTCACAATGTCGGTTCGCGCCCGGTGTACCGGCTATTTCGTCGACGTGATTCTTGTCGTGCATGGGATGCTTGCGCTCGCACATCGTGGCCAATGCGAATCGCCCGCCAGATATAGTAGCCATCACTTTACCCTTCGAATCGCGACAGTACGAGGGCACAGTTTGTACCGCCGAAGCCGAACGAAGTGTTCATGGCGTGCCGGACGACCCTTTGCCGTGCGGTATTCGCCACATAATCCAGCGGACACTCGGGATCTGGAGACGTCAGATTCGTCGTGGGAGGGACGGCTCCCTCAGCTAGGGTGAGCGCGCAAATGGCAGTTTCGACGGCGCCCGCGGCTCCCAAAAGATGCCCCATCATAGACTTCGTCGAGCTCACCCAGAGGTCCTTGTCGAGGGCACGTGTGCCGAAGACTTTTGCGATGGCGCGCGACTCTTCGATGTCGCCACGAGGAGTCGACGTTCCATGAGCGTTGATATAGTCAATCGCGTCAGGTGCAAGCGCCGCGTCTTGCAGCGCAAGGCGCATAGCCCGCTGTGCCCCCTCATGATTCGGTGACGGTTGCGTGATGTGGTACGCGTCACTCGACGCCCCGTAGCCTACCACTTCAGCATAGATTCGTGCGCCTCGACCTCTTGCACGGTGAAGCGACTCGAGCACGACGATTCCGCTACCCTCACCGCACACGAATCCATCTCGCGCCTTGTCGAATGGTCGACTTGCACGAGTTGGATCCGCGTTGCGCTTCGAAAGCGCGTGCATCGCCTCGAAACCGGCAATACCTACGGGCGTGACGGCGGTTTCAGCTCCGCCCGCCACCATCACGTCGCATTTGTTCCGACGAATCCATTCAACCGCTTCGCCTATCGCATGCGCGCCACTGGAACACGCGCTCGTCGTGCAATAGCTCGGACCCTGAAGACCATAGGCGATAGACACCTGTCCTGCCGCGAGGTTGGCTATGATTCCCGGAATTGCGTAGGGGCTAACCTTGGTGGGCCCACGCGTCATCACGGTTTCTTTGGTCTTTTCAAGCGTGAAAAGACCGCCGATTCCCACGCCCACGAAACACCCGGCTCGAGGGCGCTCGCTTTCCGAGAGCTCGAGACCTGCGTCGTCTACCGCAAGAGCCGCTGCTCCGAGCGCAAACTCGGTGAAGCGGTCCATCTCCTTGAGCCTTTTCCTCTCGATCCAACGGGTCGGATCCCAACCTTTGACTTCACCCGCGATCTTGACGCGGAACGATGAGCAATCGAAAAGCGTAATATTGGTGATACCGCTGTCCCCCCGGAGCAACGCTTGCCATGTTTGCGTTGTCCCGACGCCATTCGGCGTGACCAGTCCGATGCCGGTAATAACGACACGCTCCATGGGCAGATCCTAGGCGGAGGATGCCCCCATTGGCTCCGCCCGATGCCTACTTCTTCGCATGCTTCTCGATGTATTCGATGGCATCGTGAACCGTGCGAATCTTCTCCGTGTCTTCGTCCGGTATGTCGATTTGGAACGCCTCCTCGAATGCGAGCACGAGCTCGACAAGTCCGAGGGAGTCGGCGCCGAGGTCGTCGATAAAACTCGATTCCGGTTTGATGTCCTTCTCATCGACGTCAAGCTGCTCTTTAATAATCCGCTTGACCTCGCTGGGGATGTCGGTCGTCATGGGCTGTTCCCAGGTCCTATCGCAATAATGGTTGACATTTCGAACGCTCGCGCTCGCGAAGTGCCGCGCACGCGCTGTGACAACAAGTTCACGTGTACATGCCGCCGTTGATCCGCAGCACATGGCCCGTTACGTACGCAGCCTCCTCGCTCGCGAGGTAGACACATGCAGCGCCCACTTCGCGCGGACTCCCCATGCGTCCGACCGGGACGAATTTTACAAACGCCTCATGTTGCTCGGCGGAGAGTGATGCAGTCATGTCGGTTTCGATGAGCCCCGGCGCCACGGCGTTGACCGTAACACCGCGGGACGCAAGCTCTCGGGCAATCGACTTTGTTGCGCCAATGAGAGCCGCCTTCGATGCAGCATAGGCCGTTTGTCCCGCGTTACCCATTTCGCCGACCACGCTCGACGAGAACACAATGCGCCCCCACTTCTTACGCATCATTTGCCGGGCCACGGACCGCGCGCACGCGATATTCCCCATGACATTCGTAGCCCACATCCTGTTTGCGTCCTCATCCTTCAGGCGCAAAAGCAAACCGTCTACGACGATTCCCGCGTTAGCGATCAGAATGTCGATATTCCCATGGCGTTCGAGCAGACCGTCGATCGCCGTGTTGATTGCACCGGTATCGGCAAGATCGAAGGGACATATCTCCGCTGATCCCCCGCGCGCAGCGATTCCTTCGGCGACTTCTCGCGCGGCCGCCTCTCCGTGGACATAGTTCACGATGACGCGTGCCCCGTGCTCCGCCAACGCTTCGCAACAGGCCCGACCGATACCTCGCGAGCCACCCGTGACCAGTGCGACTTTTCCATCCAATCGAAACATATGCCCCCCGCCTTATAGATGGCCGTCGTCGCTCCTTCAACGGGATGGTGCGCTACCTAGGACGAATCGGATAGCTGCCTCGAGCGACGCGTCATCGTTGACGCTGAAGGTCGTCGCTCCGGGCGCAATGCGGCGCGCAAGGCGAGTAAGGACGGTTCCAGGGCCGATTTCGAAGAAACGGTCAACACCTCGTTCGACGAGGTTGCACACGGTTTGTTGCCAACGCACGGGGGCCTCGATCTGCCTCAAAAGCACGACTCGAATGTGTTCGGGATCCACCGTTGGGAGCGCGTCAAAGTTGGATACAAACGGAAAAAGGGGAGGATGCACAGTCACGCGCGCGAGGGCTTCTCGAACTGTCGGGGTGGCGGCTGCCATGAGGCGGCAGTGAAAAGGTGCGCTCACTTGGAGAGGAAGAACGCGACCGCCCGCGGCGGCGACCTTTTCCTTGAGACGTCCAATCGCCGACGTGTGCCCCGCTACGACAATTTGCGACGGTGCGTTGTAGTTTGCTGGCGCCACGAACTCCGACTGCGAGCTGTCGGCGCACATGGCTTCGAGAGCAGGACCGTCAATGCCGATGACGGCAGCCATGGCGCCGACTCCCACAGGGACGGCGTCCTGCATCGCAAGGGCCCGAGCGCGCACGAGGCGAACCGCGTCTTCGAATTCCAACGCATGACTCGCCACGAGCGCCGAGTATTCCCCGAGCGAATGCCCTGCGACAAAGTGTGCGGGAGGTAGGGAAGGCAGCCGTTCGTGCAGTGTGGCGAGGACCGCAACGCTCACCGCGAGAATTGCTGGTTGAGCGTTCGCGGTGAGTCGGAGCGTCTCTTCGGAGCCATCAAAAATGATCGCCGACAGATGCTCATGGAGCGCATCATCGGCTCTCCGGAACACGTCTCGGGCGGCAGATGACACAGACGCCAGGTCGCGCCCCATGCCCACGACTTGCGCACCTTGACCGGGAAACAGCCACGCGTCGCTCACGCAATACCCTCGAATATTCTACCCAACTACCGCACGAAAGCGAGCTTCGCTCAATTGGCCTTCGATGCCCTCGGAGAAAAGCCGCCGCGTGGCCTCCAATACCTCACGCTGGCGTGGACTTGGGTCGCACAATGAGTCGACCGTTATAGTGTCCACACGATGCGCACGCGCGGTGGGATACCACCGGCTCTCCGCAATTCGGGCACGCTACGAGATTCGGGGCAGTGACTTTATCGTGCTGTGCACGGCGCATATCGCGCTTGGAACGGCTCTTACGTCGCTTCGGGACGGCCACGGCGTCTTCTCCTTACGTCGAATTTTTTCTGAAATGAAGCAGCGGCTGCAGACGCGCGTCGACGCCTAACGTCTCAGTCGGTTGCAAGACAAGCACCGGCCTGATACCCGGACATGACTCGGAGCACAAGGGGAGCATTGGAATTCCGAGAAGAAGCTGGTCGCGCACGATGTCGTCGAGCACGAGGGTCTCCCCATCGTAGGCGACGAGATCCGATTCAAGGGGCTCTTCCGCTTCCGAGTCGTCGTCGCGTCCGCGCTTTCGAGCTGTCGCCCGCTTAGCGCTTGCGTCGAGAACCGCAAGAGCTCGCAGATCTTCGCGCACAGCAATGCGTGCCGGTTCGAGGCAACGCGCGCAGGCCACAACCAACATGGCGTCGAGCGACCCGCAAACAACGATATCGGTCCCACTCTTGGAGAGGCGCAGATCGATCCGACCGTCAGTATCACCAGGAGTGACTTCGGTTCCCTCGAAGGCCCCGCGCATCCAAGAAACGCGCACCGGAAGGTCAAATTGCTTCCCGGCGATATCTACATCGTGAACGGCGATCACAAATTCGGGCGTCATAAAACTAGGCCAGCATGATTCAGTGAGAAGCGTCTAGCAAGGCGGGCGAGGCGATTGGTTCTAGCTCGGGCTCAGGAAGTTCCGGCGGAGCAAGGTACCGGATCGTGTGTCTCATTCGAAGCAACGTCGGCGTCGTCGACACGACGATGCCGCTGAATGCGCGCGCATCGATATCGTGTCCTTGGGTAGAGACGTTTTCGAGCGGTGGACGCACGAAGCGAAGGTTCGGAGATGTCGTGTCCAGGGAAGGCCGGACGAAAAGTAGGCCGGGGCGAAGGAGACTCTGGCCGCGGCAATAGGACCCAAGCAGAACGCTGAGGGTCGTCCGTTCGTGTGGCGTGAGCGTCGTATAGCTCTCCAAGGCGGGCGCTGGCGGGGGAAAGGGCCAAACGCAGAGTTCGTGCCCCCCCGGGCCTTCGACGTCGAAAGCAAGCGTCTCCGGACGGAAGCGCACGATGACCGATTTCGGCCCGCGGTTCTCGAGCGTCACCGATATCTCGGCTACCGAGGGGTTCTCCGCGTCGAAGGCACGAGCCCCTTCGAGGTGAAGTCGCGGGACGTCTAGAGAATCGGGAGCACCTGTCGGGGGATCAACGGCTACGCGGCCAGAAGTGGTGGGCATGACGGTAGGTTCGTCAGGCACTGCGATGGGAGCCGAGTCGAGGACCGCTGCAATGCTTCCAGATGATGGAAGATCGGTCTCCAGCGGTCTCATTTCGATTCGGGACCATAGCCTTGAGGCGCCGCCAAAGCCGAGGTGAGCGACGACAACGGACCCCGGCGCAATCGCGTCCATCCGTGAACCGCCAAAACAATAGAGGCGCGGATCGAAACTCGCCGCAAAGGATCGTCCTGGGGGCACTACGAGCCGATGCTCGACGTCATCGGCGGGCCGCATGTCATCGGGAAGAACGCAGCGAATCGTGCGTGCGCTGCGCGGCGTGACATCCAAGGAGAGAAGACGCAGGTCGGCGACGATTCGAACCGGAACGGTCGAGATGTTGGTGACGCGCACCCTCCATGGTCCACGCGTCGTGGGGGCGACGAGTTCGAGTGTGACGCTCGGCGGAACAACTCGCGGCGCTAACGCAATGGCGGCAGCAGCGAGCGTGCCCAGAAGTGCGACGTTCATCGTCGGCGACCTCGTGTAATTTCCGGAAGCTTAAGTACGCCTACAATGTTGCGAATCTGCTGGATCTGCACCTCGGTCAGGTCTCCACGCACCTCGACTCTCGCCCGGCTTTTCGACCGCAAAATACGGATACGAGCTCTCCTGACGCGAGGTCGAGCGATCACGTGTTGCAGTCCTTCGATCACTCGAGGGGAAAGCCCACCTCGGGTCACTTCGAGATTCCCGTCCTTCACTTCAGCGAATGCAATCGTGACGGCCGCCTGCGCGCTAGCCCACAGCAGGCAGAGCCCGCCAGTGACCACGACGATGCACGCCAAGACAACCGCCACCGCGTCATCCCCGAAGCGTTTCGAAAAGGTCGAGATCAGGAATCGCTATCGCGAAGCGGGACTTGATCATTCCCACGTCGAGCTCCTCGAGGAGCTTGCAGAGGGCAATTCCGTCAAAAAGCGTTACTGTCGCCGTTCCCACCGCAGCGGCTTCCTCGCGCGCTCCTGAGAGCACCTGTCCGGTGGTCATCAACCACCCCACGGACGCGGGCCCATAATGATGGAGCGCTCCACGCAGATCACACACCCGTTCGCGTCCGAGCTCGCGTCCGTCTTTGCGGATCACGATCGCGGTCGGGATAGCGTCACCTTCGGTCTTGTGGATCGCTGAGAAATGGGCCTCTCCGCCTGGCGACCCAGGCCGACGAACGGACTTCAGTCCCATCATTCCAGCTCGTTCGAGTGCGATCATCACGAGCTCGACGAGCGCGTGACCGGGCAATTCCTGAAGTCGACGAAGCGTGGCTCGCCGAGATGAGTCTCGGTAGCGCTCAATCGCTGCGATAACTTCTTGCTCGAGGCGGGGGAGTTCGCCGCCAAGGATCCAGTCGGTCAGACCGATGCGGCCACCGCTCGCGAAGCGAAATCGAATTCGCTGTCCGGAGGCCGTCCGGCGAAGATTGTCGGCTCGGAGCGAAGCATTCACCTGAGCCGTCGCAAGCCCGATATCACCGGGAAGCCGCCCACGGCGTGCCAGTGTTTCCGCGATCACCCGAACGGGCACGGGGCCCGCTCCACGGTCGGTGGAAGAGAGAACTATCGACACCGCGTCAGCGAGGTCTCGTCCGACAAGCTCATCGGCCTCACCCTGCGGAATGTCGATGCTGCTCGGTTGACCGCCCGTCATGATCTGCTGCCGGTCTCGAACGACAGGGCGCGCCTGGACGGCATCCCGTGTCTCCTGGCCCACCTCATCATCGGCGAGCGCGCCTGATGACGGACTCGCTGCCTCTGCGGCAGGAGAACCACCGTCTGCAGGACGAAGAGCTACGAGGCGAGGCTCACCCCCAATGCCCTGGGCTGAGATTGAACTATCGCCCGGGCTGCCTCCCCGACCGCGCCGGCGGCGCCGTCGCCGTCGTCGGCCTCCAGCCGCTTCGCCAAGCGCTGGGGTCCGGTCGCCGGGTTGCGGAGGAGGAGCCAATATAGGTTGGTCGTCGTCCTCCTCGTCACCGAAGAGCTCTGCACCGCTCGCCGCAAGGTCCGCTCGCCGTGCCTCATCGCCTGAAACCGGTGTCGCCCGATCTCCGTTGGGGGAGGCTCCGTCTTCGTCATCTTCCGCGGCGTCGTCTTGCTCTCCTGGGCCACGAAGTGCAGCCTCGATCTCCAACGCGTTGACCTCGACATCAGTGCTGGCGGGCCCTTGCTGATCCAACGTCCCCTCGTCGTTCGAGAAACTGACGTCCTCGGACGACGGTGCGGCTCCCTTCTTGGACGACCACTCGCGAAGAGCGAAAACGCCTGGCTTCACCTTGACGATGGGAATCTCGTTGTCGTCCTTTTTTATGGCAGATGTGAGACGGTGGCTCATCGTCACTTCGGGTGTCTTCCCTACGTGCGACAAGAGGTTGTTTGCGATAGCAAGCTCCGTGATCTCCTTATAGTGGAGCGGCTTGCCTGCTTTGCGGAGAACTTCCGCCGCAGCTTCGATGAAAGTCATGTCCGACTCTTGCCCGTCCCCTGGCCTTGGGGAGTCCCTATGTGTCTCGATGATTCAGTGCGCTCTCGAACGCTTCCCGGATGGCTGCGCACGGCGCTCTGCTGTGTCCGACGGTCCTAGCGCCCGTGTGGCGCACGGCCGATTTGACCCGCCTCACACTCGCGCTTTGCCTGCCTTTTACCCTGGGGCTCATCCCACGTCAAACGAAGTTCGAGGACGGGACTTCAGGTCGGTACAGACACGCCTCGCTGCGTGCCGTAGCTGTTGAGGTTGCAACGATATCGAGATCGGATTGGGTTCCCACGCATTTCAAGGTGTCGGCCGGACGGCTCTGCTAGGTCGAAAGTGGACGCGTCCATCCAATGCGGGTACCGATGAAAACTCCCACGCTGTTTCCCATGCGTCTGACCTCGGCATTATTCCTGGTGACGGTTACCCTCGTGATAGGGCTGACCTCGTATCTAGCGTGGCAGCCCGAGCGCTCCGGATCTCTATCTCTTTGGATTTGGGCGCTCGTTCCTTCTGTCATTCTTGCGGCGCTAGCTGCCGCGTGGGCAGTCCATGACGGACTGCTCCTCGACTGGCTGGCACCTCGTTGGGGGGACGCCACAAGAGGGGTGTTTGCAGCCTTGGCTCTCGTCGCAGGGGCATGGACCTTTGTCCGGACGTCTATGCCAATCGGTTCCGCGCACGAGATCTGGCTTGTGTCCCTCTACGGAAGCGTCGGAGATCCGAGACGCCTGGCGAATCATGGCCAGGCGCTTGTTGGCGTGCTGGTCGTCGGCTCCTTGGCCGACGAAATCCTCTGGCGTGGCATGGTGACGCAGATCATCGCCGATCGCGTGGGATCCCGAACGGCATGGGTGTGGGCGGCGGGTCTCTACGCGCTCGCGTATTTCCCAACCGCGTGGGCGCTCGGCGTTGGCTCATCGCTGAATCCCGTTTTGGTCTTCGCAGCACTTGCGACCGGACTCCTATTTGGGGCGATGGCGCGCACGTTTGGTCGGCTCCTTCCATCGGTCATCGCCCACGCATTCTTTCTGTGGGGCGTATTGATGATAGTCCCGCTCTGGGGGCAGTGACGGGTGAGCATTCCCCGTCCGGAACAGGTTGCGCCAGCGGACCACCGGCGCGTTCGTTTCGTCGTCAAGAGCTCGCTCGAGAGGGGAGGCATTTCCGCGACTGCCGAACTCCTGGAACTCGGGACGCTGGTGTCCTGCGCCTATCCAGCGCTCTTGCGTGAGATCGAGACACATCCCGACCGCCTTCGGTACATTGCCGACGGGCTAGCGCAAAGGCGCAGCATCGAAGATTACCGGCAAGAGCTGGGCGATGCCGCTCGGAGTATCGGAGACGGGGCGCTTGTGGCACGCAATCTCCGACGCGTGGCTGCACGCGAGAAGCTGAGGATTGCTGCTCGCGATCTCGTCGCATCTGACGACGTCGATGTGACAGCCGCAGAGCTGTCCGATCTGGCGGAGGCGTGCTGCGAAGTCGCGCTTGCGGAGGCCACGGAGTGGGCCGATCGGCGATTCGGCAGTCCGATAACCGCTTCAGGAATGAGATGCTCGTTAGCGGTCATCGCGATGGGCAAGTTTGGGGGTCGCGAGCTCAATGCAGGAAGCGATATTGATATTGTTCTGTTTTATGAAACGGACGATGGAACGACCAGCGGCCAAGAGACCCTTCACGAGTACTTCGCGCGCCTGGCACAGAGGTTCATTGCCAATCTCGATGCTCCCACGGAGGACGGCGTCGTCTGGCGGGTCGATATGCGGTTGCGCCCCGAGGGATCGAGCGGCCCCCTGGTCAATTCGTTGGTGGCGGCAGAACGCTATTATGAGCTCTGGGGTCGGACATGGGAGAGAGCTGCGCTCGTGCGCGCGCGTCCGGTAGCTGGGGATATCGCTTTCGGTCACCGGCTCTTGGATACGCTGACGCCTTTCATATGGCGAAGATCGGTCGACCCTCGCCTCGCAGACGAGATGTGCGGAATGCTGGTACGGGCGCGAGTCGAGGCTTCGAGCGATGTGCGAAACGACTTGAAGATTGGTCCGGGAGGGATTCGGGAAATAGAGTTCTTTGCGCAGTCTCTCCAGTTGATCTGGGGCGGAATTGAACCGCGCCTGCGCTGTACGAATACGATTGACGCGCTTCGGAGGCTACGGGCATCCGGTTTTGTCACTGAACGCGAGCAGGTTCAGCTCGCCGACAGCTACCTATTTCTCCGGCGCCTCGAACATCGTATTCAGTTTGCGACCGGACTGGAAACCCATTCGCTGCCTGTCGACCCCGATACGTGTGCGCGAGTTGCGCGCTCGCTGGGATATCGCGATTCGCGCGAGCTTTTGGCTGGTGTAGCGTCCGTGCGCTCGCTCGTTCGCCAGAGGGTTTCTTCTCTCGGTCTCGGTCATGACAACGCCGATCCCGCGCTCGAACGAATATGGAGTGCTCTTGATTCGTTCGATGAGCATGCCGTTTCTCGGGCCCTCCCTCCGTACTTCGGACCCGGAGCTGCGGTAGAGCTCCCGAGGCATCTGATAACGCTTTCCAGACCTCCCGATCGCCCGTTTGGAGCACCGACCCGTGATCGGGATCCCGAGCTCGCTCGGCGATTGATGGAGGCGCTCGCGGATGCAGCCGATCCTGAACAGGCTACGCGCCTTCTGGCGACGTTCTTTTCTCGGTTGGCGACTCCGGGAATCTACTTGCGAGCGCTCGGGGGCGATCCTCGGCTCGTGCGCGCTCTGTGCTCGCTGCTCGGAGCGAGCGTGTTCCTGGGAGACGCTCTCGTCGCACATCCGGACTTGGCCGATCGGATCGCGTATGCCCGAGGTGTCCCGACGCCAGAAGTCGCCAGAGCCCAAGTGGAAGAGGAGGTCGACGCCCTCAGCATCGAGGACGCGAGGGACATAGAGCCGTTCGTCGGCGCCCTTCGACGAGCCAAGCGGCGTGTGACGTTCGAGGCTGGACTCGCCGATCTGGCAGGCGATCTCGACGCACCCCAGCTTGGATATGTCCTTGCTGCGCTAGCGGATTCGACGCTGGACCGAGCCTGCGGTTTTGCGATGCGGGAAAAGGGATTCGTGACCCATCGAGGTCTTTCTCTCATTGCGATGGGAAAACTGGGAGGGCGTGAAGTTGGATATGGTTCCGATTTAGATCTTCTATTTGTCTACGACGACGACGACGAGGACGCGCCCGAACGGTTTGCTCGCATCGCTCAGCGAGTGCTTCGAATCGTCGGCGCACCTCATCATGAGGGAGCCGGATATGAGCTTGATACCCGTCTGCGCCCTTCGGGGACTCATGGATTGCTGGTCGTTCGCGTGGATGCGTTTGCGCGATATCAGGAGCAGCGAGCTGAGGCCTGGGAACGACAGACTCTCATTAAGGCGCGGGCGTGCGCGGGAGATCTCGAACTCGGAGCTCGAGTCATCGATATTGCCCACGAGGCCGTATACGGGCGCGGTGCACCGCCGGCGCACGAGGTCCACCAGATGCGGATGCGCATGGAGTCAGAGCTTGCTCACGAGCGACGTCCGAGCCCCCGTAGCGATGCGAGCGAGTCTGGGACGGACAAACCATCCGCACGGTACGACTTGAAGGTGGGGCGTGGGGGACTCGTCGATATTGAGTTTGCCGTGCAGTGGCTGCAGATGAGACATGGCTATGATGCTCGCGTCCGAACGACCGAAACCGAAATCGCCTTGGATGGGCTCGAAGCGTGCGGTTATACGGATGTGGCGAGTGCGCGGGTTTTTCGCGAGGGATGGCGGTTTCTTCGTGCGCTCGAACGCCGATTGCGCATCGCTCACGGAAGCGCGGCGACCCTGCTCGAAGAGGGGGCTCGAGGGCTCTCAGTGCTCGCGCGACGCATGGGGATTCGTGGCGGCCCACATTCGTCGCCAGAGGACGTCTTGCTCGACCGCTATGTGGCGACGACCACCGAAGTGAGGCGGGCATACCTCAAGGTTCTCGGACAGGTGGGCGACACAGATGGTCCATGACTTGCAGCCACTACCGGTGGAGAAGACCTCCAAGCGGACGTGCCTGCACCGGTCGACGAAAGTCTCGCAAGAATCTGAAATTATACAAGTTTACCGCGGCGTGCGCGACCACTGCTCCCGCAATGCTTCCCGTTGCCTCAAATATCGAGCCGAAGAGAAGTCCCATGATGGTTGCCCACGCCATCCATCCCCAGCGCCCCTCTCCGCCAATACGGTGAACCGCTCCGAATAGGATGGATGACCCCAGAATCCCGAGGACAGGAACCAGCAGGCCGCGAAACAGCAGCTCTTCCCCTAGGGCTCCTCCGACGGCTGCTGCCACGAGTGTGGAGCCCCCGATCCCAGACAGCGGGGGCTGCAACGCGACGCAAAGTGCCTTCGCCCATTTCGTGCGATGTACGAGATTGCGAGAAACGGTGATGGTCATCACTGCGAGCCACAGTCCGAGTCCCACGCTCATGAGCACGGAGGCACTCCCTCGAACTCCGAGCCAGCCGTCGCAGGACACAGGACTGTAACCCAGCAATGCGGCGGAGTACGCGGACACTGTCGCAATGGCGAGCGACGTCGCGTGCCTCGAATGCCACCCGAAGGAATCGGGCATCGCTCGTCGATGCATAGCGAGACGCGGCATCGGTTGCATCCGGGCTCAAACCGTTTCACGCGCGCCCCTAGGATGCAAGGTTTGAATCAGTCCCCCGTCGTGCGCGCCGCGATCCCCAATCGCCTGCGGCACGACAAAGGGACCGTGTGATCTGCTAGACTCCGACGGCGCCGCCGATGACGATAATCCCCGCCACGGATGAGCGCCCGCGCGTTCTCGTCGTAGACGATGAGAAATTCATCCGCGATATTCTGGAAGAATATCTGACGCTTGAGGGATATTTGGTCCATGCCGTAGAGGACGGAGCGGCCGCAGTCGCTGAGCTTACCAGCGGACATTTCGACATAGTGGTCAGCGATCTCAGAATGCCTCGGATGGGAGGTATCGAGCTTCTCGCTGAGGTCGCGATGCTAGCACCGAGCACGCTGACCATTATTATGACCGGCTTTGGAACGGTCGAAACCGCGATTGAGGCAATGAAACGTGGGGCTTTCGATTACATCCTAAAGCCGTTCAAGGCTCAGGACGTCATCCGGATTGTCCAGCGCGCTCTCGAGAAACAACGCCTAGCGGCAGAGAACATTCGCCTTCGCGAAGCGGTTTCGCTTTACACGGTAAGCGAAGCCATCGCGACGAGCTTGTCGTTTGATCAAGTGCTCGCAGCGGTAGGCGATACCGCTATCAACGAGCTGAAGGCAGACCTCGTTTCAACGTGGCTCGACGATGGAGACGGCCATTTCGTCGAGATGCAGAGACTGGTGTCACCAGGGGTGTCCGAATCTTTTTTGGCCGGCGCGTCGACGATAGGCACGTCCGCGATCGCGTCGAACCTCGGAGCCTTGGGTTCGAGACTTCACGGGGTTCAAATTGACGCGCAACACGACGAGGTGGGAACGCTATCGCCACGGTCATTTCTCGAACATTACGAGGAACACTCCGCGCTTCTGGAGCACGGCACGACGGGGATGCGATTCTTCCTTTCGTCACCCGTCGCTCCGTTGGTGTCTCTCGTTTCGGTGCCTTTGCGGACGAAGACACGCCTTCTTGGCTGGATTGCCGTGGCGAGTTTCACCAAGCAGAAACGCTACAACGAAGGGCACCGGAAGCTTCTCTCCATCGTGGGATCGCGTGCTGCGGCTGCGATCGAAAACGCGCGTCTTTACGAAGACCTTCGGGCGACTTTCCGCCAGACGATCGGTGGCCTAGCGCGAGCGATCGACAAGATGGATCGTTACACGGCGGGACATTCCGGGCGCGTCGCGAACTACGCCACCCATATTGCCAATGTTCTGGGGCTAGGGTCCGAGATGGTCGAAACCGTCAGGCAGAGCGCGTTGATGCACGATATCGGAAAGATCGGCTGCACGATGAATCTCAACAAGCCAGGAAAGCTCACCCTGGATGAGTACGACACCTTCAAGCGCCATCCCATTTTCGGCAAGGATATCCTCGAGCCCATCAAGTTCTTGGCTCCTCTCTTGCCCGGCGTACATTTGCACCACGAACGCTGGGACGGTCGCGGGTATCCGCTGGGACTTCGGGGCGAAAACGTTCCCCTCATTGCCCGCATCATCGCGGTCGCCGATACATACGACGCCATGACGACGGACCGCGCATACCGACGCGCTTTGCCGCACGACGTGGCCGTGAAGGAAATCGACCGGTGCACGGGGAGTCAGTTCGATCCCGGAGTCGCATCGGCGTTCACCGACGGGCTTGATCGCTTTCGCGAGGAGCAGAGAGACAAAGGCGGCAAAGTCCCGGCATGAAAGTCTCGTCGCATCGAAAACCGCGGACTTGCGGCGGTTTTCAATCGCGTGGACCAGTCGAGGTGATGTTCGAGCGTCACCCTGACGGCTCGACTTAGACGTTGCTCTGATCACCGCCCGGATGAGCGCGGCGAGCCTCGCGGCGCGCATTCGTGTCGTCTAGTTCTCGGATCATCTGCTATGGGCACCCGACGGTTGCCCGAGTGCACCGTCTCCGACCACGCTCGAAGGAATCAGCCCAGGGACACGAGAAGGCCGGTCTATTTTGGCCGAAACCGAGCCAGGCGGACAGCGAGTCGAGCGAAGCGTACTTCCCGTAAGCGAGCGAGCGAACCGTAAGCGAGCGAGCGAACCGTAAGCGAGCGAGCGAAGCGTCGAGACAGGGAAGGCCGGTGTATTTCGGTCGAAACCAAGCGAGCCCGGCGGCGAGACGCCCGGAGCCTACTTCCCGTAGGCGAGGACGCTCGACGCCGGGATCGCGAAGGGATCGGCCGAAAGACACCGGCCTTCCTGACGCATGTTGGTGCGCAAGCGCTCGTTGGCACGCTATATAGCGGCATGCTCGAGGACACCATTCGCGAGTGCCTGACGTTCGACGACATCCTGCTCCTTCCGGCATACAGCGAGGTTGTCCCGAAGGACGCGGACGTGCGTACCCGGCTCTGCCGAGGTCTGGATCTCAATATTCCTATTGTCAGCGCGGCCATGGATTCCGTGACCGAGAGCCGCACGGCCATCACGATGGCGCGGGAGGGGGGCATCGGAATCATCCACAAGAACCTGTCCATCGCCGCGCAGGCTCGTGAAGTCGAACGTGTCAAGCGAGCTGAGAGCGGCATGGTGGTGGGTCCTGTCACTGTCCGTCCCTCACAATCGCTGCGCGATGCGCTTGAGGTGATGCGCGAACACGACATCAGTGGTGTGCCGGTGGTCGACAAGGAGCGACCGGTTGGGATTTTGACGGCTCGAGACATTCGTTTCGAGCAGAACCTCGACCAGCCCGTGAGCTCCCTGATGACCAAGGAGTTGGTGACGGTTCCCCCCGGCGTCAGCGCCGAGGAGGCCAAGAGATTGCTTCATCGGCATCGGATCGAAAAGCTGCTCGTCGTCGATGGTGAGGGAAAGCTCGCGGGGCTCATCACGATCAAGGACATCCTCCAAGCGGACCGGTATCCGAAAGGCGTCAAGGACGAGCATCGAAGGCTACGAGTCGGGGCTGCGATCGGACCGGGCGCTGACCGCCATGAGCGGACCGCAGCGCTCGTGGCGGCTGGAGCAGACGTGATCGTGATTGATACGGCGCATGGTCACCATCGCGGCGTGATCGATGCCGTGTCTGCGACCAAAAGGGAATTCCCGGGGGTGCGGATCATCGCCGGAAATGTTGCGACGGCCGAAGGCACGCAGGCGCTCATCGACGCCGGGGCCGACGCGGTCAAAGTGGGTATGGGGCCGGGAAGTATTTGCACGACGCGGGTGGTCGCTGGCGTGGGAGTTCCTCAGATCACGGCGATCGCAGACTGCTCACGCGTCGCGAACGGCTATGGCGTTCCCATCATCGCGGATGGGGGAGTCAAACATTCGGGCGATGTGACGAAGGCGATTGCAGCAGGGGCGAGCACGGTGATGATCGGGTCACTGTTCGCGGGAGCCGATGAGTCGCCAGGAGACTTGGTGCTCTATCAGGGGAGAAACTATAAGGTATATCGGGGAATGGGTAGCCTCGGAGCGATGAAGCGAGGCAGTCGAGATCGATACGGCCAAGCGGGTGAGGCGGACGAGAAACTGGTCCCAGAAGGTATCGAGGGAAGGGTCCCGCATCGCGGATCTCTCGCGTCGATTGTGTATCAACTCGTGGGCGGTTTGCGCAGTGGTATGGGTTATACGGGATGCGCGACGATTGAGGATTTGAGGCATAACGGCCGGTTTGCCCGCATCACATCTCAAGGACTGCGCGAGAGTCACGTACACGACGTCATCATCACCGAGGAGTCGCCTAACTACTTCCGGTCCTAGCCGAGGGAGAGGTCAGTGGATCGCTTCGTCGCCCATTGGCTCGGTCGAGCGCCATATGAGCCGACTCGCGTGCTTCAGGAGAAATTGGTTACTTCGCGCCATTCGGGCACGCTTGGCAATACGCTTCTTCTCCTCGAGCACGATCCCGTCATTACGTTAGGGCGTCGTGCGAACGCGGAACACGTGCTGGAATCTCGTGAAGCGCTCGCAAGGCGTGGGATTGAGGTGTGCGACACGACGAGGGGTGGTGACGTTACCTTCCATGGCCCAGGTCAACTTGTCGCATATCCTATTTTTGATTTGCGTCCAGATCGATGTGACGTGCGCAGATACGTTAGGGACCTGGCAGCCGTCATGGTGCGCCTTGCCGCTCGCTATGGAGTCGAAGCGAGCTTCATCGATGGCGCCTCAAACCTGATCGGCGTGTGGGTCGATCGTGACAGTCCGCAGTCGTGGAGAGGTGATCCGAGAACGGCCGATGGCGCCAAGAGGCCCGAGAAGATCGGAGCCATCGGCGTTCGCATATCGCGCTGGATCACGATGCATGGATTTGCGTTCAACGTGTCAACCGACCTTGCGGACTTCGGACGTATCGTGCCCTGCGGCATCCGGGGATATGGAGTCACCTCCTTGGCAAACTTGGGCCATCCTGCGGTCCGAGTCGAAGATGCCGCGCGCGCATCGGTGGAGTCATTCTCCGAAGTATTTGGAGTGGAGGGGGTTGTCGCAGGACCCGAGCAGACGATGGCTCTGATGCAAGAGCATTCCTCGTGACGCTGCGAGCTGGGTTACGCGCCTGGTAGGTAGAGGAGGGGCTCTTCGGAACTATTGTCCCGTTCGATTGTCGGTTCATGGCATGCGGTCACAACATTCCCGACGGCTTTGCGATTTCGTGGGGGTCATCCACAGAGCCGTCGCCGTCGTCTTTTTGCTGACCATCGGCGCCTATGGTCGGGACGTCTTGGGGGCTCCTCAGGACATTGGGTCGGCGTCTCTCAACGATCCTGCCTCGAGGGGGCTCGATCTTCTCGTTCAGATACCATCGAGTGTCGTGGCCGGTGGAACGCTTCCGGTTCAAGTTCAGGCCGTTGGCTTTCCGACCATTTCGACGGTTCGTCCTCTGGCGGATGCGAACATCGATGTGAGTTGGGACGAATCGTCTCTACCCGGGGGAATCGACCCGATTCCTGCCATGGTCTCGGCGAGGTGCGATGCCGAGGGTCGCGCGCATCTGAATGTGGGAGTGCCCGAGGTGTCCGGCCATGCCAAGCTGCTCCTCCGCGTCCGCCATGGCGATCACGAACGCGTTCGCGAAGTGGAAGTGGAGATCGAGAAACCAGTCACGCTGAGCTTGTATGTGAGCCAGCAGATGGTTTCCCCGGGTTCTACGATATCAACCTGGGCATTCGTTCGTAGAGCAGACACGGGGCTCGCCGCTGCGGGAACCGAGATAGAGTTTGATTTGAGCGAGAACGGCTACGTGCGTCAGCGGGCCAAAGTCGATGCGAATCGCGAGGGCTTCGCGATAACGCAACTTGCGATACCGGAACTTGGAGGCCCGGCAGTGTCGTGGGAGATCTCCGCGCATGCGAACCTCCTTGGCCGCGATCACGTCGACGCGCACACGAAGATCCTCGCGCGAGACGAGTCTCCAGGTGTTCCCCGCATGGATGTGCATTGGGGAGATGGACACGTGGAACCGGGCGAGCCGGCGCCATTCGCGGTGACCGCACGGGATGGGTCAGGCGAGCCGGTGAGTGGTCTTGCCATTCGATACCGCGTACGAGTCAAGTCGACCGAAACGGCAAGCGATGGCGATAACTGGGACAACACGTCGACGCCCGCCATGACAGACGCGGCAGGAGCATTTCAAGGCAGTGCGCGTATGCCTTCCATCGGATCTCGTGCAGGACAGAACATCGAGATCGAAGTTCGTGCTGTTGAAAACGGCCACCTGCTGTCCGACTCAGCCACGTTCCATCTGATATCGCTGCACTCTCCAGTTGGCGTATCCGAATCGAGTTCGTTTGGCATATCGCTGATTCCGGAGACTCGGCTCGTGTCCGGAATAGAGCAGCGTCTTTATCTTTCGGTGCAGGATCACGGCAAGCCGTTAGAAGGATCATTCTTGGTAGAAGGGGACGGACTGTCCGAGCGCGCTCGCACCAACCGGCTCGGTTACGCTGAAATCACCTGGAACGTTCCGGTGAGCGTAGGAGCGCATCACCAGCAGGGCGATTGCGCCGAGGGCGTTGCAGCGGAGATTCGAGTGCGTCCGATGAATCCGCCGGGCGGCTCTCAGGCCGTCTGCGTTCCCGTCGATCGCGATGCGGAGCTAGCGCTTCGGGTAGTTCGTCCGGTCGTGCGCTCAGGTGACCCCGTGGCGGTTCACATCCTGGGACGAGCGCCAGCGATGAGCCTTTTCGCGCAGTCGCGCGAGAGCTCGCGAACCGTGAGCCAATGGGTGGCCGCAGGGGAGCATGATGTCGCCTTGTCGCTGCCAGCCGACGCGCACGGAATCTGGACGATAACCCCCGTCATTTCAGGTCGAAAGAAAGACAAACCTGCGGGCGCTTCGGTGGGCGTTCTCGTCGTCCCGAAGCGGCTGCCGAAGCTCGTCGTGAGTCAGATCGGTGTACGGGTCGCGCCCGGTGGGATGGCCCTCGTCGACGCACAACTCGTCGACGGTAGCGGAGCTGCGATGCCGGGAACCGTCGCGGCTTTCGTCTTCGATGCGACGGGAGCAGACAGAGATGACGTGTTCGGGCTCGAAGGGCTCGATACGCGTACGTCTCTCGTTCAAGGGCTACCTGTCGCCGACCAACGCGACGCATTTCTGGAGTCGGGTGACGCCGTGTTCGACCCACTCCGGCATGCGGCGCTCGCCAACCTCAGCGGCGCTCGCGCACTGTCCACGATCGACCCAGCAGCTGACCTGCCCGAAAACGTTCGGCAAACGTTCGATAAGGTTATTCGATCATTCGAGGGGGCCGTGAGGCAATCGCAGCCAGAGGAGGTTCGGCGGAAAGGACGCCGCGGCTGGGAGCTCAATCCCGAGCTCGATGTTGTGATGCGTGAGGCGCTGGGGGATAGTGCGAATACTCCCGGCGGGGAGCCGATAAAGCTCTCCGATCTGCAGGTCATCGATCGACAGGTCGACTTTGACCATGCCGCCCAAAGGGTGACTCGCGACAAGCTGTTACGAGTGCTCGCGCGCGTTCGCCAAACCATCAAGGACCAAGGCCTCACATTGGATGAACCGATCCTGCGAGATCCCAACGCGATGCTACGCCGCATGGTTCGTGACCAGGTGATTTCGGAAGGTGATCTCCTCGATCCGTGGGGTGGCACCATCCAATTCATTCCCGATCATGGTCCTCGGATTCCATTTCTTTCGCTTGTGCCCGGATACTCACTCCACGCTCCGGGTCCAGACGGACGTCTTGGCACGGCCGATGACTTGCGAGATCCGTTTGCCAGGGTACTGCGGACTGGGAGTCCGTATGCCCAGGCGGTGCACGAAGACGAACTCGTTGACGCGAAGTGGAACCTGGTGGTCGGGGACGACACCGTGAAGAATTGGCAAGACATTTTCAAGCGGTCGACCGGGCAATCGCTATTGGGCAGTGAGGATGACTCGGCTGGAGAAGTATTGGGCAGTGAGGATGGCTCGTCGGGAGAAGGAGAAGGAGGAGGAGGTCGAGGTGAAGGCTTCAGTCTAGGCGGAGGCGGTCTTGGAGTCACCGGTCATGGGGCGGGCGGAGGTCGCAGCTCCTCAGAGTATCCAACGTACTCGCGTTGGCTGTCGCCGGTTCGCACGGACGCGCAGGGACGGGCAAGACTGACGATTCCCTTGGGACCCGTCGAGTCGACTTGGAAGGTCTGGCTCGTGGGACTTCCCGACGATGGGCTGCCGGCGACGACCTCCATCGCTATCGCCACCACTCTTCCGCTTTCTGTTCGCGTCGACACCGGTGGTGCGTGGACTGAGGGCGATCGAGGTGACCTGATCGTGACCGTTCGCAATCGGACGCGGTCTCCGGCACATGCGATCGTTTCTGCGGAGCCGAGGTCGAACGCCGCACTCGAGGATCCCAGTCGTGCCGCAGAGAGCGTCACCGTCGCTCCCGGAGGCGCTTACGCAGTCCATTTGCGAGTCCGAGCGACGCGGCCTGGCCTTGCCGTCATGGCGGTCACCGTGCGCGCACCGGGAATAGGCGATGACGCGGTCGTCCACGATTGGCCCGTTCGCCCCGCTGGGGAGCAGATAAGCATCTCGAACACCGCCTGGGTCGACCGAGGGGTGCGCCTGGCCGTGCCATTGGACGCTGACATGCGATCGAACGGTCCGCCACGGCTGGTGCTCGAGCGGGGAGTCGAAGGAGTTCTGAGGTCCGTACTCGACTCACTTCATCTCGATGACACGGATAATGTCTCGTCGCTCGGCGAAGTCGTAGAAATTGTAGGCCGATTGCATCGCTACTTCGTTCTGCACGATGGCGAAAATCATCCCGCAACGTTACTTTCGCACGAGATTCTTGCACGTGCGACGGCGCGACTGCTAGGCAAGGAAGCTTCTCATCCCGAGGCCGACACCGTAGAGCGTGCGGTCATCATGGCGTCTCCGTGGTGGGCTCAGGAAGTCCTAGACGCCGCGGACAACGGTCATCGAGATAGGTCAAAATATGGGGATGCACTCTGCCCGAAGGACGCGACGGGCTCGCAGCGAGATCGCGCAGCATGGCTCGACGCCGCTCCATTGGCGATCGAAGGAGCGACCCTTTCGTGTTGGGACGCTTGGGTGTCTACGACCATGCAAAGCCTTCTGGGTTCGTCCGATCCGGTAGCAGTCGGTCTAGCCGTTCTATCCTTAGGGGAGCGCCCGGAACGCCGGATGGAAGCGACGGCGCTCGTGGCCAAGCTTCGAGAGCTCACGACCGTTCGTCCTTCGGGCGAGATATCTCTTGCTCAGCCGTTTCAAGCGGATCGCGCATCGAGAGCGATCGTGCTCGCCGCGTTGTTGCAAACGGTGTCTTCCCCTCCGAAGCTCGGGGCGCCGCCGGATCGACTGGTGGAGTGGCTCGTCATGCAGCGAGACGCCCGCGGAGGCTTCGGTTCGCTCCAGGCGACCCGCCTTGCCGTGCGAGCGCTTTCCACGATTGCGACAACGAACGCGTCCGTAGCGAATGTTCGCCTTCTCGAGGTAGGCAAGGACCTCCGCAAGTCAGCCGTCGCCATCCGGCTGGACTCGGAAAGGCAGACGATTCCCCTCGATCCGCACACCTCGGGCGTGCTGATCCAGACGGACGGGCGAGGGGTGGTCGCCCGAATCGAGCAACCCGTGCTGCGTAGCTGGGCGAATGCCCCGGCCCCGTCGTCGTCCTTGCTGAGGGTGGATGCGGTTTGGCCAGATAAGCCTCGAGCAGGTCACAACGGAATGCTTCGCGTCAGTCTTCAGCAGACCTTTGGATACGGAGCGGTCGTCCGCGTGTGGATCCCATTGCCCCCGGGTGTGGGACTTTCCGAGCCCATGGCCGACATGGTTCAGATCCGCGGAGCCATCGGTGTCACTGTGGCGATGGCGGGCTCGATTTCGCCGACGCTTCTCAGCATCCCAATTCGATACGCGATCCCGGGCACGTTTACGGCTCCAGAGATAGTGGCCTATGTAGAGGACGCCGAGAACGTTCGAGCATACGCGCCAGCCCGTCCGATGGTGGTCGAACCGTAGCTCGGTTTTCATCCACCCCAGTGCCCAAAAATCTTCCGCGGCATGGGAGGCCACGGCAAAGACGCTCGATCGCTTCACGATCCGGTGTGCAGAGCGGTTCGAATGCGATCCAGCGACTCATCAGTCTTCCGCGTCGACCCCTCCATCGGTCACTGGGAGGGCCGGATGCGACGGAGGAGGAGCCCCGTACTCGCGGCGCATCTTGGCCCCCAGCGCGTCGAGCAGCAGTTGCTCGTGATATCTGGGCATCTGCGCAAGGCGTACGACGACGCGCACTGCATCGTCGCCATCTCCTCCGCGCGCGAGTTCGAACGACCCCGGCGACGACTTATTGCTTTCTGGGGAACGATATTCGAAAAGAAGATAGCCGCTGCTATCGTCCTTTTCAGTGATCTTCCAGCCATTGTCGACACGCACGAGTCGCACCGCGGCATTCCACGTTCGGGAGTATCCGTAATGGGATTCGAAGGTGGCGGTGGCGTCCGCGAATGACGATGCAAGAACGATAGCGATCGCAACTAGCGCAAAGACGCCGATCACCGCGCCACGGCTCGACATCGAAGACACCATGATATCAAGATCTAGCGGACGGCTCGCCCCCAGGCCAAGATTCCGCGCTCCCCATGGCTGATTCTCACGGTTCCCCGGTCTGGTACCCATACGCGCAGATGCTGTCGCTCGAGACCCCACTCGAGGTCGTACGCGCTCAGGGCTCTTCCCTCACGCTCAAGGACGGCCGCACGCTCGTGGATGCCATTGCAAGCTGGTGGTGCGTCATTCACGGCTACGGCCATCCCGAGCTCAATGCGACGGTGACCCGCCAGATCGACCAGTTCGCGCATGTCATGCTGGGCGGCCTCACTCACGCACCCGCTTGTTCGCTAGCTCGCAGGCTCGTCGAAATCGCACCACGCGGCCTATCCCGCGTGTTCTTCGCTGACAGCGGCAGTGTCGGAATCGAAGTCGCTCTGAAGATGGCGCTGGGGTTTCACAAGAACCGCGGAATCGAAGGCAGAACGAGGTTCCTCGCACTCTTCGGCGGCTACCATGGAGATACGAGCGGCGCGATGAGCATCGGGGATCCCGTCGACGGAATGCACCGTCTCTTTAAGGGGTATCTCCCGGAGCAGGTATTCGTTCGTCCGCCGGTCAGCGGAGGCGCCGGCCCGACCCTCGACGACGCTGTGCGCGAGCTGCGCGCTGCTTTCGCCCGTGAATCGAGCTCTCTTGCCGCGATGGTGGTCGAGCCCATCATGCAGGGAGCGGGAGGCTTTCGCTTCTACTCACCTCGCTATCTCGAGGAAGCCCGAGCTCTCTGCGATCGATACGAAATACCCCTCATTTTCGATGAGGTGGCGACGGGATTTGGGCGAACGGGGAAACTCTTCGCCGCCGAGCACGCCCGCGTCAGCCCGGACATCATGGTGCTCGGAAAGGGGCTCACTGCGGGGTACTTTGGGATGAGCGCGACCCTCGCGAACGACCGTGTGTACGAGGCCTTTCTTGGAGACAGTCCAGAGCTCGGGCTCATGCACGGCCCCACATTCATGGGAAACGCCACAGCCGCGGCCGTAGCGTTGAAGAGCATCGAGATCTTCGTTCGCGACGACTATCTCGCGAAGATTGCCGCAATTGAACAGCAGCTCCGACGTGACCTCCTTCCGATCTCGGGTAGAGGGGTCGTTCACACCCGTGTTCTCGGTGCGGTCGGGGTCATCGAGGTCGATTCGCCCGAACGCCACGTGGGATTGCAGGCGTTCGCAGCCGATCGCGGCGTGTGGCTCCGTCCGTTTGGAAAAACGGTCTACACGGCGCCACCGTATGTGATCACGCGAGACGAGCTCGCTCGCGTCCTGTCGACGATGAGGCAGTGGTTTTCTCGGTGATCTGACGTTCGCGGCGTACGAGTTTACGCCGAGCATCATTCCAAGGTCGCACGCGGTTGTCCTATGGTGTGCGCATGCCATCGACGAGCTCCTCTCCCGCGCGCGCACGCATCCTCACCGGCGATACTCCTTCGGGAAGACTCCACATCGGTCACTGGGTTGGATCCCTCGAGAACCGTGTGCGGTTGCAGGACGAATACGAGTGCTACTTCCTGATCGCGAACCTTCACGCCTTCACGACGCGTGCCGATCAACCATCCGAAATCGCTCGGGACACACTTGAAATCCTCAAGGACTGGCTCGCAGCCGGAATCGATCCCGAGCGCGCCACAGTCGTGGTGCAGAGCGAGGTCCCGGCGATCACGGAGCTTACCTGGCACTTGTCGATGCTGCTGCCGTTCAACCGGGTGATGCGCAACCCCACGCTAAAGGACGAGCTCGAAGTGAAGGGCTTGGGCGACAAATACAGTTTTGGGTTTCCCCTCTATGCGGTCGGACAGTGCGCCGACATCCTGACGTTCCGCCCGTCGCTCGTCCCCGTCGGTGAGGACCAGCTCGCGCACATTGAGATGTGCCGCGAAGTGGCCCGACGATTCAATCACACCTACTGCGGGGTGGACCCAGCGACGGCCGACCGAAAGCACATCGAGGCGGGCGGGCTGCTACCCATTCCCGAGGGGCTCGTGGGACGGGTGGGGCGCCTCGTCGGGATCGATGGCACGCAGAAAATGTCGAAGAGCCTCGGCAATGCGATCTACCTCACCGACACGACAGCGCAGATCAAGAAGAAGGTGGCTCAGATCTACACCGGTCGGGTGGACATGAACTCGCCGGGCGACACCAATTGCGCGCTATTCCAGTATGTCCGCAGTTTCATCACGGATCCGGCGCGAGTCGCGGAGCTGGAGGACCGATATAGCCGTGGCGATGCCATCGGCGACGGCCACGTGAAGGTGGAAGTCGCGGCAGCGATCGACGCGCTGCTGGCGCCGATGCGGGAAAGGCGTGCGCGGTTCGATGGACCCGGAGGCGAGGACATTCTCCGCGATATCGTGCGGACGCACTCGGCTCGTGCGAATGCGGTTGCTTCCGAGACGCTAGGAAGGGTGCGAGAGGCCATGAAACTTTAGAAGGCCGGAGTCTTTCGGTCGATCCCTTCGCGATCCCAGCGTCGATCGTGCTCGCGTACAGTCGTACGCTCCGCGCGGCTCGCCGCTGGCCTCGCTCGGTCTCGGCCGAAATACTCCGACCTTCTCCCCTATAGGCTGGTCTCGCGCGTCGCTGACGCTGACTGTCTTGGCCATCAAGAACGCGTTTGCGTCTTTTGGTTCTTCCTCACGCCACTCCTTCGGCTTGCGCGTCCTTCGAATGGCTCGCGTCGCGCAATGCTACGAGGCCTCCCGTGATTCCCCCCTTGCCGCCCATCGTAGCCAATCCCCAGATGGAGAGAGCAAGCTGCACGAAGACCTGACCAGAATATACCAAGAACACGTAGGCGGCTCCTGCCTGGACGACGACCCCTGTCGGGTAAAACATCGTCATCCCAGCGTAAATACCTGCCTGGAAAACACCAAGAAGCCCCGGGGGGCCGGGGATCAGAATCGCGCAACCGAGCATCCCCATCAGGGCGCAGGCTTCACCAAACGTCGGGCTTGAGCCGTCGGCATGCACGACGCCACACCCCCACGCGAGAAACCACATCCCTCCCGCGTTGATGCCCCAGTACAGGCTGGTCTCCACGAAGAACCCGAGCGCATCCCGTCCGCGACCGAACACGTGGAGACCGTCAGCAAACTTCTCTGCCGTTGCGGCCAGGCGCTCGGCGAGGGGAGCGGATACTCGTCCGACCACAGATAGGGTCGTGCGGTGGGCCCACCCGCGGGCGACGTAGAAGATCGCGATCGTGGCAAACGCCGCACACGATACGGCGAGCATGACGAAACCGCTGCGTCGAACGGTCGCAACAGAAACTGGCAGGCCTACGACGCGGTCCGGGAGCGGATGGACCGTGGGCACGACGAGGAGAGCCACTGCGAGCACGATGCTCAGAAAAAGGGCGTCGATGACGCGTTCAGCAATGATGGAGCTCGTTGCGGCGGTGAGCGTGATCTTGGCAGTGCCCGATCCGCGTTCCGAAGGGCGCGTCCGAATCAGGTAAGGCCGAACGATCTCGCCGAGGCGGAAGGGCAGAAGCAGTATCGCCGTGAATCCGATCGCCGAGATCGCGAACAGTCGAGACCTGGGCATGGTCTTGACCTCACGCAGCAAGAACCGCCAACGGATCGAACGAAACCAATTCATGGCGATGAGCGATGCGAGATAGACGGGGAGCGTCCAGACCCGAACGCCGTTGAAATCGCCGCCCTCAGGTAGAAACTTTAGCCCGCCCTTATGCACCGTCATCACGATGCCGCACGTGATGACAAAGGAAGCTACGAGCTTGCCCGCGTGCTGGCGAACGAACGAGCGCGAAGGGGGCGGGCGTGCAGCGTCCGAAGGCGGCACTTGGTTGCGGGATGCTTGGGTCACAGGCCGGCTCGTATAGCACGCAGGGCCGGACGATCCCTCGCCGCAAAGGTTGTTGCCTTCGTATGTTGCGGTCCCGCCTCCGCGCCGCCAGGAATCGCCTTCACAGTTGGCCGCAAGATGCGCAGTCACCCGCGTTGTGGACGGAGTTCCCACGCGCGACGGATCTCGCTCTTGGTGAACATGGCGAGGGCTTCCACCCCATCGCCCGCTGCCGACCGGATTCTTTGGAGTCCATCCTCCTCCTCGCGATCGACAAGCACGAGAACCTGCACGACATGAAGGCCGTGTAGGCGACACTGTTCGATCGCCTGGATCGTCGAGCCTCCCGTCGTGACCACGTCGTCCACCACGACAACGTCTTCACCCGGAGATACCGAGCCTTCGACGGACTTCTTCTTGCCATACTCCTTGGCGTTCTTCCGAACCGAAAACCACCGGAGCGCTCTCGCCGAAGCCGCGCTCGACCGCGCCGTATTGATCGCGATCGGGTCTGCTCCCATCGTCAGGCCTCCGATGGCCACGGCGCGCGGATCGACGTGCGCAAAAAAGATATCGCCCAGAGGTTGGAGCGCTCGCGCCTGGCTAAGTGCCATCTTGCAGTCGAGATACTCGTCGCTCACCTTTCCCGACGCGAGAGTGAAACCGCCTTTTTTCCA
>Ga0182030_10005408_pt1 | contig 27110 bp, 23 predicted proteins | sample 812S3MmetaG_FD_121299 | JGI IMG/M metagenome (GOLD analysis project Ga0182030, IMG submission 121299) | Permafrost microbial communities from Stordalen Mire, Sweden - 812S3M metaG (Illumina Assembly) | ecosystem: Environmental > Terrestrial > Soil > Wetlands > Permafrost | place: Sweden...
CCCGGATCCCGAGCCTGCGTCCGACGCTCCTCCCGCATCGGTGCTCGGCGCGCCCGCGAACGTCATCAACTGGGCCAGCGTCCCGTTGTAGAGATCCGTATCGACGTTGCCCGTGATGCCGGCGACCGATCCGGCGTCGCCGTTCTGCCAGAACACCCACTGCGTCCAGCCGACGGGCATCACCGGGCACGCCGTGCTCGAGGTGACGTAGTTGGCGACCCAGAGCGAGTACGTGTCGTAGGTCGTGGCGGTGATGGGGTAGGTGCCTTCGCTCGTGTAGATGAGCGGCGTCAGGCCCGTCGACACCTTCACCGCAGTGAGCCAGGTCTTCATGTTCGCCTCGATCGTCGCCGCGCTGGCGCCGTCGGCCGTCTCGATGTCCATCACCACCGGGAGGTCGCCCGCCTCGAGCCCTCCCGCCGCCTTCAGGCTCGACGCGACGAGGGCCGCCTGCGCCGTCGGATCGACGCCCGCCTCCCAGTACTGGTAGGCGCCGCGCACGATGCCCGCCGCCTTCATGCCCTTCCAGTTCGCCGTGAACTGATCGTCGGGGTTCGCCGTGCCGTCGCTGATGCGCGCGAACGCGAAATCGATCCCCGCCGCCTTCACCTTCGTCCAGTCGACGGCGCCCTGGAACGTGGAGACGTCGACTCCCTTGATGGTCGTGCCGGTCGGGCAGACGTTGAGGGCTTCGATGGCGCTCGCCGAGCACGCCTCGGTGGGCTTGGACCCGCCGCCGCAGGAAGCGAGCGCGAGGACCGTGGTGGCGAGGGCGAGAGGGGCGGCGAGCGAGACGCGCATGGAGGAAAGATACGCGCAACTTGGCCCCTGCGAACCAGGACCCACTACGATTTCACTCGACAGGAGACCCTCCGATGCTCGCGCACCTTCTCAGCCCCTCCGCGCCCCCGCCGTTCACCGAGCGTTCCGCCGTCGGCGCCCCGTTCGTCCGGTCGCTGCGCATGCTCACGCCCTCCCTGGCGCGCGCGGCCTGCGGCCACCTCCCCAGCAACCGGCGACGCGAGATGCGGCGCCACGTGCGGCTCGCTTGCCGCGTCCGTCGCATGGACGACTGGCGGCTGCTCGGGGACCGCACGCTCGATCTCTCGCCGGAAGGGATGCTGGTGCTCTCCGACGAGCGCGTCGTCGAGGGGCTCGATCTGGTCGTGAGCTTCCAGGCGACCGAGCTTCCCATCTGGTTCGACGCGTGCGCGAAGATCACGCGCGTCGTCGAGGGACGCCGTCCGGGTGATCCGGGTCGCGCGCTCGGCGTGCGCTTCGAGACGCTCCCCGCCGTATCGCGCCTCATCCTGCGCGGCTTTCTCCGCAAGCATCCGCTGACCCTCTCGCAGCGCGAGCCGCCGCTCGACATCGCGGCCCTCTCGGGCATCGATTACGCGAGCCAGGTGCCCCGCTTCATGATGTGACGGGAGCTTCCCGCGATGACGGAATCGGACGTCGTCGACGGACGAAACAGCAAAAGAAATCCGCGCTGCATGGAGCATCGGTGCGCCAGGGTGGATCGTCGCCCCATCTTCCGAGACCCCTTCAGACACCGCTGGCTTTGCGATCGAGAGTGACGGAAAATGCCGTCGCGCCCAGCGGATGGATGGGGTTCCGGGCTCGTGGAAGGGGGTGGGCACGCACGTCTGCCGCCGGCCTCCGACACCTGGTCCACTCCTTGAAGTTGCGGCCTGACGCCCCATGCACCGCGCCGCCCTCCCCGCACTCCTCTCCACGGCCTTCACGCTCTTCGCGATCGTGTCCGGCTGCTCCTCCAATAGCGACATCCAGGGGACGCCCCTGGCAGGAAGCGGCGACGGCCCCCAGGCCTCGGGCGACGACGCCTCGGTCGGTGCCAGCTCCTCGGGGTCCGGCTCGGGCAGCTGCGTCGATCTGCCGCCGGCGCCGATCGACCCGTCCACGCTGCCGAGCTGCTGCACCGACGGCGCCGCTCACTGCGTTCCCACCGCGTCGGTCCCGTCCGGGGATGTGGCGGCCCTCGCCGCGTGCACCGGCGGGTACTGCGTGCCGGATCCGTTCATCACGAACCCCGACTACCTGCCGCCCTCGTGTACGGCGTTCAACGGGACGCCGGGCACGTGCCTCAGCCTCTGCGTGCCGCAGGTCGAGCAGTACAAGAGCATCCTCACGCAGACCACGTGCGCCGCGACGGAGCTCTGCGCGCCCTGCACCAACCCGCTGACCAACCAGCCCTCCGGCGCGTGCGCCTTCGTGGCCCCCACGCAGTGCGCCGCCGACGGCGGACGCGGCTCGAGCAGCGGCGGCGAGGCGCCTCCGGGGGACGGCGCTGCTCCCGCCGCGGTGTGCCCTCACACGGGGCCTCCCGTGCTCGATCCGACCACGCTGCCCGCCTGCGGCACCGAGGGGGGCGCGCACTGCACGCCGTCGGCGCTCGTCCCGGCGTCGCTCCAGTCGCAGCTCTCGACGTGCAGCGGCGGCTACTGCGTGCCGGACAGCTTCATCGAGGCCGGTGGCAACTTCATCCCGCCGACCTGCGCGTCGCTCGACGGCGCCGAGGGGCGCTGCCTCAACGTGGTGATCCCTCAGGTCGCGGCGGAGGCGAGCCAGCTCCCGCAGTCGACCTGCCAGGTCTTCGAGAAGTGCGTCCCCTGCTTCAGCCCCATCGACGGGACGAAGACCGGGTCCTGCAACCTGTCGTGCGATCCGGGGCCGACCCAGCCGATCGTGCTCTTCCCGAGCTGCTGCAGCGAGGACGGGAAGGACGAGGCGCGCTGCGTGCCGACGTCGATCATCCCGTCGGCCGAGCAATCGAACCTCGACGCCGACAGCTGCACGTCGAAGACGGACCTGTGCGTGCCGAGCGAGATGCTCGACATCGCCACCTTCAAGCCATCGACGTGCACGGCGACGGGCTTCCTCGTGGGAAGCTACACGGGCGTGTGCCTGAGCAAGTGCCTGAGCTTCGGCATCCAGGGGATCGCGCTCGCAGAGGGCTCGTGCGACAGCATCCACACCTGCGCGCCGTGCAAGAACCCTCTCACGGGTGCGGCCACGGGCGCGCCCGGCTGCCCCTGACACAGCGCTCGCGTTTCTCCCCACGCGCTGGACGGCCATGACGACACGAACGACCACGCTATCGATCTGCCTGGCGCTCGCGCTGCTGAGCGCGCCTCGCGCCGCCCACGCCGGCGGCTTCGAGCTCCCCGACAACGGCACCGAGGCCCTGGGCCGCGGCGGCGCGTTCGTCGCCAAGGCCGACGATCCGACGGCCATCGACTACAACCCGGCGGGGCTCGCCGAGCAGCGAGGTACGCGGGTGCTGCTCGACGGGCACGTCATCAACTCGAGCTACAGCTTCAAGCGCTTCGGCGCCTTCCCGGACAACCCGAGTGATCCGGCGACCCCCTGGGGCGGCTTCGCGTTCCCCAGCGTCAAGGATACCGGCGGCCCCTTCTTCGCGCCCTTCCTGGCGGTGACCACGGACTTCGGCATGTTCGACTGGCTGACCGTGGCCGTCGGCGTCTACGGACCCAGCGGCGTCGGCAATCGCACCTACCCCGCGGGCATCGACACGGTGCCGGCGCCGTCGCGCTACGACGTCGTGCAGCCCACCTCGACCATCATCTTGCCGACCGTGTCGGTGGGCGTGAAGCCGCTCGACTGGCTCGACGTCGGCGTGAGCCTCCACCTCGTCGACGCCATCTTCGATCTCTCGAGCACGTCGTTCGTGGACCTCGGCGACGGCCCGACCGGCCCTTGCAAGAACTACGAGTACCAGCCGTGCGACTCGCTCTCGAGCCTCCACGCGACGGCGACGGGCTTCGCCGCCACCCCGGGCATCCTCGTCAAGCCGACGCGCAACGTCTCCGTCGGCCTGAGCGCACGCACGCCGATCAGCCTGAGCGCCAACAACGGCGTCGTCACGGCGCTGACGACGCCCCTCGGCCAGCCCATCCCGACGCCCGGCCGCGCGACGCTGACGACCGAGCTGCCCTGGTACTGGCGGTTCGGCGCGCGCTACGCCTTCCTCGAGGGCGACGGCTTCGAGGTGGGCGACGTGGAGCTCGACGGCACCTACGAGACCTGGGGCAGCGCGCAGGCGACCGGGCCGCAGATCCACATCGATCACCTCGGTCCGTCGGGCCCGACCTTCGACAACATCGATATCAACGTCGCCCATCATTACAACGACACATTCAGCGTCCGCGCCGGGGGCGCCTACAACACGCGCCTCCCCGTGGGCGTCCTCACGGTGCGGCTCGGCGCGTACTACGACAAGTCCGCGACGGCCGACAACCCGGGCTACACGCGCCTCGATTTCGACACGCTCGACAAGATCGCCGGCACCGTCGGCGTCGGGTTCAAGTGGGAGGGCTTCTCGTTCAACCTGGCCTACGCCGACGTGTTCGAGCCGGGACGCACGGTCGCGCCGGGGACCGGGCAGATCCGTCCCATCGACGGCGCCCAGCATGGCGCGTCGATCGACTCGAACGGCAACCAGCTCCCGGCGGTCAACGAAGGCCAGTACACCGGGCACACGGACATCTTCTCCTTCAGCGTCGTGGCCGTGTTCGACGAGATCCTCGGGACGCCGCGGTCGAAGACGTGGGGGCCCACGCGCGTTGCGCCCCCACCGCGACCGAAGACCGAAGAGCCCAAGGATGAGTCCAAGGACAAGGAGCCCCAGGTCGTGGCGGAGGCGAAGCCCAGGACCAGGCCCAGCCACGCCAGCACGAGCACGCCGAGCCCCCCTCCGAGCGCGCCCCCGAAGAAGAGCGACTGGAACGACTGACAGGGCAGTGGCATATAGGCGCCATGTCTCGATGGCTTCTCGTCGGGGGGGTGCTCGTTCTCGTCCTCGGCTGCAAGGCCAAGTCGTACGCGCCAGCGAACCAGGACGGGGACGATGGCGGCGACGACGGCGGGGCGTGCACCTGCCAGGTGCCGAGCAGCACGACCGCGGTCAGCATCCCGTGCGGCGGGACCGCGTGCATCGACGAGACCTCGTATCTCTGCACCGCCACCGGGACGGCCCTACCGAGCGGCGCAGGAGCCTGCGGTGCGGGCTCCGACGCGGGATTCCACGAGGAGGGCGAATGCGTCCCCGCCTGCACCGGCACGACGTGCGGCGTCCCCGACTCGTGCGGGGGAACCTGCCAGTGCGCGACTGGCGTTCAGTGCAATCCAAACGGCACCTGCGGCAACGGGTGCGACCTCAGCGTCGGCGACATCTGCCTGACGGAGGCCGGCAGCTCCACGACGTGCTGCAGCGCCGGGTACACGTGCTTCGCCCGCGACTCGGGGGCCAGCGTCTGCTGCGCCTCCAACGGCGGCGGGCACTGCAGCCAGGACACCGACTGCTGCGACTACCCGACGGCGACTTGCTCGACCGTGACGGGCACGTGCAGCTTGTGAGGCCCCGATGCCGGGACGCATCACCGACGAGCTGAGACGGATCACCCGCGAGCAGGGGGGAGTCCCCGGCCCGGGAGGACCCGGAGGGGGAGGGGAGCCTGCCCGACCCGAGCCTGCGGGCAAGCGTTACGGTCCGCTGATCGCTCTCGCGGTCGTCGTCCTCCTGGCCGGCGTCGGGTGGATCCTGGTCCAGCGGCTCACGGCCATGTCACGGATGGAGGACTGCGCGATGTCCGGGCGGAAGAACTGCGCCCCCATCGATACGGGGTCGCTGGAGAAATAACGAGCTGTTATCGTCGTCCTCGCCCTCATGAGCGAGACCGAGAAACTGGAGAAGCTCCTCGACTTGCTGAAGACGAGCCTCCTCGTCGACCCCGCCGACGCGTACACCCGCTTCCAGCTCGGCTCGACCTACCAGCGGCTCGGCAAGCCCGACGAGGCCATCAAGGCGTACACCCGCGTCGTCTCGAACAAGCCCGACTACTTCGACGCGCACCTCCAGCTCGGCGCCACCTACGCCTCGCTCGGTGACCTGGAGCATGCGTTCGGCTCGTACGGGCAAGCGGGGACCCTCAAGCCGGACCACCTGGAGACGCAGGTCGCGCTCGGCGAGATCGCGATGCGCCTCGAGCGGTGGGAGCCCGCGGCGCGCGCCTACGACCACGTGTCCAAGCTCCAGCCCGAGAACCTCGATGCGCTGGAGAAGGCGGGGCACTGCTACGCGCGCATCACGAAGTGGGCAGAGGCTGCGAACGTCTACGAGCGCGCCACCAAGCTCGGTCCCGAGCGGGCCGATCTCTTCCTCGAGCACGGGCGGGCTCTCTCGGGCATCGAGCGCTGGGAGGACGCGGCCCGCACGCTGCGCGACTCGGTCCGGCTGAAGGAAGACGCCGCCGAGGCGCACAAGCTCCTCGGGCGCGCGTGCGCGGAGCATCACGAGAACAAGGAGGCGCTGACGGCCTACCAGCGCGCCGTGGCGCTCGAGCCGCGCTGGGCCGACGTGCACGTGGCGATCGCCGGTGTGCACGAGGCCCTGGGGGACGACGCGTCGGCCGTCGAGTCGTACAAGACGGCGCTGCGTGACCTCGCCGAGGACCCGAGCATCCACCAGAAGCTCGGCTTCACGCTGCGGCGGCTGAAGCGCCTCGAGGAGTCGCTCGACGCGTTCGCGAAGGCCGTGGAGCTCGCCCCGGCGGAGCCCGAGCCCCTCTACCAGCTCGGGCTCGCGGGCAATCTCCTCGCGCGGCACGAAGAGGCGCGCAAGCACCTGAAGGACGCGGCGCACTACCGCCCGCAGCACGCCGCGACCTACAAGGCGCTCGGCGAGGCGTGCGCGGCCCTCGGCAAGGCGGACGAGGCGGCGGCGGCGTACGAGACCGCGGTCGCAGAGGAGCCGACGTGGGCGGAGGGCCATGTCCGCCTCGGGAACATCTACATCGCGCTGTCGAAGGACAGGGAGGCGACGCGCGCGTTCGAGGCAGCGATGAAGGCCCTCCCGGACGAGGCGAAGATGCTGACGGCGCTCGGCGGCGCGTACATGCGCCTGGCCGACGTCGAGACCGACGAGAAGCTCCGGGCCGTGGGGCTGGAGAAGGCCGCCGACGTGCTGGAGCGCGCGGTGAAGCTCGAGCCGCAGGACGCGTCGATACGCGTCTCGCTCGGCGTGGCGCAGGTGAAGCGCAAGCGATGGGAGCCGGCGCGTGTCGCGCTCCAGGCGTGCCTGCGGCTCCGTCCGGACGACGCGCTGGCCCACAAGAACCTCGCCGAGGCGAGCGCGGCGCTCGGAGAGCGTGACGAGGCCATCGCGTCGGCGTCGAGGGCGCTGGAGCTCGACCCCGATTACAAGGAGGGCCACGAGAAGCTCGGCGCCCTCTACGAGTCCGCGGGCAAGGACGAAGAGGCGGCGCTCTCCTACAAGGAGGCCGTTCGCGCCTTCCCGCAGAGCGCGGCGCTTCACGGCAAGGTGGGCCGCGCGATGTCCCGCCTCGGGCGAAAGCACGACGCGCTCGAGTGGTACGCCAAGGCCGTCGAGCTCCGTCCCGATGATCCGGACGCGCTCCTCGAGCTCGGCACCGGGTACAACGTGACGGGGAAGTTCGCCGAGGCGAGGCAAGCGCTGATGGAGAGCGTGCGCGTGCGCCCTCACGCCGAGGCCTACAAGGCTCTCGCCGAGGCCTGCAGAGAGCTCAGTCGCGACGAAGAGGCGCTGGCGGCGTTCGAGAGCGCGGTGGCCGCCGATCCGAAGTGGGGCCAGGGACACGTCGAGCTGGCGCGGCTCTACGAAGCAGGCAAGCAGCCCGCCAAGGCAGCCGATGCCTACCGCGAAGCGACACGCTTCTTCTCCGAGGACGCGAGCCTCTACGGCGGCCTCGGCGACGCGCTCCTCGCGCTGGGCAAGTTCGGCGAGGCCGCGGACAGCTTCGCGCGTGCGACGAAGAAGAAGACCGACGACGCGGGGCTCGCCTACAAGCTCGGCCTGGCCCACGCCCGGGCGCTCGCCTGGGAGCCGGCGGAGAAGGCCCTCCTCCGCGCCGTGGAGATCGACACGGAGCGCGCGGAGACGTGGAGGCTGCTCGGCGAGGCCAGCGGTCACCTGGCGCACTGGGAGACGAGCGCCGGCGCGTACGAGAAGGCCCTCGCCATCGACGCCCAGCTCGCGGTCGCCCACGCACCGCTCGGTCGCGCGTACGACGCTCTCGGCAAGGACGCCGAGGCCGCCGAGCAGTTCCAGCTCGCCGTGAAGGCCTCCCCCGAGGAGGCCACGCTCCACGCGAGCCTCGGCGCGTCGCTCCTCAAGCTCGGGCGCCTCGACGAGAGCGCGACGTGCTTCGCCGAGGCGGCGAAGTTCGGCAAGGGCGACGCGGAGATCCTCTTCCAGCTCGGCTCCACGTACTGCCGCATCCAGCGCTGGCCCACGGCGAAGGACGCGCTCGACGAGTGCGTCGCGCTCCGGCCCGAGCACCTCGAGGCCTGGAAGCGCCTGGCCGAGGCGTGCCACGCGCTGGGCAAGCACCTCGAAGAGGTCGACGCGTGGCGAAAGATCCTGGAGCTCGAGCCGGCCAACGTGGCGGCGCAGATCCCCTACGCGAAGGCACTCGTCGCCCACGGGAAGGACGAGCTGGCCGTCGAGGCGTTGCGCGCGGCGCTGAAGGGCTTGCCGGTGACGCCGCTCCTCCTGGTCGAGCTGGCCAAGCCGCTCCTGCGCCTCGGCAAGAACACCGAGGCGCTCGAGACCTGCGAGCGAGCGCAGGAGAAGCACGCCAATCGGGCCGCCAAGGAGAAGCTGGCTCCCGAGGTCGTCGCCGACGAGCGCGCCGAGGTAGAGCTCTGGCTGGGCCGAGCGCTCTTTGCGAATGGAAAGAAGGACGCGGGGCTCGCCCAGATCAAGCAGAGCGTCACCCTGCGTCCGGACGCAGCCGAAGGGCAGCGCGCCCTCGGCGAAGTGAGCGAGGCGCTCGGCAAGATCGAGGCGGCCATCAAGGCGTACCGGCGCGCAGTGGAGCTCGATCCGGAGTACGCGGAGGGCAACGTCGCGCTCGGCCGCCTCTACGAGAGCACCGAGCGACCGAAGGAAGCCGTCGAGGCCCTGCGCCAGGCGGTGAGCAGGTTCCCCGGGCGTGCGCCGCTGCAGGCGAGCCTGGGCGCAGCGCTCATCCGGGTCGGGCAGGCCGAACAAGCGCTGGCTCCGCTGCGCAAGGCCGTGGACCTCGATCCGGACGACGCCGAGTTCGCGATGCACCTCGGGGTGGCGCTGACGCGGACGGGCAAGGCAGAGGAAGGCCGCGAGGTGATCCGCGGGAGCGTGCGCATCAAGCCGGACAGCGCGCGGGCCCACAAGGCCCTCGGCGATGCCGACTTCGCGCTGGGCAAGAACGACGAGGCCCTCGACGCCTACAAGAAGGCTCTCTCGCTCGATCCCGCGTCCGCCGAGGCTCACGCCGCGCTGGGCAAGCTCTACGAGCGCACCTCACAGGACCCTCTCGCCGCCGAAGCTTACGAGCAGGCCGTGAAGCTCCGCGATGACGACTCCACGACCCATGGTGCGCTCGGCGGCGTGTATCAGCGCCTCGGCAAGCACGACGAGGCCGCGCGGGAGCTGGCCCGTGCCTCCGAGCTGAAGGGGAGCGATCCGGACACGCTGTTCGAGCTGGGGGTCGCGCACACCCGGGGCAAGCGCTGGGCGCAGGCCCGCGACGCGCTGGAGAAGGCGGCGAAGCTGCGCGACGAGCACGCCGAGACGTGGAAGCTCCTGGCGCAGGCGTACCGGGAGACGGGAGCCACGCCGCAGGCGGTGACGGCCTACGAGAAGGGGCTGTCTCTCTCGCCGGGCTGGGACGAGGGCAAGCGCGAGGTGGCGCCGCTCTACGCCGCTCTCGGCCGCGACGAAGACGCGGTGCGGGCGTTCGATGCGCTGGAGGAGAAGGACCGCGAGGCGCACGCCTCCGCCCTGGCACCGGTGTACCGGCGGCGCGGGATGCACGATCAGGCCGCAACGGCCTACGAGCGGGCGACCCGGCTGGCGACGGCGGACGCCGCGACCTGGGAGGGGCTCGGGCTCTCGCAGGCCAAGCGCAAGCGGAACGACGAGGCGAGGAACGCGCTGAAGAGGGCGCTGGCGCTCGACGGCAAGCTGCTCGACTCGTGGAAGGCGCTGGCGGAGGTCGCCGGCAAGCTGGGCGAGCACGAAGAGGCGGTGGAGGCGTACGAGAAGGCCCTCGTCCTCGATCCGACGTTCGTCGAGGCGCACGTCGCCCTGGGTCGCCTCTATTCTCTGCTCGGACGTGACGCGGACGCAGCGCGCGCCTTCGGCTTGGCGGCGGCTGCGCACAAGGGGGACTTCGCCATCCACGTGAGCCTCGGAGACGCCTTCGAGCGGCTCGGGAAGTGGACCGAGGCGGCCGACGCGTTCGAAGCGGCGTCGCGCATCAAGCCCGACCACCCCGACGCGCTCCTCAAGCTCGGCGCCGCCGCCTTGCATCTGGGCAATGCGGCGCGGGCCCGGAAGGCCCTCGCGGCGAGCGTCGCCATCCGCGCCGACCACGCCGAGGCGCAGAAGCTCCTCGGCGACGCGTGCATCGCGCTCGGGGACACCGTCGGGGCCGTGGCTGCCTACGGCAAGGCGCTCGACATCGATCCCGACTTCGTCGAGGTGTGGGCGTCCCGTGCCAAGATGCTGGTGGGTCTGAAGCGCGAAGAAGAGGCGGCGGAGGCCTTCCGCCGGGCACTCCCCACGCTGGAAGAGACGGCGCGCAAGACCCCCGACCGCGCCGACGTGCACGCCGACCTGGGCCTCGCCTACGTGGTCCTCGGGCGATACGCCGACGGCGTCGACGAGCTGGAGCACGCGCGCGGCATCGAGCCGTCGAACGCCGCCGTCATCGCTCCCCTGGCCAGGGCCTACGAGAAGCTCGAGCGTCACGTCGAGGCCGTGGGGGTGCTCAAGAAGCAGCTCGAACGCGATCCGAAGGACGACAACGCGGCGAGGCGTCTCGCAGCGTTGCAGCAGAAGCTCGGCAAGGGCGACGACGCGATCCTGTCGCTGCGACAGGCCGCAGCGGCGGCGCCCGGGGACGGCGACGTGCGCTTCGAGCTGGCGCTCCTGCTGCTCGCGAAGGGGGACGACAAGGGCGCGCGGGTGCTGCTCTCCGAGGCGGTCACGCTCCTGCCAGGGAACGCCCAGGCGCACCTCCACCTCGCCGAGGTCCTCGAGAAAGCGGGCGACTCGGGTGGGGCCCTCACGTCGTTTGGCCACGCGGCGAGGCTCGATCCGACGCTGGCTGGCGCCGTCGCGGGCCACGGGCGGGCGCAGATCGCGGTGGGCAAGCCCCACGATGCCATCCAGTCGTTCAAGCAGCTGACGAAGCTGCGGCCCGACGACGCGGCCACGTACGCGCAGCTCGGCGAGGCGTACCTCGCGGCAGGGCGCGACGGAGACGCCGCCAACGCGCTGCGCGACGCCATCCAGAAGGATCCGAAGCTCCCGCGGACGGGGCGCATGCTGGGCGATGCCTACGTGCGCCTCGAGAAATGGGGCGATGCCATCCGCGCGTACGGCCAGGCGCTCCGCGCCGATCCCGACGACAACGCGGCGCTCGAGGCGCTCGTCGATCTGTGTGGACAGAAGGATCTTCCCGAGAAGCTGCTCGAGGCACTTCAGGAGGCGGTCGCTGCCCACCCGACGAGCGCGCGCCTCCTTCGTCGCCTCGGGTTCGCTTACGCCGTGCTCGATCGCATCCCGGATGCCCTCGACGTCCTCGAGAAGGCGACACGCCTCGATCCGTCGCTGGGGGACGCGCTGCGGCTCCTCGGGACGCTGTACCGACGTGCCGAGCGCTACGAGGAAGCGGCGCGCGCCTTCGAGGCCGCGTTCAAGAAGATCACCGCGCAGGCGGACGACTGGCTGGAGGTGGCGCGCTGCTACGCGGCGCTCAATCGATGGCAGCCGGCCTGCGACGCCGCGTCCAAAGGACTCGGCATCGACGCCAACTACGTCCCGGCCTACGTCTTCCTCGGCGAGCTGCTCATCGGTCTCGGCCAGCTCGCCGACGCCGTTCCCCAGCTCGAGGCAGCCGTTCGCCTCGCGCCGGACGACGTGGTCGCCCTCTTTGCGCTGGGCCGGGCCTACTCGGGGCTCGACCGCCACCGGGAAGCCATCGGCGCTCTGCGGGAGCTCGTGCGACTGTCTCCGGACGATGCCGCAGGCTGGCAGGAGCTCGGCAAGGTCCACGACGCCCTCAAGGAGCACGACAAGGCGGCGGAGGCCTACAAGGAGCTCGTACGCATCAAGCCCAAGGCGGCCGATTCGTACTTCTCGCTCGGCGTCGCCTACCAGAGGGCCAAGCGCTTCGACGAGAGCGCCGCGGCTCTCCAGCGCGCGCTTCGCCTGCAACCGGACCTCGCGTCGGCCGATTACTTCCTCGGAGTCTCCCTCCTGCAGCTCGGACGGAACGATGACGCGGTCGGGGCCTTCGAGGGAGCCGTCGCCAAGCAACCGGAGGACGCGGCCCTGCGCGCCGCGCTCGCCTTCGGCTACCAGAAGATCGGTCGCGACGAGGCGGCGGCCGACGCCTACACCAAGGCCGCGCAGCTCGGGCTGGAGGACGTGAACGTCCACCTGAACCGCGCCAAGCTCTACGAGAAGGTGAAGAAGCTCGACAAGGCCGCGGACGCCTGGATAGCCGTCTCGCGGATGGAGCCCGATCGCCTGGAGCCACACCGCCGCGCTGCCGCGGTGCTGCTCGAGCTCGGGAGACACAAGCAGGCGGTGGAGCCCTACCAGCAGGCCATCCTCCTCGCGCCCGAGGAGCCCGCGCTCCGCTATGAGCTGGGCGTCTGCTACGCGAACCTCGGGCAGAAGGCGGCAGCCATGGCGCAGTGCGAGGCGCTCAAGAAGCTCGATCCGTCGCGTGCGGAGGAGCTGCTCTTCATCCTGGAGGAGTGATCCCCTGAACGACTGGAACGCCTGCGCGCGCAAGATGGACGAGTGCGAAAAGCTCAGCGCGAGGCTGCTGGAGCTGGAGGCGAAGTTCCGCCGCCGCGCCGAGCGAGCCCGCGACGAGCGGGACATCGCCACCATGGTGCGGATGCGCGACGCGGCGCGCGTGGCCAACGAGGGAAAGGCGGAGATCGCCGCCATGGCCGACGACCTGGCGGCAGACCTCGCGCGCGCGCAGGCGGAGCCCACCGAGGCGGCGATGGACGCGCTGATGGCCCGCCTCGACGCGACGGCGGCGAAGTCTCTGGAGATCGCGGCGACGTACGACGCCTTCGTGGAGTGGGAGGCGGAGCCGTCGTGAGCGCGCGTCACGACGTGCTCGTCCTCGGTCTGGGCGGCATGGGCGCGGCGGCGCTGGCACACCTCGCGGCGAGAGGGCTCTCCGTCGTCGGGGTCGACCAGGACGCTCTCCCGAGCCTTCGCGGCAGCTCGGTCGGAGAGACGCGCGTCATCCGCAAGGCCTACGCCGAGGATCCGCGGTACGTGCCGCTCCTCATCCGCGCCTACGAGCTCTGGGGGGACCTCGAGGAGCGCGCGGGACGCCGGCTCTTCACGCGCGTTGGCTGCCTGAACCTCGGGCCTGCGGAGCACGCCGCCATCCGGGGCGTCCTCGAGAGCGCCGAGCGTCACGGTCTGCCGCATCGATGTCTGACCGAAGCCGAGGTGCGCGCCCGCTTCTCGGTCGTTCCCGCGCCGGGAGACCTGGGCGTCTTCGAGGAGGATGCGGGCTATCTCGCCGTCGAGGCCTGCACCGAGGCCCACCTCGCGTGGGCGACTGCGCGCGGCGCCGAGCGCCGTCAGGCCCGGGTGACGGCGCTCGAGATCACGGCATCGTCCGTCCGCGCCACCCTGGACGACGGCTCTTCGCTCACCGCAGACCGGGCCGTGGTGGCGGCAGGGCCCTGGCTCGCGCGCAGCACGCCCGCCTTCCAGGACCTCGCGCGCGACCTTCCGCTCCTCGTGGAGCGCCAGGTACAGCTCTGGTTTCAGCCGCGCGACGCCGACGCCGCGCGCGCGCCCGCGCTCCCCGCCTTCATTCACTTCGTCGAGGGCGGTCCCTTCTACGGCATCCCGCCGGACGAGTCCCACGCGTCTCCTGCCGTCAAGGTGTGCCGCCACCACGGTGGCGTCGAGACCACGGCCGACACGCTGGACCGCACCGTCCGCCCGGGCGACGAAGAGACCGTCCGCGCCTACCTGCGCGCGCACCTCCCCGCCGCCGATGGGCCCCTCCTACGCTCGCGCGTGTGCATGTACACCAACACCCCCGACGACCACTTCCTCGTCGGGGCCCTCCGGCGCTCGCCGCACGTCGTCGTGCTCGGCGGCTTCTCCGGGCATGGCTACAAGATGGCCTCCGTCATGGGCGAGATCGCCGCCGATCTCGTGCAGCACGGCAGCAGCCGGTTCGACCTGGGGATGTTCGCGCCGGAACGCTTCGGTGCTGCCTAGGTCAGCGCAGCGATGGCGATCGCCGTGAAAGCGATCGTCGTCAGCGCGCCGTAGAGGGTCAGCGCGATCTGCGCCGCCCGCGGCAAGCGCGAGGTCGACCACACCATCGTGACCGCGAGGGGAGGGAGGACCGTCATCAGCAGCCCCAGCACGAGCGGCGTGTCCATCGCCGTCGTCGGCAGGGCAGGGAGCCCCTCGTCGCGGGCCAGATCCCGGATGCGGCTCATGCCGGCGGCCTGTCGCCTCGCCTCGATGAACTGGAGGGCGATGTCCATGTCGGGGATGAAGACGCAGTCGCGGCGCCGGCGGCGGGCCGAGCGCTCCTCCGGAACCCGGGGAGCCACGGGGACGGGGGTCTGCACGCGGGGCAACGCGAGGATGTGGCGAGGTCGCCCGAGCTCGGGAGGCGGCGGCGGATACGCGATGAGCGTGGGTACCGCCCATCGCCCGATCATGATGCGGCAGTCCTTCAGCCGGCGGCGGGGCGTGGAGGGTTCCGAACGCATACCCTCAAGCGTAAGCAGCCGCGCGGGGCAGGGCGAGCATTCCAAACGGATGACCCTCGCGAGCACGTGAATCCGCGGGGTTACCTCGTAGGGCCACGCCGCGTTGCGTGCTAGAGCACCCCCATGCGACGCGTCGAAGTCGAGCACATCATCGAGGCCCCGCCCGAAGCCGTCTTTGCCCGCTTCAACGACCACGCCGCGTGGAGCACGTGGGCGGGCGCCGGCAAGGTGTCGCTCGCGCGCGAGGGAACGCCGGACCCGAACGGCGTCGGTTGCATCCGCGCCTTCGAGTCGGCCATGGGTCTCCAGGAAGAGGTGATCGAGTTCGACCCGCCCCGGAGCATGGCCTACCGCGTCGTTCGCGGCGGGTTCCCCATCAAGAATCACCGCGGCGAGGTGCGCTTCGAGCCCGACGCCCGCGGCACCCGCATCGTGTGGAGCGTGGAGTTCGGGTCGCGCATCCCCCTCAGCGAGCGGGCCATCGCGCGCTTCCTCCGCACGATGTTCGGCCGCCTCCTCGCCCGCTTCGAACGACGCGGGATGGCGCCCTCCGCAGCGGCATGACGCCGGACGACCGAGGACCTATCCTCGTCCCGTGAGGCGCGAGCAGGTCTGGAAGACGGTCTCCGAGAAACTCCGCGAGGACTTCGGTCGCCTCCTCGACGTGCGCGACGTGCGTCGCGTGCGCCGCGTCTCCGGCGAGGCCTGGGTCGTGACCGTCGCGCTCGCGGCCTCGTCGGGGGATCTCCACGTGGCCGACATCATGGTCGACGACGCCGGGACGATGACGCCGGTGCTGTCGGCCGACCACGTCGTCGACGCGGTACGACGTGCCCAGCGTTTCTCGCTCACCCCTCCACCGGTCGACGAGCTGGCCGACTTCGGGGACCTCGGCAAGGACGAGGACGACTCCTCGCTGGACATGTTGACCGAGCAGGAGGAGCCCATCGAAGCGCGCGTGGCTGCCGCGGTCGCCAAGGGGGACGCCGAGTCGCTGACCCTCGCGCGCGACCTCTTGCCGCGCATGCTCACGGACCACGAACGCCGTGGCGCCACGCTCTTCACGATGGCCGAGGTCGAGGTGAAGCTCGGCGAGCCCAGGCTGGCCCGCGGCTACCTGGAGGCCGCCGCCCGCGAGTTCGCCGACCGCTTCGACTTGCCCGCCCTCGAGATCGCCGCCGTGTTCGCGCTCAACCTGGGTGGCCGCGAGGCCTTCGCCGGCTCGCCCATCCACGCGCTCCTCGAACAGAGCCGCACGCGCCTCAAGCCGCTCGCCGACCTCTTCGAGGCCCGGAGCTTCTCCGGTCTCGATCCCGCGCGACGCGACGGGCTCGCCCCGTACGTCACCCTCCGGACGCTCGCCCCCGAGGAGATGCTCGTCACCGAGGGGGAGCCATCGAACAACGTCTTCGTCGTGAAGAGCGGCCTGCTCGGCGTCTGGCTCGAAAAGCCCTCCGGCGGCTCGTGGATGGTCCGCTCGTGCTTTCCCGGCTGGCTGCTGGGCGAGTCGAGCGTGCTGGGAGGCACCGACGTGCGCTGCACGGCGTCGCTCCGCGCCGAGCGCGTCAGCGAGGTCTGGATCCTGCCCGCGGCGAAGGTCCGCGCCATCATGGAGGACGACCTCGCCTTCGGTCAGCGGATCGCCGAAACCAAGCAGATCCACCGCATCGACTCGTTCTTCTCCATGCACGAGACCATGGGGCAGCTCGACGTGCAGGTCCGCGACGACGTCCTCTCCTGCATCCAGCGGCTCGAGTCGTTCGACGAGGAGACGATCCTCCTCCTGGCCGGCACGATCCCGGAGACGGCGTGCCTCGTCGCGCGCGGGTCGCTTGCGCTCTTCGAGGGGGAGGGGCGGGATTCGCCGGTGGCGGTCGTCGAGCCCGACTCGTTCTACGGGCTCCGCGACGCCATCCATCGCATCGCGCCGAGCCTCACCGCCATCGCGCGACCCGGGACGACCGTCGCGTTCTTCGACGCCGAGCGCCTCCAGAAGCTCTGCGAGCGCAGCCCCGAGCAGGTCGTCGCCGTGCTCGAACGTCTCGGCTGAGTCAAATTCTTGCGGACGAGACGGCTGACGAGAGGAACCGAGCCAAGTTCCTCCAGAATGGCTACGTTACGAAGGTGTCGATGAACTACCGCAAGAACAGCCCGCAGGCGCAACGGTTCGCCGAGAGACGTCGGCGTGAGGACGACGCGCCCAGGCTGCACGAGCAGGTGCCCAACCTCGTCAGCCTCAAGCTCGAGATCGAAGATCGCTCCGGCGTCGGCGGGACGACGCATACCCGGCGGGTCGTCGTGGCGCAGGCCCCGGCCCTCTTCCTCGTCCCCTGCGGTGATCCGCGATGCATGGATGGCGAGCACGATCTGACGACCATGGTGATGCGCGCGCTCCGCCAGCAGGAGACCGCCTTCAAGGGCCAGGACGAGTGCCGTGGCTCGGTGGGTCCGAGCGCGTGCTCCCGCGTGCTGCACTTCGATGCGGTCGCGGAGTACGCTCCGAGTCGATGACCCAGGCGCCGCCGTCGACGAGCTGGAAAGAGACCATCTCGGCCGGCGAAGAGGCCCGGTACGTGGGCTACGCCGAGGCGCTCCGTGCCATCCAGCGAGGGCGGCCTGCCCACGGCAAGGCGAGCCGCGCGCTCCACGCCAAGGGCTACGGCGTCGAGGGCGAGCTGACGGTGCTGGACGACCTGCCCGAGCCTGCGCGCGCCGGCCTGTTCGCGAAGCCGGCGACGTACCGCGCGTACGTCCGCTTCTCGAACGGGGACGGCAGGAGGCAAGGGGACACGAAGGGCGACGTGCGGGGTGTCGCGATCAAGGTCGTCGGCGTCGACGGCAAGAAGATCATCCCCGGGATGGAGCAGGAGAAGACGCAGAATTTCCTCCTCATCCGCACCCCCGCCATCCCTTTCCGCGACGCCGACGAGTTCATCGCCGTCGTGACCGCGGCGCAGAGCCATCCGCTCCTCCTCCTGCCGCGCATCCTCGGGCGGCTCGGCATCGGCCGAACGTTCGAGCTTCTCCCCCGGCTCGCGAAGGGCATGAAGGGCTCGACACGCCCGCTGGCGACGACGCCGTACTTCAGCGCCGCGCCCGTGTGCTGCGGAGCGTACGCCGTCCACTACGCGCTGATGCCCCAGGCGAAGGCCGATCCCGATGCACGGCCCGGCAGCTCCCCCGACTTCCTTCGCGACGAGCTCGGGACACTCCTCGCCAGGGGGCCCGTCGTCTACGATCTGCGTCTCCAGTTCTACGTCGACGACACGAGGACCCCCATCGAGGACGCCTCGGTCGAGTGGAAGGAGGAGGACGCCCCCTTCGTGACCGTCGCCCGCCTCACGCTGCCCGAGCAGAACCTCACCGGCGCGCGAGGCAAGAAGATCGACGACTACGTCGAGACCCTCTCGTTCGATCCGTGGCACGCGCTCGAGGCCCACCGCCCGCTCGGCAACATCATGCGCGCGCGAAACCAGGCCTACCGTCTCAGCACCGAGGAGCGACACGCCGCGAAGGAGCCCGACGGGACCGAGCGCTTCGACTGAAGGCGGCCACGCCCGCCGAGTCTCAGCCCGAGAAGTCGACGGTGAAGTACATGCGTCCGCCGCTTCTCACGATGCCGACGCCGACCTTGCGCCAGTCGGGTCGCAGGAGGGCATCGTGGTGCATCCCGCCGGGTCCTTCGCCCATCCAGCGCAGCAGGCTCCCGGCGATCTGATCCTGCAGGGGCCCGGCGCTCGCTCCGTCCGGCGAGCCCTGCACCTCGGCGCTGACGGCCTGAAGCTCCGGGCCGTGCGCGGTCATGTGCTGGTTCTGCTTGTGGTCCTGCGCGAGCTCGTCGCTCCCAGCCTGCGCGAACGCATCGAGCGCCTCGTCCCGCACGACGGGGCCGATGGCGTTGAGCTTGCGCACGCCGTTGACGTACCCGAGCACGTAGTCGCGCGCCTCGTCGTCGTTCAGCTCCGCCTCGGGCGCGGCGGGCGGGGAAGGCGAGCTGGAGACGCTGACGCAGCCGTACTGCCCCTCGTTGTCGCACTGGGGAGTCACGCCGACGCCGCCCGCGTGCGTCACGGGGGCGCTGTTGCGTGCGTGCTGCTCCGCGACCGACTGGGCCACTTGCGCCGCCCCGGCGACGGCCGCGAAGGCCAGCGCCTCCCCCATCTTCGCGCCGTTGCTCTGGGCGAGCCCGGCGCCGCACCCCACGGCCACGGAGGTGCACGCGAGAACGAAGGGAAGAAGAGCGAAGCGCATGCCTGCAAGGATAGCCGCGCGGCGCGGACCATGCCGCGGCGGGCCCGGTCGGGGGACCTCCTGGAACATGAGGGTTGCGGGCCGCTTCGGGGATGTTAGACCTCCGCTGTCGGGGTGCGCAGGGGCGCCCCTCCCGCCGAAAAGAAGCCTTCACCCTGCCGGCACGCTGTCCTCATCGCCGACGCATCTCCATCGCCACGTCACTATCTCGGGCCAACACAGGAGCGGGTCCTGGCCGAATCGAGAGGAGACGTCCATGGTCGATCCGGTTGGTGAGCTGAAGACACGCGCAGAGATCCTGCACACCCGCGTGGCAGCGGGGGATGCTGAGGCGCGAGCACGGCTGCGCGCGTTGCCCGAGCTGGCGCGCGCGGACGGGGAGGCGCTCGCCGAGGCGGCTGGACGCATGCGTCGCAAGCACTGCCTCGCGGTGGTCGCGCGCGAGCACGGGTTCACCTCGTGGGAGCAGGCCCAGCGTGTTCTCCGGGGCGATGCGCGGGAGCTCGACTTCGGGACGCTCCTTTGCGGGAACGGCGCGAGCGGCTCTCTGAACATGTGGTTCGTCGACTACGCCGAAGCCCGCGCCCACCTCGACGGGACGCGCGCCGGAGGCCTGCGCCGTTACCTCCTCGCGTACCGGAAACAGTTCTTCGTCGTCGAACGACTCTTCGTCGAGACGACGCTCGAGCTGGATCCCGACGACGCCGACTGGGAGGCCATCGAGTACGACTGGGTCCGCCCGCGCGATCCCGTCGCTCGCCAGTGCCTCTACATGAAGCGTCTCGACGCGCTGCGAGGGGAGAGGTGAAGCCCGGCACGGTGGAGGTGGGCACGCTGCCGCCGGAGATCGGGCGAGCGCTTCGTGACGCCTTCGGCAACGAGGCCGTGGAGGATCTCACGGTGATGAAGGGCGGGCGCTCGGGGGCGACCCTGCTGTCGCTGACCGTGGGGGGGAGCGGCTACGTCCTCCGGCGAAGCAATCCCGCGCGGCCGGCGCACGCGATCCGCACGCCGCGAGAGCTCGCCTGCATGAAGATAGCGTCCGGGCGTGGCGTCGCTCCGAAGCTTCGGCACGTCGACGAAGCGGGTGGCGTCACGATCATGGAGAGGGTGGAGATCGCCCCGTGCGCACGCCGCACCGAATGCGTTGCCAGCACGCTGCGGTGCCTCCACGATGGGCCGGCGTTCCCGACGGGGAGGGTGACCACGGGCGGGGCCATGGTGCGGTTCGCGGACGACACGCTCCGGGCAGAGGGGCGAGAGGGGCTGCCGGAGTCGCTTCTTCGAACGACCGCGGAGCTCACGACCGTGACGCAGCGCTTCGCGGCGACGGCTCCCTGCCACAACGATCTGAACCCCGGGAACATCCTCACCACGCGGGACGCGGTGGTCTTCATCGACTGGGAGACCGCGGGGCAGGCGGATCCGTTCGTCGACCTCGGGCAGCTGGGGGTCTTCGCCTTCCCGACGGCGGGTGCTCGCGCGGAGCTGCTGGCGGCCTATCTGGGACGCGGTCCGTCCGTGGAGGAGCAAGCGCGCGCCGTGCTGGCCCGGGTGATGGCGCTGGGGTTTTACGCGGCCGCGTTCTTCCACGGAATGGGTGCAGCGTCGCGGGAGTCCGCGACGCCGGTGCCCATCGCGGACCTGCTCCTGCTGCTGGCGACGGACCGCGCTTCCCAGGAGACGGTGGCGGTGTCGCTGCTCGAGGAGATGCAGCGCGAGTCGGAGAGCGACGGGTGTCGGGCGGCGAAGGAGGCCCTTGCGTGAGGTCGTCCGGATCGTGACGCGGCTCAGGCGAGTCAACGCGAGGCCTCGAGACACGCCATGAACGCCTCGGGTGCCTCGAACGGAGCAAGGTGAGCCGCGTCGTCGACGATCTCGAGCCGCTTCTCCGGCGCTTCCAGCACCCCATGCCAGAGCTCGATGAGCGAGAGGTCCGTGATGTGGTCGCGTCGCCCGGCAAAGAGAACGACGGGCACGTCGAGGCGTTTCACGTCGCGAACCAGGTCGATCCGCCGGCCGAGGTCGGCCCAGAGACACCGGATGGAGCGCCGCATGGCCTTCGGGTACCGGAGCTTGGCCATCAAGGGATAGTCGATGCACGTGAAGGTGCTGAGGACGAACGGGACGACGAACGCGGGATCCCCGCTCACGCCCCCGAGACGACCGAGCCACTGTCGCTGCGTCTCCAGGCCCCGCCCGCCGCTGGCGTACGTTCCCTGCACGGGCCGCCCCAGGCCCTCCAGCGCCTCGAGGGCTCTCGCGTTGCCCTGGCGACGAGCTTCGGCCAGCGCCCAGTCGTACCCGAGCTCCTCCTGCACGGCCCACTGGACGACCTGCGCCGCACCCACGTAGGCCGCGATCCGCACCGGCGCCGCCTGGGACATCCGCACCCCGAGCACCGTTCCGAACGAGTGGCCGACGAGCACCACGCGCTCGACCCCGAGCTCGCGGCAGATCCACTCGACGAGCTCCACGCCATCGAGCACGAGCCGCTCGAGCGTCAGCACCGCCCCATCCTCGTCCCCCCGGAACGACCGACCCGCCCCGCGCTGGTCCCAGTCGACCACACGCCAGCGTCGCTCGAGCCCCCGCAGGTACTTGCGTCGCGGGCCGTAGATCGAGGCGCCCGGGCCCCCGTGCAGGAAGAGGAGCACCGGGGCGGAGGGATCTTCGCCGTGGATCGAGATCCACTGCTCGACGCCGCCGAGGGCCACGGCGCGCCAGCCGAGCTTCATTCAGGACGCCAGTCGTACCATGACGTGGGTGTCCGGGGCGCGGCACAGCAGAGCAAGGGATCGGCCCGCAATTGCTCGCTTTCCAGTTGGTACTTCATTTGCGTCGGACAGGGCCGGGAGGTCCGGGACATGCAAGCCAAGCTCTGGGTGGTCGCTGGTGCAGCAGCGATGTGGGCGTGCGGCGGTGCGACGTTCGTCGGGAACACCGACGGAGGCACCGAAGGCGGCAGCGGGTCCGGCTCCGGGAGCTCCGGCGGAGGCTCGGGCTCGAGCGGAGGCTCCGGCAGCAGCTCGGGCAGCTCCGGCGGGGGTGGTTCCGGCAGCGGCTCGAGTAGCGGGTCGAGCGGTGGTTCGAGCGGCGGCTCGGGAAGCGGCTCCAGCAGCGGGGGTGCGAACCCCGTGTGTCCGTCGGCGGCACCCTCCGGAGGCACGAGCTGTCCGGCGGTCGGGATGCAGTGCGAGTACGGCGACAACGCCAACCAGAGCTGCAACGACATCGTGACCTGCACGTCGAACGGCACCTGGTCGTACCCGACGCCGGGTCTGCCGTGTCCCACCGGCACGTGCCCCGGGACCTACTCCCAGGTGCCTCAGGGGCAGGCCTGCCAGCCGCAGGGGCTCGACTGCGGGTACCCGGAGGGCCAGTGCAACTGCGACATCCAGCCGGAGTCCGCGAAGATGAGTCCCGTGTGGCTGTGCACGACGCCCGCCGCCGGATGCCCGGACCCGCGACCGGACATCGGCACCTCGTGCACCCTGTCGGACCTGGTGGCGTGCGACTACGGCGGGTGCACCGGCGGAATCGAGCTGGCGTGCACCAACGGCACCTGGCAGGAGGCACCGACGGCCTGCCCTGCCGTGGCGCAGTGACGAGGACCGGGAGCTATCGCTTCGAGAACACGAACACCCAGGCCAGGATCCCGAGGACGCCGCCGACGCCGACGTAGATCGCGATCCCGGTGGAGTCAGCTTGCGCGCCCCCGCGATCGGGGCATCCTCACGCGCCATGGCAGCCATCGCATATCTCGGAGCCGGTCTCATGGGCGCCGCCCTCGCCGAGGCCGCGGCCAGGCGCGGGGAGCGCGTCAGCGTCTGGAACCGCACCGCGTCGAAGGCCGAGGCGCTCGTGCCCTTCGGCATCCGCGCCGCCGCCACGGTGCCGGAGGCCGTCGCCGGCGCCGAGCGGGTCCACGTCATGCTGTCCGACGACGACGCGGTCGACTCGGTCCTCGCCGCCGCCGGGGACGGCCTGCGCACCGCCCTCGTCATCGACCACTCCACGACCTCCCCGAGCGGCACCGCCGAGCGCGCGAAGCGGCTCGAGGCGCGCGGCATCGCCTTCCTCCACGCCCCCGTCTTCATGACCCCCAAGATGTGCCGCGAGGCCGGCGGCATGATGCTCGTGGCCGGCGCGAAGGCCACCTTCGACCGCGCCGAGCCCGTGCTGCGCGCGATGACCGGCCGTGTCGACTACCTCGGCGAGCGCCGCGACCTCGCCGCGGCCCACAAGCTCTTCGGCAACGCGATGATCATCGCCCTCTGCGGCGGCCTCGCCGACGTGTACGCGATGGCCGCGGAGCTCGGCATCGACGCCGTCGACGCGCACGCGCTGTTCGGCAAGTTCAGCCCGACCGGCGTCCTCACGTACCGGGGGGCGGCCATGGCCAAGGGGGACTACACGCCGACCTTCGAGCTGACGATGGCGCGGAAGGATGCGCGGTTGATGATCGAATCGGCGGGAGCGCGGCCGCTCACGGTGCTGCCGGCGGTCGCCCAGCGAATGGATGCGCTCATCGGGCGGGGCTTCGGCGGGGATGATCTGGGCGTCCTGGCAGTGGACGCGGTGCCGAAAGCGACGAAGCCGGTGTGACTGCTGCCCGAGAGGGCCATGGATGCCCCCCAGAGCCGGATGCAGAGCCAGATCCGGATCCAGAGTCGGAGGCAGATGCAGAGTCGGATCCGGATCTGAATCTGAATCTGAATCTGAATCTGGAGTCCGGTCCGGAATCCGGATCTGAGTCTGGGCTTAGCCTCTGACTCGCTTGCAGATGCAGCGTCGGATCCGGAGGCCGAGTCGGAGGCAGATGCAGAGGCGGGTCCGGAGTCGGGGACGGAGCGCACGGGGTGCACGTCCTCGAGCTCGCCATCCGGGCCATCGAGATCCTTCGTCCCGTCGTCGAGCGCATCCGGCGGCACGATCGCGATCTCGGCGAACAGCTCCGGACGGCGCTCAGCTCCGTCGCGCTCAACATCGCCGAGGGCAACCACAGCCAGGGCGGTCACCGGATCGCTCGGTTCTCCACCGCGGCGGGGTCCAACGGCGAGTCGCGTACGGCTCTACGCGTGGCCGTCGCCTGGGGCTACGTCGAGGCGCGCGACATCGAGGCGGGGGAGCGGGTGCTCGATAGCGTCGCGGCCATGCTTCACAGGCTCGGGGCTCGCCGCTGACTGTGGCTCGACGTCTCCGGGTGTCTCGCCGGGAGAGGTTCGACGCACTTCGACGTCACCGGGTGTCTCGCCGGGAGAGGTTCGACGCACTTCGACGTCACCGGGTGTCGCACCGGGAGAGGTTCGCCGCCCCTCGACGCCTCCCGATGTACCCCCGGGAGAGGTTCGACGGACGCGAACGTCGCCCGGCGTTGCACCGGGAGAGGATAGACGTGCTTCGACGCCACCCGGTGTGCCGGCGGGAGACGATCGACGTCCTTCCACGCCACCCGGTGTGACGGCGGGAGAGGTTCGACGCCCTTCAACCTCTCCGGCCGTCTCACCGGGAGAGGTTCGACGCACGCCAACGCCTCCCGGCGACGCATTTCGTCGAAGCGGTTAGCCTGCCGTTCGGCACGATGAGCACCTCCGCAAAGTCCCCGTCACGCCCCGAAGCGGTCCTCAAGCTCCCCGAGTACCAGGTGTCGCTCCTTCTCACGATGGCGCGGGCGATCGTGACGAACATGACCGGCAATGCGTGGTTCCCGGACCCGCAGCCTCCGCTCGCGACCGTCCAGGCCGCCATCGACGACCTCGCGGAGGCCGAGACGGCGACCCTCACGAAGACGACGGGCACCGTCGCGAAGAGGGACGAGAAGCGCTTCGCCCTCGTCAGCCTGCTCCACCAGCTCCAGGCCCACGTGCAGTCGAAGGTCGACGCGAACCCCGAGAACGGCCCGTCGATCATCCAGGGCGCGGGGCTCGAGGTGAAGAGGAAGGCGGGACCCCCACCGCGCGTCTTCACCGCGAAGCAGGGACCGACCTCCGGCTCGGTGATCCTGCTCGCCCCGAAAGCCGGGAACCGGGCGGGCTACGAATGGGCGCACAGCCTCGACGGCGGCACGACGTGGACGGCGTTGCCGTTCACCGTGCAGGCGAAGACCACCGTCACCGGCTTGAAGCCCGGGTCGAAGGTGGGGTTCCGCTACCGCGCCGTGACGAAAGACGGCGCCGGCGACTGGAGCGAGCCGGTGACGATGATTGTGGGGTAGGGGGGCGTGAAGCTGGCGCGGGGCGTCTCGCAGCTGCTCGACCGTGAGCGCGCGACCTTCGCGAAGCTGCGAAAGAAGTTCGCTGGCGGAGTATCTCTTCCTGTTGCGTGATCAGCGCGAGTCCGAGCTGCTCTCGCTGAGCGCCACCGAGCGCTACGAGCGCTTTCTGCGGGAGCACGCCTCACTGGGCGGCCAGATCCCGCAGCACCAGATCGCCTCGTACCTGGGCGTCACCCCCGTCTCGCTGAGCCGGCTCATCGCGCGCCGCCGGCGCGCACCGTAGGGCTGGCCGACACCGCGGTGACCGAGCGGAGGACTTACGCGCGACGTTCAGCCGGCCCGGGGTACGATGAAAGTCCTGTGCCCAAAGACAAGGAGCCGCCCGCCAAGGTGGATGCGCCGCCCCTTCTTTTCCAGGATGCGGATGATGCCGTTGACGAGCGTGGTCTTGCCCGTGCCGGGTCCGCCCGTCACGACGAGGAGCTTGCTCGTGGCGGCCTTGCGGATGGCCTCCTTTTGCTCCTCGGCGAGCGTGATCTTCTGCTGCTCCTCGAACCAGGTGATCGCCCGCTCGATGTCGATGCTGATCGGGCGGATCTCGGTCCCGAGAAGCAACCGGACGCGGCCCGCGCTCGCAGCCTCTGCCGTGTGCAGGCTCTTGAAGGTAGACCGCCTCATCGCCGGACGGCGGAGGCTCGATGACGATGCGCTCTTCGGCCGCGAGGTCGCCAATCGCCTTCTCGATGATCGGCGGATCGATGGTCAGGATCTCCGCCGCCGCTGACAGGAGCCTCGGGCGCGGCACGTACACGTGCCCCTCGTCCGAGAGGGTCGCCAGGACGTGAAGAACGCCGGCTTCGGCACGCAGCGGTGAGGTCGGGCCGATCCCGAGCTGCGACGCGATCTTGTCGGCGCTTTTGAAGCCGATCCCCAGGATGTCGATGGCGAGGCGGTAGGGGTTCTCGCGCACGACGGCGATCGAACGGTCCCGGTACTGCTTGTAGATGCGGGTCGCATAGGCGGTCGAGACCCCGTGCGACTGGAGGAACACCATTACGTCCTTGATCTGGCGCTGCTCGACCCACGCCGTGGTGATGCGCTCGCTGCGCACGGGGCCGATCCCCTCGACCTCGGTCAGGCGGGCGGCCTTCTGGTCGATGACCTCCAGGGTCTCCATGCCGAAGTGCCGGACGATCCGCTCGGCCATGACCTTGCCGACGCCGCGCACGAGGCCCGAGCCGAGGTACTTCTCGATGCGCGGGCCGAGTAATGGCTCGACGTGGGAACGTCGAGGCCGAGCTGGACGAAGACGTGTGGACGCCGCTGTTCGTGGCGTGCCGCTTCGTTCGAGCTTGGGTCTGGAGGCGTGCGGGTCGATTTCCCGTGCAATGACCAAGGGAACGGTACTTTGGTCCGAAGGGCTTGGGGCCATGGGCAACGACCGTTCGACGCGCGAGACGAGCGACCTCAATAGCGACGCCGCCGGACAGGCGTCCGCCGAGCTTGAAGACGCTCGGGCGCAGATCGCTGAGTTGAAGCGGAGCGTCGAGAGATATCGAAGCGTGGTCGAGCACGTGGGGTGGGGCATCGCCGTCGGCTCCGCAGACGGCGCGACCATCGAGCTGGTGAACTTGGCCTTCGCTCGAATGCACGGCTACGGCGTGGACGAACTGATCGGCAGCGCCATCTCCGAGGTGTTCGCGGTCGAGTCCCGGGTGACCCTCGCCGAGAATATCCGAACCGTCCACGAGAAAGGTCACTACGCCTGGGAGTCGCGAAATCTCCGCAA
>Ga0182030_10005409_pt1 | contig 27109 bp, 24 predicted proteins | sample 812S3MmetaG_FD_121299 | JGI IMG/M metagenome (GOLD analysis project Ga0182030, IMG submission 121299) | Permafrost microbial communities from Stordalen Mire, Sweden - 812S3M metaG (Illumina Assembly) | ecosystem: Environmental > Terrestrial > Soil > Wetlands > Permafrost | place: Sweden...
GAATCGGGCTGGAAGGCAAGGATTTTGCCCGCATTCAGGCCTGACGCGGTGGTCGATCCGGAGTTTCGGGGGTTTGCCGCCAACATCGCTTTGTTGGGTGAGCAGACCGGCGAAGATACATCGGCTTGGACCGGCTACCTCAACGCGCTTCGGATCGCCCGGACGCGTTTTCGCGCGCTGGGCTGCATGTCGACCGATCACGGGCATCCCACCGCACAAACCGCCGATCTGTCCACCGTCGAGGCGGCGGAGCTGTTCGGCCGGGTACTGGCTGGCAAGGCGGACGCCCGGCAACAGGAACTCTTCCGCGCCCAGATGCTGACCGAGATGGCGCAGATGAGCCTGGAGGACGGTTTGGTCCTGCAGATTCACCCGGGTGCTGTTCGCAACCACAACCGCAAGGTCTATGAGCGTTATGGCCGCGACGTAGGCGCCGATATTCCCAGACCGACAAATTACGTGGATGCGCTGCGGCCTTTGCTGGACCGGTTCGGCAATGAAAGTTCGCTCAGAATCATTCTCTTTACTCTGGACGAAACGGCTTATAGCCGCGAATTGGCCCCGCTGGCCGGGCATTATCCATGCCTGCGGCTCGGGCCGCCCTGGTGGTTCCATGACAGTCCCGAAGGCATGATGCGCTATCGCCAGCAGGTGACGGAGACAGCGGGCTTTTACAATACGGTCGGCTTCAACGACGATACGCGCGCCTTTCTTTCGATTCCCGCGCGGCACGATGTGGCGCGGCGCATGGATTGCGCATTCCTGGCAAAACTGGTTGCCGAGCACCGTCTGGACGAAGACGAGGCATTGGACTTGGCTCACCAACTGGCGTACGGACTGGTAAAAGAAGCGTATCGGCTGTAAAGGCAAGAGGTGGCGCGGAGCGTGGATTCAGATACGCAAAAAGAGATGGCTGGCGGAGCGCGTTCCGTGGGCATGCGCTGGACAACCCGTGTCCTGTTGTTCATCGCCGCCAGCGATGATCTGCTGGCCTTGTTTATTCTGTCTCTGATCGCTCCGGGACTGAAGAAAGTTGAGTTAGCCGCATGAGTCTTTACTGCGCCACAGGAAGCGTCGAAGCCGATCTATCTCCGCAGCAGTTGGAAGACCTGCTCTTGGCGAGCTTGGCCAAGCTGGGAGTGCGCAACAACGTGCTGGCCGTTCCCCCCGATCAGAGCCGCGAGCATTCCCGCGCCGGCGCGCTGACCGGCTATGCGTGGAAGTATTATGGCGACCGGCTCAAGGCGGTTCTTCCCGCTCTTGGAACGCACAATGCGATGAAGCCCGCTCAGATTGAGCGCATGTTTGGCGATGTGCCGCAGAATCTTTTTCGCGTTCACGACTGGAGAACGGAGATCGAGACGCTCGGCGAGGTGCCGGCCGAGTTTATCCGCGAGCAGTCGGAAGGCAAGCTGAGTTATGCCTGGCCGGCGCAGGTCAACCGGCTCATCTCGCAGGGCGGCTTCGATCTGATCCTATCGATCGGCCAGGTTGTGCCCCATGAAGTGATCGGCATGGCCAACTACAACAAGAACATCCTGGTGGGCACCGGAGGCCGCGAGGGGATCAACCGCAGCCACTATCTGGGCGCGGTTTACGGCATGGAGCGAATCATGGGCCGCGCCGTCAATCCTGTTCGCAACGTGCTCAACTACGCATCCGATCACTTCCTGCGGGAGCTGCCGATCGTCTACGTGCTTACCGTGGTCGGCCGCCGCGCGGATGGAGAATTGGCTGTGCGCGGCCTGTACATCGGCGATGATGTCGACTGCTTCAGCCTGGCCTCCGCGCTGAGTCTTCAGGTGAACTTCGAGATTCTCGATGAGCCCATCCAAAAGGCCGTTGTCTATCTCGATCCGGGCGAGTTCCACAGCACATGGATCGGCAACAAGGCTATTTATCGCACCCGCATGGCGCTGGCCGATGGCGCGGAGCTGGTGATTCTGGCGCCGGGCGTGAATCAATTTGGCGAAGACAAGGGGATCGACAGGCTGATCCGTAAATACGGTTATCGCGGAACTCCGGAAACGCTCGCCGCGGTCGAGGCCAATGCCGAACTGGCCAGCGATCTGAGCGCGGCCGCGCACCTGATCCACGGTTCATCCGAGGGGCGTTTCAAGATTACCTGGTGCCCCGGTCATCTGACCAAAAAAGAAGTGGAGAGTGTCAATTTCAGTTATGGCGATCTGAACGCCATGCTCAAGCGTTATGACCCGAGGAAGCTCAGTCACGGCGTGAACCGGGTCGAAGGCGAACAGATCTACTTTATCGCCAATCCAGGATTGGGGCTGTGGGCGCACCGCAGCAGGCTTTGAGATGGGAGAGAATATGAAAAATCGCAATCTGCAGCTTAGCAAGTATTCCGTGGGAACCGGAGACCGGTTCGCGCACCAGGCAAAGGCGCAGCTGGGGGCCTGCATCCAGGCTTTAGGCAGCGGCATCGAGGTCGTTCCCGTTTGGAACAAGTCCAACCGCGAGCACATCATCATCGGCTCTGAGCCCGCCTCGGCGCGGCAGGCCGCGGACGCCGCCGTCCAGGCGCTCGCCTGGAAGTTGCCCTACTTCTGCGATGCCGATCACATCACTCTGCAGACTGTTGACCGCTTCCTCGGCTCGTGCGACTTCTACACCATCGATGTCGCCGACTACATCGGAAAAGCCGCCTCGGCGGCGGAGATCGATGCCTTTGTGAAACGGCACCCGGAATTGCTCGGGCGCATCCATCTTGCCGGCGCGGACGAGACCTTCGAGATTACGAGCGATAGCCTCCGGCAAACCGCGCAGAAATACCTGACCGCCGTCAAAAAAGCCGGCGAAGTTTACCGCAAGATCGAGAGCGCGAAGGGCGCGGGCAACTTCATCCCCGAGGTATCGATGGATGAGACCGACACGGCGCAGAGCCCGGTGGAACTGCTCATTATTTTGGCGGCGATTGCCGATGAAGGCATTCCCGTGCAGACCATCGCTCCCAAGTTCAGCGGCCGCTTCAACAAGGGCGTGGACTACGTGGGGGATGTGGCGGGATTCGAGAATGAGTTTGTCCTCGACGTTGCGGCCATCGCCTACGCGGTCAAGCACTTTGGCCTGCCGGAAAATCTCAAGTTGAGCATTCACTCCGGCAGCGACAAGTTCTCGATCTATCCCGCCATTCACGCCACCATCCAGCGCTTCGACGCCGGCGTGCACCTCAAGACCGCCGGCACCACCTGGCTCGAAGAGCTGATCGGTCTGGCGGAAGCCGGGGGCGACGGGCTGGCGCTGGCCAAGGAGATTTACGCCGAGGCTTTTGCGCACCGCGAAGAGCTTTGCACACCCTACGCCACGGTCATCGATATTGATCCTGCCAAGCTTCCATCGCCGGGCGAGGTGAACGGCTGGTCTTCGGAGCAATACACCTCTGCATTGCGCCATGTGCGCGGCGCGGCTGCCTACAACAGCAGCCTGCGTCAGTTGCTGCACGTGGGCTTCAAGGTTGCAGCCAAGATGGGGAGCCGCTATCGGGAACTGCTCGAATCCAATGAGGCCGTGATCGCAAAAAACGTGACCGAGAACCTCTACGCCCGGCACATCGCGCCCGTCTTTTTGGGACGCAACGGATAATTCTGGGATTCATGCGCAGATCTGTGAAGCAGGTCTGCGCATTACAGCAAGGGAGAAAACTGTGACCATGCAAACGCTTGGCCTTCAAGGAAAAGTAGCAGTTGTGACCGGGGGATCCTCGGGAATCGGGCGTGCACTGAGCCTGGGTCTGGCCGACGCCGGCGCCGACGTCGTTCCTACGGCGCGCCGCCAGCAGCAGGTGGATGACACCGCCGCAGAAATCGAAGCGCGCGGACGCCAATCCCTGCGCCTGGCCGCGGACGTTTGCGACCGCAAGTCGCTTGAACAGTTGCTCGCCGCCACGCTCGACAAGTTCGGCAAAGTCGATATTCTCATCAACTGCGCCGGGAAGATCAAGCGCACCCCTACGCTGACCGTTCCGGAGGAGGAGTGGGCCGACATTCTCAACACCAACCTGACCGGAACCTTGCGCGCCTGCCAGGTCTTCGGCAAACCCATGCTGGATCGCTGCTATGGGCGCATCGTCAACATCGCATCCCTGAACAGCTTCGTGGCGCTCAGCGAAGTGGCCGCCTATGCCGCGAGCAAGGCAGGCGTTGTTTCGCTCACCCGCTCGCTGGCTGTGGAATGGTCCAAGCTGGGAGTTACCGTCAATGCCATTGCTCCCGGCGTCTTCCGCACCGACCTGAATGCCAATCTGCTCGATAGCACGCCCCGCGGCCAGGAGCTGCTGATGCGCACGCCGATGGGCCGCTTCGGCAAGACAGAGGAACTGGTCGGGGCCGCAGTCTTTCTCGCCTCCGATGGAGCATCCTTTGTAACTGGACAAACTCTGGTAGTCGACGGAGGATTTCTGGCCAGCGGCGTCAACCAGTAAGTTCGCGCAGACAGAAAGAACCACCGCAACCAGTTTCGCGTGCGGTTCTCTGCAAGAGCTTTGGAGAGCCACAAGTCAGTGTTATCCAAAGCATAGCAAATAAGAACTTCGACTAACTTATGGAAACACTCTTGGGTTAGGTAACAATCGGCCTCAGTCGATTAGTATGTTCGCAAAAAGGGAGCTGCTCAAAAGGGGAATTTTGGATGCTTGCGAATATACTTCCGGTTTATGAGGAGAAAAACAGCATTATTTTAAAAAACAAGACTCTCTGTTTGATTGCCGCGAAGAGAATGCAACTACATTTCTCGCGGGGATCAGCGTCAAAATGTCCTTGAGGAGCGCGGTAGGCGAGGTTCGTTTTTGAGGACAAAGACACTTGAGCGAAACGTCACTGCCGGCTCCATTTTTCGGGAACCGCACGACGATGCTCTCGTTTTCCGGGAGACCACACTAGACGGTGTCCCGCACGCTGATCGAGACCTCGCTGAGTGCCGCCCCGCAGGCCGAGCAGAACCGGGCTCCTTGCGGGTTGGTCTGGCGGCAGCGCCCGCAGGCGACGAGCGTGCCCGGCTGCGCGGGCGGCGGCGGCGCGTTCACGGTCACATTCGGCGGCTGTCCCCAGCCCGGCATCGCAATACCCAGCATGGAGGCGATTCCCGCTGCCTGGATGGCGTTGAACTCCCGTACCCGGCCGGGCATGAAAAAGCATTCGATGAGGCCCAGAAACGTGGTGATTCCCGTCCAGAAAAAGCAGCAATAGAGAATTCCCAGGCCTGTTCTGCGCAGATAAAAGTGGTGGACGCCAAAGGTGCCCAGAAAGAGCGCCAACAGGATTCCCACAACCTCGTCGCGGCGCACCGCATCGTACTGCTGGTAGAAGATCGCCTCCGGGTTGGGATACGGTTGACTGCTCATGCCGGTTCTCCTTGCTCTGCATTCAGGATACGCAGTCAGCCGTCCGACGGTTCCGCCGGCAGAGAAAATTTCGCCGGCCAAAACCGCCGGCCGTGGCCCCTCGGCCTGGTTCCGGGCCGTGAGGAGAGGTGCTGCCCCCGTGGGCTTCTTTTGCTGGAAGAGGAAAGAATCGAAATTCTAGCCGCAACGGCCCGCCCCTGGCGCGCATCCAATTGCCATGAACGCACACACCCCTTCCGCAGCCGCCAGCGGCACGTTTCTCATCGGCGGCGACTTGCCCGTCCATCGCCTCGGCTACGGAACCATGCGCCTGGTGGGCGAAGGCGCATGGGGCGAGCCGGCCGACCCCGCTGAAGCCCACCGCGTCCTGCGTCGCGCCGTCGAACTGGGCGTCACGCTGATCGACACCGCCGACGCCTACGGTCCGGAGATTGCCGAGCGGCTGATTGCCGAGGCTCTTTATCCCTATCCTGCGGACCTGCTCATCACCACCAAGGGCGGAAACACCCGCCCGGGCCCGGCACGCGCCGAGCCTGTGGGCCGCGCGGGTTACCTGATCCAATGCGTCGAAATGAGCCTGCGCCGCCTCAAACTGGAGCGCATCGACCTCTACCAGCTTCACCGCATTGACCCGCGTACCCCGCTCGAAGAGTCGCTGGGCGCGCTGAAGCGGATGCAGGAGCAGGGAAAGATTGGCCACATCGGCTTGAGCGAGGTCACCGTGGCGGAGATCGAAGAGGCGCGCAAGATCGTTCCCATCGTCACTGTCCAGAATCGATACAGTCTGGCCGACCGCCGCCATGAAGAGACGCTGGCTTGGTGCGAGCAGCAGGGGATCGGCTTCCTGCCCTGGTACCCGATTGCCGCCGGCAAGCTGCTGAAGGCGGACCAGCCCGCAGGGCAGGCGCTTGCACAGGTTGCAGCTCACTCTTCAGCCACCGCGGCCCAACTCTCCCTCGCCTGGCTGCTGCATCGCTCGCCGGTGCTGCTGCCCATCCCCGGAACCTCGCAGGTCGCGCACATCGAAGAAAACATTGCCGCAGCCGAACTGAAGCTCAGCGCGGAGGAATGGGCCGAGGTGGATCGCAGCTTCAGCGCATGAGCGGCGCAACCCTGTTGGAAGAAGCCAACTCGCCAGGAGTTTGACCGCGGTCTCGCTTGCCTTGAAGTTTGTGATGAGCTTTTCCGCGAGCGCGAGAGTTCATCGCAGGCTCAGGGCTCTCAAGATGCGTCCCGCCTCGCGCTCTGCCTGAGCCGGCCGATCAACCAATCCAATGCGGCCTCCTCGTCCTCGATTTCGACGCGCAGGCGGACCGTCATCAACGGCATGGACGGGGCAAAGATGGCCGCAAGTTCTCCCATCCGGGCCAGATCCTTGCCAGTGGTGAGCATCGCCTCTACCTTCTGCGCGCGGGCCTCGGCCAACAGCTCTTCCAGCACGCGGCGGGTGTAGGCGAAGTGGTCGGGAAAGGCGCGCCGGAGAGCAATCTGGAGCCCGGCGGCTTCCAGACCGGCAAAGAACTGCTCCGGGCGGGCGATGCCGCAGAAGGCCGCCACGGGGCCGCGAACGGCGGGGATTTCCATGGTGCGTTTGAGTTTCCAGAGGGGAGCAGTGGAGCGCGGAAGCTCAGTTCCTCTGTCAAATGGAATGATCTTGCGGAGAGATTGCTCGATCTCCGGCTCGTCGGCGGGGACGGCCAGAACCGCGGCCCGCGCCAACGCGCGCAGGGGTTCCCGCAGGTTGCCGGCCGGCAGAAGGCGGTCGCTCATGTCCTGGCGATTCAGCAGCAGAATATCCACATCGCGATGAAGCTGGCGGTGCTGGAATCCGTCGTCGAGAAGATGCACGGCGGCTCCTGCCGAAGCGGGGCGCGCCGCCTCGGCAAGCAGACCCGCCTCATAGCGTTGCGGCGCCACATAGACCGGAAGATCGGTCTCGCGGGCAATCAGCAGCGGCTCGTCGCCAAACTCTTCCGCCGCGCCATCCGAGCGGACGCGGGCGGCCAATTTGCTCGTGCGTCCGTACCCGCGGCTGAGAACGTCTACCTGCAGGCCGCGCGCGGAGAGCGCCCTGGCCAGCGCGATGGTCAGCGGCGTCTTGCCCGAGCCGCCGGTGGAGAGATTGCCGACGCTCACCACCGGCCAGCGAAGGCGGCGCACCGGCTCGACTCCATGCTCGATGCGCCAATTGCGCACGGCCACTCCCGCGGCATAGAGCGGCGTCAACGGGGCCAGCCAGTGGCGGCTCAATTCGTCCGTCCTCCTTCGCGGAGCAAGGCCTCTAACGCCTCGACGCATCTGCCTGTCGCTCCGGCCTGCTGATCGAAGACCTGCCGGGCACGCGCACCCATCGAAGCTGCTTCGGCGGGGTTCCGGGCTACACCAGCGAGGTCCTGGGCTGCGCCGGTCGGATCCCAGCCTGCGTCGTTGGGATTCACGGCTGCGCCGGTCGGAATCTGGAGGAGCGCAATCAATGCCTGCGCCAGTTCCTCTCTGGCGGCGATGCGAACGGCCTGATGAGCTAATAAATCCTCGGTAATCGCGCGAAAATTGGCGAAATACGGACCCATCACGATGGGAACGCCGAACTGCGCCGGCTCCAGCGGATTGTGTCCTCCAGCTGGAATCAGGCTGCCGCCCACAAAGGCTGCCGAGGCCAGCGAGTAGACCGAGGCCAGCTCGCCGATGGTGTCCAGCAGAACGATTTCGCCGGGGTTCAAAAGCTTCGGCGAGTCTTCTGCTTGCGTGGACCACGCCGAGCGCCTGACCCAGACGAATCCGGAGCGATCCAGCAGGGCCGCAACCGCGCCGAAGCGTTCCGGATGGCGGGGCGCCAGCACCATCGCCAGTTGTGGATCGGCTTCAAGCAGCCGCGGCCAGGCTGCGAGCAGCGAGGCTTCCTCGTCTTCGAGCGTGCTGCCGGCCACCACCAGCCGCAAATCGCCGGCCAGCGCCCTCAGCAGGCGGGTCGCCTCCACTTCTCCGGCGGCGCGCACGTCGAATTTGAGGTTGCCGGTCACCGTCACCTGCTCCGGGCGGCAGCCCAGGGCCTTCAAGCGCTCCGCGTCCACTTCGCTCTGCGCCAGCACCCGGCTCAGGCGGCTCAGGAATGGCTTCCACAGCAGGCGCAGGCGCCGGTAGCGCGGCCACGAGCGGTCCGAGATGCGGGCATTCACAACGGCCACCGGAATCCCGCGCCGGAAGCAGCCACTGAGCAGATTAGGCCAGAACTCGGTCTCGGCCAGCACCAGCAGGCGCGGCTGAAGGGCGTTCAGGATTGCCCCCACCGCCCAGGGCAGGTCCAGCGGGCAATAGAACACCCGTGCAGCGCCGAATCGCTCGCGGGCCAGCGCCTGGCCGGTGCGCGTGGTGGTGGAGACGGCAATGCGGCAATCGGGCAACGCCGCGTCCAGCTCCTTGACAAGGCGGCTGACGGCCAGCACCTCGCCGACCGAGACGGCATGAAGCCAGATGACCGGGCGCTCCTGGACCCCTCCAGCCGGACTGTCTGGAGACGTCTTCGAGAGCCTGGGCGGAACCAGTCCGAGCCTCTCCAGCAGCCCCTCGCGGTACTTCTGCGTCGTGGCCATGCGCCACAGCCACCACGGCGCGCCAACCACCAGCGCCGCCAGCAAGGCCAGATTGTAGAAGAACAGAATCATGCGCAGCCGCTGCGGCCCGCCCCCCCGAATCCACCCCTCAAATGATACAGGCGGGGTTTCAGAGATATTGTCCCGCGCAATGAGAACGATGCGGCGCGTCCGCTGTTGTTGCGCTGACGGGTGACTCCGGCCGGGATGCGGGACTCCGCGACCGTCTGTCCTGTCCGGTTGGGCCCGTCTGTCCGGCTGGCGCGGAATCTGGTGCGCGGAATTTTCTGGAAGAGGCTTTAAGATGGGAGGATGCTGCGAGTGAAATTGCTGGAAGCGGGAGCCCGTGCGCCCGTGGTGGCCCATCAGGGCGAGGATCTGGGCTATGACCTGTTTGCGCTGGAGACTGTGGCGCTTGGTCCGCGGACGACGGTCAAAGTGCGTACCGGAATCGCGGTCGAGGCCCGTCATCCGCTGACCGGCGCTCCGCTGGGCCTGCTGGTGCGGGACCGCTCCTCCGTAGCGGCAAAAGGGATTGCCACCACCGCCGGGGTGATCGATGCCGGCTACCGCGGCGAGATCCTGGTGCTGATGACCAACCTGGGCGATGCCCCTTTCGAGTTGAAGGCCGGCGAGAAGATCGCCCAGATGATTCCGCTGCCGGTGCTGACTGGAGTTGTGGAAACCGTGGAGAGCCTGGAAGATTCGGCCCGCGCGGAGATGGGGTTTGGCAGCTCCGGACGGTGAGGGCTTGCGCGCGATGCGCACTTCCGCTGTCCCCGCGATGGGCGGCTCGCGCCATCCAGTTTCAGCCATTGAGTTTCAGCTTGCCGCGCCTGATCTTGACGTGCGCTGGAAGCGGCATTCGCGTCGATTCGAGTCCGGCGCGGGGTATAAGCTGGATGGGCCGCGGATGAGGATCGTGCGCAGCGCGGAGTTCGAGCCATCGCGAAGTTCCAGCAATGGACAAGGCTCGGGGACGGCGCGCAAAATCGCATGGCGGGAGTTTTCGCAAGACAAGGAAACGAAAAAATGACGGTGAATGGCAATGCATGCGGCGACGAGAGCCAGATTCGCTCGGTCGCGCGGGAGATTTTTCAGCACGCTCTCGAGGAGAGCAGCATCGAGCGCGGCTTCAGCCGCAATCTCCGCTGCGAACAGGGCGTTCTGAAGGCAGGCGACGGCCTCTACGATCTAGCCAGCTTCTCGAAAACTTTCGTCGTCTCATTCGGCAAGGGAGCCCACAGCAGCCTGGAGGCGCTGATTTCGCGGCTCGGCCCCGGATTCAAGGCCTCCGGGATTGTGTGCGCGCCCACCCCGCCGGTCGCGCCGGTTGCCGGCTTCCGCTACTTCGAGGGCGGCCACCCCATGCCCAATCACGAATCCGTGCGGGCAGCCGAGGCCATTCTTTCCGCTCTCGATTCGCTCGATGAGCGCTCACTCGTCATTTACCTGCTCAGCGGCGGGGGGTCGGCCATCGTCGAAAAGCCCATCGGCACGGAGATTTCCTTCGCCGACCTGGTCGAGACCTACCGCGCGCTGGTGCACTCGGGCGCGCCCATTGCCCAGATCAACGCGGTGCGCAAGCACCTTTCCGCCGTGAAGGGCGGACGGATGGCCCGAGCCGCCGCGCCGGCCCGCCAGCTTTCCATCCTGATCTCCGACGTGCCGGACAACGCGCTGGACTCGCTGGCCAGCGGCCCGACCATGCCCGACAGCAGCACGACCGGCCAATGCTACGACATTGTGCAGCGCTTCAACCTGCTGCCGCAACTGCCGGAAAGCGTGCGCAAGCTGTTCGCGATGCGTACGCTCGAAGAGACGCCCAAGGCGGGCGATCCGCTGTTTGAGCGGGCGCAATGGTATCCCGTGCTCTCCAATCTTTCCGCGCGCGAGGCCGCTGTCGAGCGCGCCTCGGCCAATGGCTTTGCCCCTCGGATCGATAACTCCTGCGATGACTGGGATTACCGCAAAGCCGCCGATTATCTGCTTGAGCGTGTACGCGAGCTGCGCAATCAAGACGCGCGCGTCTGTCTGATTTCGGGCGGCGAAGTCACTGTGACCGTGGATGGAAAGCCGGGAGCTGGCGGACGCAACCAGCAATTTGCCCTCTACTGCGCCGAACGCATCCAGGGCGAGAAGATCTGCGTGCTCAGCGCCGGAACCGACGGCATCGACGGCAACAGTCCGGCGGCAGGCTCGGTGGCGGATGGAACGACCATCGAGCGAGCGATGAAAATGGGATTGAGCGCCGAGGCCGCGCTCCAGAGCTTTGACGCCTACCCATTCTTCGATGCGCTGGGCGACACACTCATGACCGGATACACAGGAACCAACGTGCGCGATGTGCGCCTCCTGCTGGCGTGGTAGCCAGCAGGACGCAAAGCGGAAATCGCGGGTGAGAGCGGCGGCCTGTTCCACCCATTCACTTCCGTGCATCGCAAGCTCGAAGAGGTTTCAAGCGCGTGCTGGCGCAGTTTTCGTCCGGGGAAGAATGCCTCAGTGGGCCGTATGCTTCACGCCCATCGCGCTGAGTTGGGCGCGCGCCTGCTCGGCCTCGGGGGTTTGCGGATGGCGCTGGATGAGCAGGCGCAGCTGGCGAATGCCCGCTTCCTTCTTGCCCAGTTTCATCAGCGAAATTCCCTTGTGCAGTTGCGCGGCCGGGGCTTTGGAGTTACCAGGAAAGCCTTCCAGTACGGCGCTGTAGGACTTCACCGCGTCCTCGTACTTATGCTGCCGGTAGGCGATTTCGCCCAGATAATACTGGGCGGAACCGGCCAGTTCATCCAGCGGATAGGATTGGATCACGTCCTGAAACTCGCCCGTGGCCACGCCGTACCGGGCGGCGTCGTAGTCGCGCACAGCGGACTGGAAGGTGTCTTCGAGCGGCGGCTTCTGGCCGGCGGCGGTGCCTGCGGGCGTCGGATTGGGCGACGGAGCGTCGGAGCCGGGCGCGCCGGTGGGCACTTCTCCCGGTGTTTCCCCCGTGGCTGCGGCCGGAGCTTCCGCCGTCGGCATGGCTTCGGCCGCAGGAGTCTCGGCCGAAGGCGGAGCCTGGGCGTTCTGCAACTGCGACTGCAAATCCTGGATGGATTTATCGAGTTTGGCGATGCGCGTCTTCAGTTCGTCCACGGAGTCGTTCAAGGACTGAATCTGGCCGGAGTTCGCATCCAGTTTCCCGTTGACCGAATCGTTCTGTGCCGCGATGCCTTTTTGCAAAGCACCCACCGCCGCAGTCACCTGGTTGGCGTTGTCCGCGGTTTGCTGCGCCAGGCTCTGCATCACCGCGAAGCCCTTGTCCACAGTAGATTGGAGCCGTTGAACATTGTCCAGCAGTTGCTGTATCTGCGCCTGCATCTCGATAATTTCCCTCGACGCGGCGTGCGCGGGCAGGGGCGAAGCGGCCAGCAGCAGGCCACCGGCCGCCACCGCCAGAAAACGATTGCGAAAACTGCGTATTCCTTGCATGATCCACCTATGAGGCAGAATTTGGTGAACAGTGGTCAGCAAAAGTTGTCCGGCGCAGTGCGAACTTTGCCGTTCCCTTTGCCCTCATCCGAATCGATTCCAGTCTCGAACAGAGAGCCGGGAAACCATACCGAACTGACCGCTGTTCACCGTTCACTCTCATTCTACTGGTCCAGCGCGAAGCCTGCGCGACGGTTCAACTGCCAGCACGCCTCGGTCGAATCGGTGCAGAACGGCTTTTCCTTCCCGTAGCTGATGATACGAATGCGGTCTACCGCAACGCCGGCCGTCACCAGTGCATCCTTGGCCGCGTTCGCGCGATTCTGACCCAGCGCAAGGTTGTACTCATCGGAACCGCGCTCGTCGCAGTAGCCGCCGATCACGATCTTGATGCTCGGATGGCTGACCAGGTAGCTGGCGTCCTTGGACAGTGCGTCCTGAGCGTCGGCGCGAATGGTGTAGACGTCGTAATCGAAGAAGATGGGCTGCACATCAGCCTGAAACTCCTCCTCCGCAGTCATGGTGTTGCTGGACACCTCAACGGCCGGCGGCGCAGTGACCGTCACCCTCGCGCTGGCCTCGGCCGTGCCGCCGTCACCTTTCGCTTCCAGGGTGTAGGTGGTCGATACCGTCGGAGTTACGGTCTTGACGCCCGCGGTGGGCACATCGCCGATGCTATCGATGGACGCGGAGGTGGCATTGGTCGTTTGCCAGCTCAATTGAACCTGGTCGCCGGCTGAAACCGCGGTGGGCGTGGCTGTGAGCTGCGCGGTCGGCGCGGGTCCGTTAGCAGCCGCGGGAGCCGTCTCTGCTGACGTCAGCGACTGTTTCTTCTTGCATCCCGCGACCGCGAGCAAGGCAACGACAAGAACCAGGGGAATGAGAATGCGATTCTGTTTCATCAATGGATTACTCCTTCTGTGAAACCAAGCGTGTCTCCCGAAAGAATTGGCCCTTCATCTCTCTGCGATTCCAGCCGTTTTCTCCCAGCCTTCCGCATGACCGCTGGCCACAAGCGAAAAGCAATGGAATTTAGCCGGGATGCAAAGGCTCTGGTCTCTTGTCCTTCTGAAAACACTGTGATTGAGGCCGACTCCGCAACGCGAATCGTGAGCGAATGCAGCGCCGCCGTGCCGATTCAGCTTAACCCTTCCAAGCGAGTTGCCCAGAGGGTGGCAACAACAACAGGATAGTGCAAAAAATCAGATGGTCCAAGTGACGGCTCATACGGACGCCGTTTCAAATCCGCACGTCACTGAAAGCTCCAATTGGGCATGAAGTTATTGCCCGTGTGGGTCAGTTGCTGCTGGTGCGTGCCGTCGGCCAACATCGACCATATCTGGCTGTGCCCGCCGATGGCGCGTTCAAAGACGATGTGCCGGCCGTCCGGCGCCCAGGAGGGAAAATCGTTGCTGCCGGCCTCGTGGGTCAGTTGCAGCCAGCGCATGCTGGCAATATCCATCACGTAGATGTCTTGCCCGCCGGGCGCGCCGGGTCCGTATTTGCGATTCCAACTGAAGGTCAGGAACTGGCCGTTGGGCGACCATGAGGGCGAGATGGCGTAGCCGCCGTCGGTCATCCGGCGGACATTCGAGCCGTCCTGGTCCATGATGTAAATCTGTGGCAGGCCGGTGCGTCCGCTCACCCAGGCAATTTGAGCATTGGTGCGCGGATTCCAGGCTGGCGAGACGTCGGGCCCGCGGAAGTAAGTAACCCGGCGCAGGTCGCTGCCGTCGGCGTTGACCACCCAGATCTCCGGATCGCCGGAGCGCGATGAGGAGAAGGCAATCTTCGTTCCATCGGCCGACCATGCGGGAGACTGGTTGCTTCCCCCGGCCGTGCCCGCCGGAAAGCTCACCGCGCGTCCCAGTTCCAGCGAGTACATCCGGACATCCCATCCGTTGTGGCTCAGGGAGGCAAAGGCGATGCGCGCGTTATCGGGCGAGATGCGCGGCGACAGGGAGATGGTGCCCAGGTGGGTGATCTGATGCTGATTCTGCCCGTCGTAGTCCATGCCCCAGATTTCCTTGGTGCCGCTGCGCGAGCTGACAAAGTAGATTTTGGTTCCGGCGATGCCGTTGATGCCGCCGCCGAGGCGCAGGATGATCGCGTCGGCGAAGCGATGCGCGATGGTCCGCGCCATCTCCTCGCTGGCCGCCTCGTTGTACTGCTGGGCTAGCACCTGGGGGTTGGCGGGGTTGCTGGTGTCGAAGAGCCAGCCGTAGACCACCAGCCGCCCATTGGTGGCCGAGAGCGCTCCAAAGGCCACCATGGCCGCATTCGAGGGCGCGGCCGACCACTGCGTCAGGTTCATCTCCTGCGGCGCGCCGGGCATGGCCTGCGGAATCATGCTCTTCGAGACCATGTCGAAGATGCCGGCGTTTTGAAGATCGGAGAAGAGCGTAGTGTCGAAGACCGCCTTCAACGCCGGGGTTTGGGGATCGCCGCCGACCGGTTTGAAGTCCGCCGCGGCCAGCCGAATGCGGTTATTGCCCAGGTTGGAGCCGGTATGAATCCAATCCTGCGCTTGCGCGCCTGCGACGGCCAGAAACGCCAAAACAATCAGCCAAAAAGGTGAAATCCGGGAATGAGACTTCATGCAATGCGCAATCCTTCCTCGATCAAGGTGCGAATTTTCCTGGGAAACTCCAGAGTTCGGAGCCGTTCTTTCGCAGACCCACGCAGCTTACAGCTCTCAAGTGGTGTCCCTGCTGCCCAGTAACCCATTTTATTCCGAGCCTGTACATTCATTCCGTACTCAAATGAACAGTATTCAACAATTCCGGCTTAATACTCGCAATAATAAGACGTCATCACCGTGCTTTGGTTATATTGCGCAGGAAGCGGGCCGAATGTATCCACGCGCTGGGCGGCGCGCAGGCAGGAGTTATCCAGCGTCGGACTCCCGCTGCTCTGCTCGATCTGCACATTGCTCACGCTGCCGTCGCGGTGAATGGCGAACTGGATGTACGCCTTGGTTCCTCGCGGTGTGTGCGGATCCACCTCGAACCGGTTCCAGTTGGAGGCCATCTTGCGATTGACCTGCTCCACGTACCAGGCAAACAGAGAGCCGAAGCTGCTGTCCTGGACCGTTGTCTGTCCGCTCGTGAAGCCCTGCGCCTGGATCGCCCGCGGCATCGACGAGCCCGCCTGCTCGCCATAGCGGGCGCGGTTGTCCGGCTTCGGCGGGGGCTGATGCTGCTGCATTTGGCGCTCTGTCTGCTGCTGGGGCTTGTTCTGCTTGCCGAGGACGGGAATCGCGGTCTCGTCCACTGCGTGGCTGGTCTTGGGTGCGGGCTCGGCCGGGGCCTGGCTGGGCGTTTCGGTGGAGAGCACATTCTGGTTGGGCGGCTGATCGGAGGGCAGGGGAAGGGCACTGGTCATGGTCACCTGAATCGCCCCGCCGGCGCCTATATCGCCCCACTGCTGGTGATGAAAGAGACCGTTCAGCATACCCCAGGTCAGCAGAACCGCGGCCAGTGCGCCGTGCAGCAACAGCGATCCCGCCGCTGGAGCAGCGATCGGCTCCGGCGTCAGTTCCTGTTCCAGTTGCTCACTGCCTTCGAGCAGAGTGTCCATGGGTTTGCCTTGAGAGTTATACGCTTAGAACCCGCCCGCCGCCTTGGATTCGATCGGGCGGGTGACGATGGAAATGTTGGTGATTCCCGCCAGCTTCACGGCGTCCATGACGCTGGCAAAAGCTCCGAAAGGAACCCGCTCGTCGGCCCGCAGATAGATCACCTGATGCGCTGGGTCGGTCCCCGCCTGGTGCAGTTTCTGCGGCAAGGCGTTCAGGTTCACCGGCTGATCGTTCAAAAACACCTGTTGATCGCGGTTGATGGTCACCACCATCCGCTGCTGGGTGATCTCCTTGACCGTCCGCGTCTTGGGAACGGATACGTCGATCCCCGACTGCAGCACCGGCACGGAAATCATGAAGATCACCAGCAGCACCAGCACCACGTCCACCAGGGGCGTGATGTTGATGTCCGCCAGCGAACTGCGCGTCTGACCGCTGCTACTTGTAAAAGCCACGCTCCACCTCCCGGCCCCCATCGCTGGCCGGTTCACGAACCGCTTCCGCGATTGCCGTCCGCTGAGGCCCCGCCGTGCGCACTGGAATCTCTTCGAGCGAGTTCAACAGTTCGCGGCAAAAGTCGTCGATGGCCGCGGCAAAGACCCGGATGCGCGCGCTGAACTGGTTGTAGGCCACCAGCGCCGGAATCGCCACAAACAAACCGGCGGCGGTGGTGATCAGAGCCTCGCTGATGCCCGGCGCCACGGCGCGCAGTGTCGCCGCTCCCTCCGTGCCCAGCCCGTGGAAGGCGTCCACAATGCCCATCACCGTGCCGAATAGGCCCACGAAAGGGCTGACCGAGGCAATGGTCGCCAGCCAGGTCATGCGCCGCTCCAGGCCGGTCACCGCCTCGCTTGCGGCAGTCTGCGCCGAGCGCTCCAGCGGAACCAGGTTGCGCGGCGGGCCGGAGCCGCCCGTCTGCCGCTTGTAGGTTTCGTACACGTCCTCGAAGACTTGCGCCAGCGGGCTCGCCTTGCACTCAGAGGCCAGCGCGGAAATTTCCTGCAGGCGATTGGCCTTGCGGAAGCCGCGAATAAACCGGCGGCTTTCGCTGGTCGCCTTGCGAAAGGATGCAATCTTGCCCAGAATCGCGGTCCACGAGTAAAGGCTGGCGAACAGCAGCAGCGCCAGCACGGCCATGGCGACCGGGCCGCTTTTGGTGAACATCTCGACCAGCTCGCTTGGACCCTGCGCCGCCGGCAGCGCTCCTTGAGCCGCGTCGCCGGCCGAAGGCAGTTGGAAAACAAAGGCTGCAATCAAAATCGGCTTCACCTCATCTTCAACGGTATCAGACGGGGAACCCGGCTCCAAGTTATCGCGTCTGGTTCCCCCGAGCGCATTCCAGCTCCGCCTCCAAACCACGGTCGCCGCCGTTCATGCTATGCTGCGCTCGGATTATCCGGGTGAAAGCATTACCCTGTCATTATCCCGTTATCGGAACGGTTGCATGAGGTTAGCTCTGAATGCTCATCGAACTGCGCGCTGAAAATTACGCCGTCATCGATCACGCTATTGCCGTCTTCGGTCCGGGGCTCAACCTGCTCACCGGCGAAACCGGCGTGGGAAAATCCATTCTGGTGGACGCGCTGGCCCTGCTGATGGGCGGAAAGTCCTCGGTGGAGATCGTTCGCCATGGCACCGACAAGGCGGTCGTCTCCTGCGTCTTCGAGTCCACGGCCAACGCCGAGAGCATTCTCGAAGAGAACGGCCTCGACCCGTCGGGCGGCGAGATCATCCTGCGCCGCGAAATCCTGGCCACGGGCAAGGGCCGCGTCTTCGTCAACAACCAGCCGGCCACTGTGGCCGTACTCCGGCAACTGGCTCCCGAACTGGCGCTGGTGCACGCCCAGAGCGAGAGCCTGTCGAGCTTTGACCAGGCGCAGCAGCGCATTCTTCTGGACCGCTTCGGCGGCATTTCGACCGACGCGGCCGCCGAGGCCCACGCCCGCTGGAAAGACGCCTCCACCAAACTCGACGAGCTGCTCCAGGGCGAGCAGGACCGCTTGCGTATGGTCGATCTGTGGAGCTACCAGAGCAAGGAGATCGAGGCCGCGCATCTCGAAGCCGGTGAAGACCTGGCCCTGGAGACCGAAAAGCACGTCCTGGCCAATGCGGAAAAGCTTTACGCGGCCGCCATGGGAGCCTTCGATGAGCTTTACGAGGGCGGCGCATCGGCTGAGGCAGCCCTGCGCTCGGCCTTGCGCAATGTCGAGGAACTGGCTCGTTACGACGGGCGCTTCACCGAGACGGCGCAACTGCTTGCCTCGGCCCGGGCTACCATCGGCGACCTGGCGACGAGCCTGCGCGATTACGCCGAGGGCATCAACGCCTCGCCCGAGCGGCTGGCGGAGATTGAAGACCGCCTGGCCCTGCTGGACCGCCTCAAGCGCAAATACGGCAAGAGTATCGCCGAGGTGATCGCTTTCGGCGAAGAGGTTGCCCGCAAGCTGGCCGAGGTCGAGGACCGCGACGAAATCCTCAAGACACTTCGCGCGGCTCTCGATGAAGCGGCAAAGGCGTATCGGAGAGCCGCCCAGGTCCTCAGCGCCGAGCGCAAGGTGGCCGCCGCCCGGCTGGCCAAACTGGCTGAAAGCCAGATCAACTCGCTGGCCATGAAGGTCCACTTTGAAGTCGCCGTCCACTCCGCCGGCGCGAGCGCGCAATCGGCCGAAGAGCCGGCTAAATCCGCCGGGGAAATTTCTTTCGGCAATGTTCACTGGACCGCCAGCGGCTGGGATCAGGTCGAGTACCGCATTGCGACCAATCCTGGCGAACCGCTCAAGCCGCTCGATGAGATCGCCTCCGGCGGCGAGATGAGCCGCGTCATGCTGGCCCTCAAGGTCAGCGTGGAAGAGAGCGCCGCGAAGCCCAAAAAGAAGATGCCCGCGCCCCGCACCCTGGTCTTCGACGAAATCGACATCGGCATTGGCGGACGCGCCGCTGAAGCCGTTGGCCAGAAGCTCAAATCCCTCAGCCGTGGGCAGCAGGTTTTGTGCGTGACGCATCTGCCGCAGATTGCGGCCTTCGCCGACCACCACTTTGCCGTTGAAAAGCGCGAATCCGGCGGCCGTACCAGGACGCAAATCCTGCTCCTCGATGACCGCGCCCGCACTCATGAAGTCGCCCGCATGTTGAGCGGCGCAACGGTCACCGACGCCAGCCTCCAGCATGCCTCCCAGATGATCGCGGGAAGCCGTTAAAAAGTCTGCAAATGGCAGCGCGTTCCCTGGGCTGGCAAGGAACGACGCCGGTCTTGTGACCGAAGCTCGAATGGTTGACGGCGAATGGGGCTTCAGCGCGGTTCCTCAAGTTTCAATTGACAGCCGAATCCGGACGAACCTATAGTTCAGCCTCGGCACACGCCGCGAAAAGAGGTCACCATGAAGGCAAATCAGCCGATTTCCGGCAAGGCGCAAGGAAAAACCATGGCCGAGATCCGCCTGTATATGTTCTCGACCGGTACGCTCCGATGCAAGGTAGCCAACATCAAGATGAACCAAAGCCTGGAGCCGTATGAGATTCCGGTTCCGTGGTTTCTGATTACGCACCCGAAAGGCAACGTAGTGATCGATGGCGGCGTTGCCGTCGAGTGCGCTACCGACCCGCGCGGTCACTGGGGAGGGATCGTCGATGTCTACCAGCCCGTGATGCAGGAGCAGGAGGGCTGCCTGAACCAGTTGCGCAGTTTCAAAATCGCGCCAGAAAGTGTGCGTTTTGTGCTGCAGTCACACCTGCACCTCGACCACACAGGAGCAACTGGCCGGTTACCCGCCGCGACCCACGTGGTGCAGAGGTCCGAGTACGAATACGCCTTTACGCCCGACTGGTTTGCCGCCGGAGGATACATCCGCAAGGACTTTGACCGTCCCGATCTCAAGTGGCAGTTTCTGGAAGGCGAGCGTTCGGACTATTACGATCTGTACGGCGACGGCGCGATCATCCTGGTATACACGCCGGGGCATTCCCCAGGGCATCAGTCGTTCTTGATCACCTTGCCCCACACCGGCCGGGTGCTGCTGACGGTCGACGCCGCTTATACGATGGACCACTGGAACGAAAAGGCCCTGCCAGGCTTCCTCGCTTCCGCTGTCGATTCTGTCCGTTCGGTGCGAAAGCTCCGGGCTCTGGCCGAGAAAACCGATGCGCTGGTGGTCACCGGCCACGACCCGGATGCCTGGCCGCGATTCCGGCATGCGCCCGCTTTCTATGACTGAAATTCAACCCGGAAAGGGACTCCTGACTGTGCCTGCCGACGGTGGCGGCAGGCGCAAAACTCTGGCGTGAAAGATCTCAGACGGCACAAACATGCTTTCAAGAAGGCGTCTGACTTAGGGCGGTCTCAAGGCCCAACCGCAACGAAGACAGTCCGGATTGGATCAGGCTGCTTTCCGGAGTTATTCATTGAACGGCAGTGCGGATGGAGCAGCGAGAAGAGCGCTTCGGAGGAGAACGCACAGGAGGCTTTCCACTTTTTCATTCCCCGACTGCTCCGATCGGTTGTTTTCGCCCAAGAGTTTCTCTTTGCGTTTGTTGGGATTGGGCCTTGAGCGCGCCTTTTCGATTGACAGTCGAATACGGCCGCACTATAGTTCGTTTCCTGTTGCGAGGCGTCGCTCCCCGGCGCGATAAGAGTTGTGCTTCTTCGAGCCCGCCCCATTCATCGGGTAGAAATCACCGCAGAGAGGTTCTGTTCATGGCAACGCATATAACCGAAAGCCGCGACGAAAAAGCTACAACTGAAGATTTGAAGGCGGCGTTGAAGGACGCCGGATTGTTCCGCGAGCAATGTTACATCAACGGCGAATGGCTCGATGCCGATAGCAAGGTCAGTATTCCCGTGACCAATCCGGCGACTGGCGCTGTTCTAGGGCACGTCCCCAGGATGGGCGCCGCTGAGACGCGCCGCGCCATTGAAGCCGCCGACGCGGCCTGGCCCGCCTGGCGTGCGCAAACCGCCCGCGAACGTGGAGCGATTCTGCGCCGCTGGTTCGAGCTGCTGATGGCCCATCAGGAAGACCTGGCGAAGCTGATGACCGCCGAGCAAGGCAAGCCACTGGCCGAGTCCAAAGGGGAAGTGGCCTACGGAGCTTCCTTCGTGGAATGGTTCTCGGAGGAAGGCAAGCGCGTTTACGGCGACACGATTCCGCACCCGCAGCGGGACAAGCGCATCGTGGTTCTGAAGGAGCCGATCGGCGTGTGCGCGGCCATTACGCCGTGGAATTTTCCCATCGCCATGATTACCCGGAAGGTGGCTCCGGCGCTGGCGGCTGGCTGCGTGGTGGTCGTCAAGCCGGCCGGCCTGACTCCCTTCTGCGCGCTGGCGCTGGCGGAGTTAGCCCAGCGAGCCGGCGTTCCAAAGGGAGTGATGAATGTTGTTACCGGAGATACAAAGGCCATCGGCGCCGAACTTACCTCCAATCCATTGGTGCGCAAGCTGACGTTTACCGGTTCGACCGCGGTCGGCTCGCTGCTGATGAAGCAGTGCTCTGGCACCATCAAGAAAATGTCGCTGGAACTGGGAGGCAATGCGCCTTTCATCGTCTTCAATGACGCGGATCTGGACGCCGCGGTCGAAGGCGCAATCGCATCCAAGTATCGCAATACCGGCCAGACCTGCGTCTGCAGCAATCGCTTTCTGGTGCAGGACGAAGTGTACGAAGCCTTCTCCGCCAAGCTGGTCGAGAAGGTGCTGGAATTGAAGGTCGGCAATGGGATGGACGCCGGCGTGACGCAGGGCCCGCTGATTGAAGAGAGCGCGGTTCAAAAGGTGGAGGAACACATTGCCGACGCAGTGGCCAAAGGGGCTCGGGTGCTGACCGGCGGAAAGCGCCACAGCATGGGCGGAACTTTTTTCGAGCCCACGGTTCTGGCCGGCGTGACGCCGCAGATGGCGGTGGCGCGGGAAGAAACATTCGGACCGGTGGCCCCGTTATTCCGCTTCAGAACCGAACAGGATGCCCTGCGCATGGCCAACGATACCGAGTTCGGTCTGGCCGCATATTTCTACTCGCGCGACATCGGGCGGGTATGGCGTGTGGCCGAGGCGCTCGAATACGGCATGGTGGGGATCAACACTGGGCTCATCTCGAACGAAGTCGCGCCCTTCGGCGGCGTGAAGCAGTCCGGCATTGGACGCGAAGGTTCCAAGTACGGCATCGAGGAGTTTCTGGTCGTCAAATATCTGTGCATGGCTGGAATGTAGCCTGGCTCAAACCTTGATAGGACAGGAGATCTTATGAAAATCAGAGCTGCGGTCTTGAACCAGACGGGAGCCAAGCGACCCTTTGCCGCTTCCATGCCACTGTCCATCGAAGTGCTTGATCTTGATCCTCCTGGTTACGGGGAGGTTCTGGTCAAAATCGGCGCCGCCGGACTTTGTCACTCGGATTTGTCGACGATCAACGGTGTGCGGCCTCGCCCAACTCCCATGGCCATGGGGCATGAAGCGGCAGGAACTGTGGAAGAAGTTGGGCCCGGTGTGGACGATCTGAAGCTTGGCGACCACGTCGTGCTGACCTTCGTCCCAAGTTGCGGCCACTGTCTTCCCTGCGCCGGGGGGCGTCCGGCGCTTTGTGAGCCCGGCGCGGCCGCCAACGGGGCAGGCACACTTCTGTCCGGACACCGCAGGCTGCATCGCAACGGAGCTGAGATTCATCACCACCTCGGCTGCTCTGCCTTCGCGGAGTACGCCACGGTCTCGCGCCGCTCTCTGGTCAAGGTCGATCCAGCGCTTTCCTTCGAGGAAGCCGCACTGTTCGGCTGCGCAGTGCTGACCGGCGTGGGCGCGGTGCTCAACACGGCCCGGGTGACTCCAGGCTCGACCGTCGCCGTAGTGGGACTGGGCGGCGTCGGTTTATGTTCCATTCTCGGGGCGGTTGTGGCCGGAGCGCGCCAGATTGTCGCGGTTGATCTTTTGGAGGACAAACTTACCCTGGCCAAAAGCCTGGGCGCCACGCACGCTTTCAACGCCTCCGATCCGGACTGTATTCAGAAGGTTCGCGAGGCGACCCAGGGCGGTGTGGAGTTTGCCTTTGAATTGGCAGGATCGGTCAGGGCCATGGAGCTTGCGTACAAGATCACCGGGCGCGGCGGCACGACCGTCACGGCTGGTTTGCCCCCGGCAGCCGATACCATCCCCATACCCCAGGTCAACCTGGTAGCGGAAGAACGCACGATCAAAGGAAGCTACATTGGCACCTGCGTGCCGGTGCGCGACCTGCCACGATACGTCGCACTCTACCAGCAGGGACGCCTGCCGGTCGACAAGCTGGTATCCGGCCGGATCAAGCTGGATGAGATCAATGCGGCATTCGATCTGTTGAGCGAAGGCAAAGCGGTCCGGCAGGTGATTGTGTTCTGACTTGCTCTTCCAGGCGGGGCTCCATTCTGGACCTGCTTGCGGCGGGCCTCTGCGGCTTCTTTGGAGCGCCCTGCTCCGCGGCAGAGGTGCGGCCTGATTCTGGCTCAATTGCGTTTTCCGGATTCAGCAGGGGATAGGCTTCAAAAGGATTCGGCTTCCAATCCGTGCCGCTAGTACTTTGACCGCGTAATTTCGTCGTTTCCCAGGTCTCAAAAGCGAGACCTGGGGCACCCGAACGCTTGTGGTTAAATTACGAATTCACCAAGTCAAGGTACTAGATGTATATTACAACTAGCAGGAATCAAACCGGAGGAAGAATGAAAATTGCCGTTGCAACCATCGACGGGATCTCCCTGTCGCAACATTTTGGCCAGAGCAAGGGATTTGTGGTTTTCGATACCGAGGGAACCGCGGTGCGAGGCCGGGAATTCCGCACCACCAGCGACACGCCGCACAATCAGGGCGTCTGCCATCACGAAGGCGGAAATTCGCAGGGGGCGCACGGCCCCGCGGGCATTTTCGATCTTTTGAGCGGCTGCGAAGTGATGTTGTGCGGGGGCATGGGCGCGGGCGCGGCCCAATCCATGCAGGCCAACGGAATCAAGCCGGTCATCCTGCCGGGAGCCTGCTCGGCGGACGATGCCGTGGCAGCCTACATCAGCGGAAATCTTCCGGTCGCAAGAGCAGGCTTCTGCAATTGCCAGCATTGATGGCTATTTGCGCGCATTTCTTCCTCCCGCTCGCGCCGCGGCGGGAAAGCGGAAAAGACCCAGCGGCTGATCCGGGTCGGGCGCCAGGGCCGGGCCGGAATCGAGACTCTTTCTTTCAGCTCATTTGAAGGGCAGTGCGGCCTCAGCCCCGGGAGGCCAGCGCCGTACTGCCCAGCGCCAGCAGCGCGCCGGTAACCCGTCCGGCGGCGTGGCGAACGACGCTCTCTTCGCTGGCGAAGTTGCCGGGAATGGCCTTCACGCCCAGCGCCTCGATGCGCTCGATATCGGCAACGATCGGCGAGGCGCCCTCGGCCGCATAGCGGGCCAGTGTCTCCGATGAAAAGGCCGTGGTGTTCACCAGGGCATAGTCGAAGATGGGCGCGCGGGTGTGGTCATAAATCCGCTCAATGTGCTGCGACGCGGTCAGATTCAGGCTTTCGTTGGCCTGGGTCATCAGGTTGCAGACGTAGACGCGCACGCCGCGAGCCCGCGCCAGCGCCGAAGGAATGCCCTGCACCAGCAGGTTGGTGATCAGCGAGGTGTAGAGCGAGCCCGGCCCCACGGTAATCAGGTCGGCGCGCTCGATGGCCTCCAGCGTCTCCGGCAGCGGGACGGCGTCCGGTGGGTCGAGCATCAGTTCCGCGATACGCTTGCGGCTGGCGGTGATGCTGGTTTCGCCGCGCACCACGGAACCGTCGTCCATGCGGGCAATGAGCGTGGCGTTGGCCGTAGTGACCGGGTAAATGCGCCCCCGCGTGGCGAGAATTTTTGACGCCAGTTGAATGGCGTGGCCGAAGTCGCCGGTAATCTCGGTGAGCGCGGCTACAAACAGATTGCCGAAGTTGTGCCCTTCCAGGGCGTCGCCCGCGCGGAAGCGATGGCCAAAAAGCTGGGCCAGCAGATCTTCTTCTTCGCTGAGCGCCACCATGCAGTTGCGCAGATCGCCGGGAGGAAGCATGTTAAAGTCCCGGCGCAACCGTCCGCTGGAGCCGCCGTCGTCCGTAACGGTGACCACGGCGGCCAGGTCGGCGATGAGCCCGTCCGTGGCGGCAATCTGGCTGGAGGTGCTCACATGCCGCCTGAGCCCGCGCAGCAGCGTGGAGAGCCCGGTGCCCCCACCGATGGCCACCACGCGCAACGTCCGGGCGGGAACGGCCCCCGCACGCGGCTGTGCGTGCGGCTCCGTGCTCGATGTGTCGGCAAATATCACTCTGGGCCTTAGTGAACCTCGGGATACAATAGCTCGGTGAAGCGCGGATCGTCCGCCATGCTCTGGAAGTCGTTGTCAACACGGGCCTGCAACCTGTTTTTGGGGTTCAGGTCGATGGCCTGGGCAAGGTCTCTGAGGCAATCCTGCGCCCGCCCCGTCATCGCGTCCAGCAGCGCCAGCCCGTAGAAAGCGTAATCGGCCCCCGGATGAGCCGTCAGAATGGCGTTGAACTGTTCGCGCGCCTCTTCGAAGTAGCCGGTATTCAACTGCGAAACGGCGTAGTCATAGTGCTCCTCGGGCGTCAAAAAAGTCAGGTCGTGCTTTTCCAGTTGCCGCTGGCAGGTGCAGATATACATCTTGCACCGCTCGATCAATTCGACCGGAGCGGCTGGCAGCAGCTTCTCGAAGGCTGCCAGAGCTTTATCCACCTTGCCCTGCTGCAGCAGTTGTAGGGCGGCTTGATAGGAATGGTAGGCCGGACCCCTCGACGAGTTGGAGGGAGCGGCGGATTTGCCTGACGATGAAGCTTCGCTTTTGCGTTCGTGCGCCACGGATCTTGCCTCTTGCATCCTGAGCTTGCCGGGAGCTTGCATGCCTTCCGAAAGGGGTTTGCCGGATGATCTCCAGCAGAAACACCCGCATCTGGGAATTGCGCTGCTTAGGCCCTTTTTATACGCACAACCCCGGCTTGCGTCAAGGCAGCCCGCCGCGCGAGTGTTATCTGCCGGAGGATTTGGCCTGCGCGGGGCTGCGGTAAATCGACGGGTTGAGCAGCGGATCGTTGTACATCTTCAATTGGCGGTAGAGCTTGAAACGCCGCTTCGCTTCCAGGGTTTCGCGCCACAACGCGTCCAGGCAGGCGGCCAGATCTCCGCGCTGCTCCTCGAGAATCGCCAGCCGGGCGAGATTCCGCTCGGCGTGGCCCTGAGGCGCGCCGGCGCGTTCGGCCTCTTCGCGGGTGTGATAGATCTTCAGCGACAGGATCGAGAGCCGGTCGATCATCAGCCCCGGCGTCTCGGAGTGCAGCGCGGCGGCCGGATTGGGCAGTCCCCTTGGTTCGAGCCAGGCGAGCAGGGCGCGGTCCAGGGCTTCGGCCAGGTCGTTGCGGCGCTGGTTGGTGCGGTCCACGCGGCGCTTCACATCGGCCAGTTCGGCGTCGGATGCGTCCGGTCGCCGCGCCTCGTCCTCGATGTGCCAGAGCTCGAAGTTGGCCAGATGCTGGCGGCGGACAGCCTCCAGCCAATCGGCGCCTGGGTCACAATCGGCGGCTGGGTCAGCGTGCGGGTTTGACGCCGGCTCGCTTTCCGGCGGCGCGGCCTGTGCAGCCGCCTGGTGCCCGGCGCGCGTTTCTTGATCCTGCAGCCTCACGATCGACTCCGCTTTCAACATTCCGCAATTTCCTTCCCTGGCGCGGCTCGCGGCATGATCCCGAGAATGGGACTCGCCATGAGCCTGGCCGCGAGCGCCTGTGCCTGTACCTGTTTGCAGGCTCCATGGTAGAACGGCCGTCGCCCGCGGGTCCAGAACGAGTCCATGAAGCGGCCATGCTGGATGCGTCTCTGACGGCATCCTGTTGTTTCATTGGGCATAGAAGCGCGGGTTGGAAAACCCGCGTTCCGGCCGGTCAGGAGACCGGCGTTCCCTTTCGGGTCGGTACATCTTCATGTTGTCAGAGACCTCGGAGGAAAAATGATCTGCAAGGTTTTGAAAAGAATTTATACCCCCTGGGGGTATAGGGGAGGGGGGGGTAAAAAGCAGGGAATAGGGAACAGGGAGTATTTGCCACATTTTGCCGATTGCTTCCATTGTGCGCCGGGGAAATGGAATTCTCTGCATGA
>Ga0182030_10005412_pt1 | contig 27103 bp, 20 predicted proteins | sample 812S3MmetaG_FD_121299 | JGI IMG/M metagenome (GOLD analysis project Ga0182030, IMG submission 121299) | Permafrost microbial communities from Stordalen Mire, Sweden - 812S3M metaG (Illumina Assembly) | ecosystem: Environmental > Terrestrial > Soil > Wetlands > Permafrost | place: Sweden...
GCCTTCTGAAGTGTAAAAGCAAAGGTAGTACCTACCCCAACGGTGCTGCGCACGTTAATGGTTTGTTCGTGGGCTTCTATGATGTGCTTAACAATGGCGAGGCCTAAACCGGTGCCGCCTTGCTCGCGGGAGCGGTGTTTGTCTATCCGGTAGAAGCGTTCGAACAGGCGGGGTAAATGCTCTTCTGATATGCCTATGCCGTTGTCGGTAATTTCAATCAGGATGTTGTCGTCCATGTCGTAATAGCTGGCGGTGGTTTCACCATTTAGGGTGCCGTATTTGATGGAGTTATCAATCAGGTTGGTTATTACCTGGCGTATCTTTTCTTTATCGGCGTGCACAAAAAACGGTTTCTCAAATCCCTTTTTTACGCTTAGCGAAATGCCCTGCTTTACAGCTTTCAACTCCATAGATTCGAACACCTCTTTTGCCAGTTGTGTAATGTCAAATATCTCTTTTATCATGGCTACCTCACCACGTTCTATTTTGGATATTTCATCCAGGTCGTCAACCAGGTTGTTGAGGCGGTCAATGCTTTTGGCGGTGCGCTCCAGAAAGTGTTTCATTACTTCAGGCTCGTCCATGGCGCCATCCAGCAGGGTATGCACGTAACCCTGAATGTTGAAGATGGGCGTTTTAAGTTCATGCGATAAGTTGGCCAAAAACTCCTTGCGAAACTGTTCAAGCTTTTTGAGATCCTCAATTTCCTTGCTCTTGTCGGTTACCCAATCTTTAACCTGGGTTTCCATTTCGGTAAGCGGGTCGTCGCCAACAGAATCGCCGATTGATTCTTTTAAGTTTTTGCTCAGTTTAAACTGGTGAATGATTTTATAGACCAGTTTTATACGGTTGCGCAGGTAAACATCTACCACGTAATAAAGTAGCACGGAGGCTGAAACTGAAACCAGCACAAAGATGGAAACAAAATGCAACAGGGAGTTTTCAAAGTAAAGGTCAATCAGGCTTACAAATGTTGCAAGCATCAGCGAGAAAAGGATGGTAAGGGTTCTGGGTGAGTATTTGTCCAATGTTTAAATTAGTTTATGGTGCGAATTTATTTATAAAATGCGAATACAATCCTCATCCTAAATCTCCCGACAAAAAGGTCGGGACAGGCTTTCTCCGAGGGAGAAGGACTTTTAAACCGGCCCATCCAGGGTATACAATCCCAATACGCAGAGTCGCCCATTCCGCAAAGCCGGAAAGGGGAGACTCTGCGAGGAAGACTTTTTTTCTTTTTTAACTAGCCTTTCAATTTATCGTGTTTTAAAACTTTTGCTTCCAGGTAAAAAATAATCTCTTCGGCGATGTTAGAGCTAAGGTCGCCAACGCGTTCAATTCTTCTGATGATAGACATTAAATTAAGCAGGGCGATGATATCATTAGGTTCTTTGCCCAGGTGATTAGCAATTATTTTATTAGCATGCCGGTTAATGTTATCAATCTCTACGTCCTTACTAAATACAAGGCGGGCCTGTGTAGTGTCATCATTGCGCAACGACTGTATATTATCTTCAATCATCGAGTCGGCCAGTTCGTACATTTTTTGCAGTTGTAATTCCAGCAATAACTGGTCGTCAAATTTTTTATCCATCTCCAAAACAAACTTCGAGATTCCTTTTGCGCTATCCCCAATACTTTCCAGGTGCGAGTTGATTTTGAAGGCGGCAAAAACAAAGCGGAGGTCTATGGCAACCGGGTTAAACAGGGCTACAAAGTTTTCGCAGTCTTTATCAATTTTCAGCTCTTCGGCATTTACACGCCTTTCGTTTACCAGCACTTCGCGCGCTAAGTTTTTATCAAGCGTGTTTACTGCAATCAAACTTTTGCGCAACTGTTTCTGCACCAGCAAAAACATTTCAATCAGGTTATTTTTAAGCGATGTTATTTCTTTATCTAAGTGGCCCATTTTTGAGTGTTGAGTATTTAGGTGTTCGTAATTATGATTTATGAATTATGAGTTATGATTTATGAGTGGGGAGGGCCTTGTATTTTGCATTTGCTCAATGCCCACAGCCGCCCTATCCAAATCTACCGGTTATATAATTCTGTGTCTTTTCTTTTTTAGGGTTGGTAAATATTGTTTTGGTATCATCGTATTCTATCAGCTCTCCCAGATAGAAAAATGCGGTTTTGTCGCTAACACGCGCTGCCTGCTGCATGTTATGCGTAACTATAAGAATAGTGTATTTTGCTTTCAGTTCCCAAATCAGTTCTTCAATTTTGGCACTTGAAATAGGGTCGAGCGCTGAAGTGGGCTCATCCATCAATACAACAGATGGTTCAATAGCAATAGCGCGGGCAATGCACAGACGCTGCTGCTGTCCGCCCGAAAGGCTGAGTGCGTTTTTGTCAAGCTTATCTTTAACTTCTTCCCAAAGGGCGGCCTGTTTTAAAGAGCGTTCAACAGTTTCTTTAATAAATTTTTTGTGGGTAACACCATTTACCCTTAACCCGTAAGCTACGTTTTCGAAAATGCTTTTCGGAAAAGGATTGGGTTTTTGAAATACCATACCCACCTTTTTACGCAACTCGTTAATGCGAATGTCTTTAGCAAAAATATCCTTGTTATCTATCAATACTTCGCCTTCTAGCCTGAAACCTTCAATCAGGTCATTCATCCGGTTGAAGATGCGCAGGTAAGTTGATTTACCGCAACCTGAAGGGCCAATAAGAGCTGTTACGGTATTATGCTTCATCTCCATGTTTATATCACGTAAGGCGTGGAAATCACTATACCAGCAATTTACATTTTTGGTTTGCAGCTTATTCATCCGCTCATTTTCTTTATACTGCGCCATTTTCAACATTTCAGAACTCAATAAACCGGTAACTTCAACCCCATTGGGGTTAATTACTTCACGCTTTCTCTCTCCAAACAACCCATTCATTTCAACTCACATTTTTATGACCGGTTCAAATCTAATAACTACGCACCTTTTTAATTTGCAATTTAGTGTATCTGTTAGCCAAATCTGCCTGTAATATAATTCTGTGTCCGTTCTTCTTTAGGATTTGTAAACATGTTTTTGGTATCATCATATTCTATCAATTCGCCCAGGTAAAAGAACGCAGCTTTGTCGCTTACCCGTCCGGCCTGCTGAATATTATGGGTCACAATTACAATGGTATATGTTTCTTTAAGAGTAACTAAGAGTTCCTCAATTTTTAGTGTTGAGATTGGGTCAAGTGCAGCGGTAGGTTCATCTAATAAAAGCATTTTAGGTTTCATGGCCAGGGCACGGGCAATACAAAGCCTTTGTTGTTGTCCGCCTGAGAGGCTGGTTCCTTTTTTGTGCAGAATGTCTTTAACTTCATCCCATAAACTTGCACTTTTCAGCGAGGTTTCAACTACTTCATCCTTTTGTGCTTTTGTCAGTTTTATTTCGTTAAAAATATACCCTGCAATTACATTCTCATAAGTACTCATTGAAGGGAAAGGGTTGGGCCGCTGAAAAACCATACCAATGTGGCTGCGCAGCACAACCGGATTCATCTTGTAAACGTCATCGCCATTGTAAATCATTTTACCCTCTACCGTTGCATCAGGCGCAAGTTCATGCATGCGGTTAATACAACGCACAAAGGTAGTTTTACCGCAGCCTGACGGGCCTAAAACGGCCACCACGTGGTTACGTGTAATGGCCATGTTTACCTTTTTTAATACCTGGTTGCTGCCAAATGAAGCGCAGAAGTCCTCTGCTTTCAATATAACATTGTTTGCAATTGTATCAGGGCTTTTGGTTTCCATTTTCGGTGTTACGGTTACATTTAATACTGCACTTTCCATTTTCTTTCTGCAATTTTTGTAATGATGTTCAGTAAGAAAATAAATATAATCAGCACCAATGAAGCGCCCCAAGCCAGTTTTTGCCATTCATCGTAAGGGCTGATAGCATAATTGAAAATGAGTAAAGGGATACTGCTCATGGGTTTTGTGATATTCGCGCTCAAATATGGATTTCCGAATGAAGTGAAAAGCAAAGGTGCTGTTTCGCCTGAGATGCGGGCAATACTTAAAATTACGCCTGATAAAATACCGCTCATAGCAGCCGGCAACAAAGCCCGCATGGTAGTTTGATAATAGGAGGCGCCCAATGAAAAGGAAGCTTCTTTTAATCCTGCGGGAACGCGCTTTAATGTTTCTTCAGTTGCTTTAGCTATCGGGGGAATCATCATAATGGCAAGTGCGATGCTGCCGGATATGGCAGAGAACCCGCCCATGGGTTTTACTACCCATTCATAAATAACGATACCAATGACTATTGACGGCACACCCTGTAGCATATCAATACTCAGCCGTGCCCAATTTGCAATTCCCGCTTTCGGAAATTCGCTCAGATAAACGCCGATTGCAATGCTGAACGGTATAGCAATAATACATGCCATAAAAATAATAATGGCGCTTCCCACTATGGCATTTAATATGCCACCCCCGGTTTCGCCTACGGGCTTTGGCATATGGGTAAGAAAGGCCCAGGTTATAGAAGTAACGCCTTTTTGAACTAAGTAATATAAAATGAATATTAAAGGCAATACTGCAATAAACGTAAACGCAATTACCCCCCATTTAAAAACGGAATTTTTAATATGCCTGGTCCTTACGGCCCTTTCAACATTATTTATCATCGTATGCAAATTGTTTGATGATCTGTCTGCCAATAAAATTTACTATCGCTGTAACAATAAAGAGTAACAACGCCATTTCAATCAATGCGGAGGTATAAATAGTACCCACGGCCTCAGTAAATTCATTAGCTATTACGCTGGGCATAGTATTAGCGGGCGCAAAAATGTTGTGAGGTATAGAATGCGTATTGCCAATAAGCATAGTTACCGCCATGGTTTCGCCTAATGCCCTGCCTAAAGCCAGCAGTATGCCTGCAAAAATGCCTGAACGCGAAAATGGCAGTACTACTTTTTGAATTACTTCATACCTGGTTGCTCCCAGCGAATAGGCTGCTTCTTTTAAATGGCGGGGAACCATAGTAATTACCTGGCGGGTAATAGAAACAGCATAAGGCATTATCATAATGGCCAGAACGAACGAGGCTGTAAATAATCCGATACCGTAAGGAATCACTCCTACCGAAGTTTCAATGCTGCGGATAATTGGCACCAATACAAACAGGCCCCAGAATCCATAAATAACCGATGGTATGCCTGCCAGTAATTCAATAACACTTTTAAATGTTTGTGAAACCCTGCCTTCGGTATAATACTCACCTAAAAACAATCCAATAGCCAGCGAAAACGGAAGTACCATTAACAAGGCCAGCAGCGAAGTCAGTAATGTGCCCACCAGAAATGGCAAACTGCCAAAATCATTGGTAACCGGATCCCATGCACTACTGAAAAGGAACTTCCATCCTGATGCTTGTATTGAAGGTATGGAAGCGCTAAGCAGGGTGCAAAAAATCCCAACAAGGATAAGAATAAGTATAAGAGCAATAGCAGATAATGAAAGGCGGAATGTCCGCTCTTCTGCATTGAAGAAATTACTTTTCGCAGCCATCATCCTGAGTAAAATATAATAGAGCAACCTTACAAGGCTGCTCTATTTTGTCAAAAAAATCAATCAAATATTAAATAGCTACCTGTTTCTCTCCAAATTTTACTGTCTTTAAAATATCCTCGGCACGTTTTACCACATCAGTTGGCAGCGGAGCGTAATTAAGTGGCTGGGTATATTGCTGTCCGTCATGTATCATCCAGTTAATTAATTTTACAAGGTCTTTAGCTTTAGCCTCATCTCTGCCACCATACGATTGGTCAGCATAAACTAACACGTAAGTAAAACTGCTTATAGGATAACCATCTGCAGCATCTGTATTGGTTATGGAAACACGCATATCTGCGGGCAATTCAACATTAGCAGCGGCCGTAACTGATTGTAAGGTTGCAGGAACATATTTGCCGGCCTTATTCTGTAATTGGCCCACAGGCAAATTATTTTTTATAGCAAATACCAGTTCAACATATCCGATACCACCGGGTGTTTGCTTTACCATGCCGGTTACCCCTTCGTTGCCTTTAGCGCCCAGGCCAGCAGGCCAATCTACCGAGGTTTTCTTACCAACTTTGTCATTCCATTCCTTACTCACTTTCGATAGATAGTCAGTAAAAACATAACTGGTACCACTTCCGTCTGAACGGTGCATTACTGCTATGGCAAGGTCCGGTAATTTTACACCCGGGTTCAGTTTGATTAAGGCTTTGTCATTCCATTTGGTTATTTTTCCCAGATAAATATCTGCCACCACATCGGGGCTGAATTTAATTGCATCTGTAATTCCCGGGAGATTGTAAGTTATTACCACAGCTCCAAGGCAAATTGGGATATGAACAATGGCAGCAGGTGATTTGCTCATTTGTTCGTCGTTCATAGGTGCATCAGACGCACCAAAATCAACGGTTTTTTCCTGTAACTGCTTAATGCCCCCACCCGAACCTATAGACTGGTAATTTACTTTCGTTCCGAAAGAGTTATGGTATACATCAAACATTTTTGAATACAAAGGATACGGGAAAGTTGCTCCTGCCCCAAGTATCCCGCCCTCAGCATTTGCCTGCGCTTCCTTGTTATCTCCCTTCTGTCCGTTTCCACAACTGCCCAGAGCAATTGTTGCAAAAAGCGCAATGATTAAGTTTCTCATAATTGAATTTTACTTTTAGTTAAGGCCAAAACTATGATTCTAATATGTCCTGGATATTAAGTTTTCGTTAGTAGTGCTCTTTTTATCGAACCACCAGCTATCAATCATAAACTGGGTACGTATGGTTAAAACATCGGCTTTTGCGTAAGAACCTGACCATCCGGCAATACCTGTACCTTCATTGGTTACGTGATCGTACCAAAGCATTAACTTAAAGTAAGGCACAGGGCTTAATGTAAAGCCGCCACTGTATGTAGTATAGGCTATATCGGTAGTTGAAAATTTGTCGTGTGTGTTAATTTCAGTTCCGCTAACTGCAGTGTTAGGGGTATAATTGTCTACCTTAAAGGTAAGGTCGGCGTTCATGGCTTGTTTGCCTGCTTTAAAGTGGAACCCTTGGGTAAAGGTTACCATGTATCCACGGAAGTTACGGATGTAAAGATCGGCAACCGGGGCATTGATTCCGGCACCAAGTGGTACCGTTGAAGAACTTGCCTGACCAGGCTGCTGACCGGCTATAAATTCGCCACGCAAGGCAGTTGTGGCCGAGGCGTTAGCGGCGATTTTGTAATCGAAATCAACTTCAAGATGTGCACCATAATATTCACGGTGATAATCAGTGTGGCCTTTTCCGGCAGTATCGGCGGTACCGGCAGTAACATTGGCAAATGAATCTACGCCGCTATAATCGCTCTTAACAACTTTAAATACGTTATTGGTAGTTTGTAATACGCTTCCGTAATAGTAAGAGCCACTGGCCATCAGTTTTATCTTCGTATCTGTATTCAGCTTAAATTGTTTGCCTATCATTAAGCGGCCCACAAAATCTTTTGCGCTTTGATAAGCGCCGGTGCTTATGCTTGATTGTCCTGTACCGGTGTTACCAATGCCCTCGCCGTTTACTACGGCCGCATCTAAACGCAGATAAACAGGTTTAAAAGTGCGTGGAGATTCAATAATGAAAGTTTCGCCCAGTTCACATTCGTTTGGCATAATGGTCTGGTTCATGCGCGCAAACTCGGGTGTTTCGTACGTAGCCGGTGAAGCCGGAGATTCCCAGCCAAAAGGGCGAACGGTTATACCACCTTGTATGCTAAACCAACCCGTCCATGGGTCAATGATACGGCCATAGAAATCCTTGAACGCGTTAAATCCTTTTTCAGTAGCGTCGTATTGGAAATTGAATTCGCCAACTTTTATTGAATCGCCATGGCTGTTAACAATTTCATGCTGCCAGAAAAGTTTAAAACGTCCACGACGAATTAATATCCGGTTATTGGCTGCTCCGGGGAAATTACCTCCCTGAACACTTGATACACCAGCGGTATCTGCACGCTGCCATTCTGGTTGAACATATATTACAATCCTGAATTCGCGCAGAATGTTAAGAATATGGTCGGTTTTTCTGAAATGTTCTTCTATTCGTGTTGAATCTGAAGCATAGTTTTGTGCTTTTCCTGCCAGAGCGAAAAGCACCAGTAAGATGGGTAATAGTTTTTTCATTTTTGGGTTATTTTTTGTAACGCAAAAATGACTTTTCAATGTTAAGATAATGTTTCCTTAACTTGCCTCAATGGTTAAAATTTATATGAGTTATACACCTGATAGTATATAAGCCGGTTATTTATCTTATTGTTCCCTGAAACTACAAAACAGAAAGCTTTGTATAGTATTAAACGGTGTTTGATGTTCCATTTAATCCTTTCAAAAGTACTTTCGAACCTGGATGATATGCTTGCTTGTGTGTATTGCTTTACATCCAATCCACTGCATTTTGTCGGGTCTTTATCTGAGAATGTGCCGAGAATTAAATAACCGTTGATCCAGCGAATATTTACCACTTCCGTAACAGATAATAAAAATCAGCAGCATTGTCATAGCAAAATCCGGCCTGTAGTCATGCGCAAAAAACCAAAATCCCTTTTCCAATAGCTCTGGATATTTAGTGGTTATAAAAGCCACTATCATTACAATTACCAATGGGATAGCAGCCAGCCTTGAAAGCAAACCCAGGATTAAAGCAATACCGCAGGTAATTTCAAAACAGGCGGTGAAAGGGGCCCAAAATTCAGGATGAGGGATTCCAATTTTAGCAAACCTCCCCGCGCCAAGTGTATCGGGCAACAAAAATTTTTGAATTCCTTCGGAGAGAAAAACAAGCCCTGCAGTGATGCGCGGAATTAATGTAGGTACCCAGCTTTTTGTGATATAATTTAACATAGTAGTGAATTTTTAATGAATTACGTTTAATGATAGTTTTAATAGTTTAGTTACAAACTGCGCTATGCCATCAGCATTTATATTCCCCTTTTACACGTAATCAAAAACTGCCATAAACCCAAAATCCATGTGTATTTGCATGTGGCAATGAAATAAGGTCAATCCGGGGTTGTTGGCTGTAAAGTCAATATCTGCTTCCTGAAACCCGCCAAGCATAACTACATCCTTAATTATGCCGGAAGTTGCCTTGCCGCCAATTTTGGTAATCTCAAAACTATGCCGGTGAAGGTGCATGGGATGAATGTCATCAGAAGCGTTACGCATGTGCAGCCTGTAACGCTTGCCTTCTTTCAGATGGAACATAGGTGCCATATCCATCATATCGAAAGCTTTACCATTAATAGTCCAGCGGTTAAACCCCTTATCTGCCCCGTTTTGTTTAGCAAAGAGCATTTCAATTATTTCGTCAGGCTTTTGAACATTACCGTTAGGTTTACCGAACAGGCAGTAATCCCATTTAAAAGGTTTAGGGGTTAGCCATTGTGGTTTATCTCCTTTGTGCCCCTCATATTCTACAACAATACCCATACCGTTACCCCTGTCATCATCGTCCAAATCACCCATTATCCAGGCACCCGGCCCGTTCATTTCTACAATTGCAGATATGCGCTCTGCCGTACCTATCCATAATACAGGGATTTCTGCGGCATTCGGCACAGGGTTGCCATCAAGGGCTACAACTTTAAAAGTATGCCCCGGTAAAGCAAGACTACGGATTTCAGTAGCGCTGCCATTAAGGATATGGAATAGTATGCGCTCGCCTTTTTTTACGCTAACAGGCGCTCCGTGGCCAAGTTGGTTCCCATTAATAGTAAATATTTTATAGCCTACTTCATATCCTTTCGGCATTGCCCCAACTTCTTTGCCATCCTTTTTTCCTGGTTGCGGTGCCCCTCCACATACCGGCCCCGGTATTGTTCCGTGTTTTTTACCGGCATTTTCCTCCATTGCTTTTAGTTCCTCAATGGCTTCACCAGATAAAAAATCCTTTGCCATATCACCTCCCCGCATAAAGTATGGGTCAAACTCTTTTAGCACAATAAATTCTTCACGGTCATAGTCGTCCAATTTATTTTTAGGCTCAATATAAACCGGGCCTACTTCGCCGGTATATTGCCCTGCATTAAGGTTAGCGCCAGGCGCTAAATGGGTATGGTAAAAACGAAAGCCCGATGGCTTTGGCTCAAAAACCTCCCTACGCATACCACGGGCAGGGATGTATGGTGTCTTTTCTTCAACAGCACCATCAATGGCTGTAGATAAGAACTGGCCATGCCAATGAAATTGTTCGGGTACATCTGTATCATTGTAAATGTCTACTATAGTACGCCGGCCTTCCTTAAAACGTAATAAAGGGCCCGGAAATTGCCCGTTATAAGTAGTGGTTGATATGATATGTTGAGGACCCACCTCAATTAAACCTGTGGCAATACGAATGGTGTAGTCTGCCTTTTCGCCTTTTGGCGATACGCTCGTGGATGGCGTTTCCGCCTTAGGTTTTTTTTTATCAAAGAGTTCTATAACTCCAACAGATAATACGCCTGCAATAGGTATAGCTATTCCACCCCATTTAATAAATTTCCTACGATCCATATCGTCGTGTTTTGAATTATTGAAAAATAGTGTGGTATCCCAGGTGGGATAGTATGAAAATGATAGGCCAAAGAGAAATAGGCCAAAGCCTATTTCTCTTTAGTCTCATCAGATAGCATCAAAGCCGCTTAACTATTTCCAGGCCTCTTCATTTTTGCTTTCATAATCCGAAAACGCCTTTTGAAGGCCGGTAATTGCTTCGGCTGAAACCTCAAAAAGCACTTTGGCTTTCGGATCATCTACCTTAGAAATATCTTCATGCAGGTGAGCAATAAGTTCTCCCATCTGTTTCTTGATCCTGGCAACATGCCCTTTTGTATCTCCGGGTTTTTCTTTGTTTTCCATCGTAATGGTTTTAATGGTTAAAAAATAATAAACAAAGTACGCCAAAAAATATACCAGGTAATAATTTCATCATGGTATATTTGAAAATAGTATGGTATTCACGGTTTTGATTTTTGTTCATAGATTTGTTGCTTTCCCGGTCTTTAAAACATCTCTTAAAATTACCTCTTATGCCTTCAAAAGTTGAAATAAAAGATAAAATAGAAAGGGATAAGTTTATAAAGGCAGCGCCGTTCAATAAAGGTATTGGAAAGACTGAACCTCATAAGCACAATAATTACTTTGAGATTATTTACCTGTCAAAAGGTAGTGGGACACATTCTATTGACCATAGCAAATATGTAATAAAGCCCCCTGTTATTTTTTTTGTGCGAAGGGAGCAGGTTCATCATTGGGAATTACTATCAGAACCGGAAGGGTATGTATTGATTTTGAAAAAGCCCTTTATTGACCGAGGCCTGGATAACGAACTAAAGTTACTATTAACAGAAGTAAGCAATTTAACAAGTTTGCATGTTAAAGATAATGAAACCATTGACCAACTTTTTGCGCTGCTTACCAAAGAGAACGAGCGAATAAACGAAAACAATTTTACCATTATTGAGGGCCTGTTAAAGGCACTGTTGGCAAAAGTATTGGAAGTAGCAAAGCCGCTTACCGGTAAAATAAAAATCAAATCAGACCTGTTTCAATCTTTTCGAGAATTGCTCGGTCAGGACCCCGTAGTCAAAAATGATGTCGCTCATTATGCAGGCCTTTTGAATACTACGCCTCAAAATCTCAATGCGGCCTGCCGCAAAGCTGTTGCTCAACCGGCTACGCAGGTATTGTCAGAATACATTATTGGCGAGGCTAAACGTTTACTTCTTTACACTGACAATACCATTTCAGAAATCTCATTTACATTACATTTTAACGACCCATCTCATTTTGTAAAGTATTTCAAACGCTATACAACACATACACCGCAGGCATTTCGGCACTTATAAAACTGATACCATAGTATTTTCAAATAAACCATAATTACGAGCATTTATTGTATCACCTTTACACTTTTTAAAATATAGAACGGCAGGTCCCATTTATACAATGCACCAATTACAATGATGAAAAATGACATCCTAAAGCGTATTCGAAAACACTTTTTGGTATTGCTTTTTCTTTTTATTGGAGTAGCCCACGTTTATAGCCAGCAAACAGAAAGAGGACATACTTTAAAGGAACTATTGCAAATAGCGGAAACCAACTACCCCCTGCTCAAATCCAAGGCACTTGATGTGCAGGCTGCGCAAAAGGGCATTGCTGCCAGCCAAAGTACCCTGATACCTAATCTTGATGCTTCTTACCAGGTTAATTATGCAACTTATAATAATATCATTGGTATGGCTTCTAATCAGTTTATGATACCGATGACCGGGCCGGTTGGCGCAGCCAATAATATGAATGGAGTTTTTGGCAGCGCTACAAGCCTGCTGCTTAACTGGCAACCAATAACCTTCGGGCAGCGGAAATCACAGGTGGAGGTTGCCAAGGCGGGGTTGCAATATGCCAAAGCTGATGCCGATAATGAGATATTCCGCCATAAAATAAAAGTTATCAATGCCTATCTGGATGTATTGACGTCGGTTGAATTATTGAAGGTATATCAGAATAACCTTCAAAGGACCCAGGCTAATTTGCGGGTGGTTCAATCGCTGGTAGTTAGTGGAATAAAGCCGGGTGTTGATACTGCTTTATTTAAAGCAGAGGTTTCCAAAGCAAAAATTGATTTACTGGGCGCTCAGAAGTATCAGCAGCAGGCAAGTATCACCTTATCCCAGTTACTGGCTACAGATAGTAATTTTGTTTTTTCAGATACCACGTTTTTTTATCGGTTGCCGCAAATACTTTTGGCTTCAGATTCGTCAAAAAATCCTTTGGTTAGCTTGTATAGCTCTAACACAAGTGTAAGCGTTGCGCGCAAAAAGGCGCTGGCAATGACATCTGCGCCAACACTGGGCGTTTGGGGAACCACTTATGCCAGGGGTTCGGGAGTTTCCAATACCGGCGCCGTTGATGTTACCAACGGGTTGGGCTTTCAGAGATTTAACTATGGCATCGGGCTTCAATTAAGTGTGCCTATACTTCACTTTTTGCAAATACGCCCGCAAATACAACAGCAGGCTTTTTTGATTAAATCGAACGAGGAGAAAATGAATGAGGTTGAATTGCAATTACGAAAGCAGGATGAACTGGCTGATACCACGTTTTCCAATGCTTTTGCGGTGGTGCAGGAAAGTCCGCTTTTTTTAGAGTCGGCGGAGTATTCGTTTAAGTCACTTCAATCCAGGTATCAATCGGGCCTGGCTAATTTTGCCGATTTGATACAAGCGCAGTACGGGCTGGTAAAAGCTGAGACGGATTACAAATTAAACTACATGGGTGTTTGGAAGGCCCTGTTATTTAAAGCTTCGGTAAAGGGCGATTTAAACTTATTTATCAATCAGGTTAATTAACGAAAGGTATGGTGCGTTTAATAAAACTTGCTCTTCAACAGCCCATAGCCATTGTTGTTATTTTTATTGGCATTGTGTTCTTTTCATGGCTTAGCATACGGAGCATGAAGATTGACATTTTTCCCAAAATGGGTGTGCCTACCATTTATGTTGCCCAGCCTTACGGCGGATTATCGCCTGAACAAATGGAGGGGTTTATAGCTTCTTACTACGAGTACCACTTTTTATATGTAACCGGTGTAAAGTTTGTTGAGTCAAAATCGGTGCAGGGTGCCTGCTTGATTAAGATACAGTTTAATGAGGGAACGGATATGAGCCAGGCCATGGCCGAAGTAGTTGGCTATGTAAACCGGGCGCGGGCTTTTATGCCACCCGGAACAGTGCCTCCGTTTATTACCCGTTTTGATGCTGGCAGTGTGCCGGTAGGGCAGTTGGTGTTCCGTTCAGAAACACGCTCTTTAAGTGAGATTCAGGATTTGGCATTGTTTAAGGTGCGGCCTATGTTCTCAACCTTAAAAGGCGTTTCTGCCCCTCCGCCTTTTGGTGGTAACCAGAAAACGGTGATAGTAAGAATTGACCCTGAGAAAATAAGGAACTATAATTTTTCGGGCGATGATATTGTGCAGGCGCTTGCCAAGGCCAACAGTATAACCCCGGCGGGCAATATCAGGGTGGGAGATGAGACGCTGATTACCTCGCAAAATGCGGTAGTTGAAAATATTAAAGAGCTGGAAAATGTACCGCTTAAAATTGGCGCAGGATCAACCGTGTTCATCAGGGATATTGGTAACGTAGAATTAGGCGCTGATATAACCACCGGTTATGCTTTAATTAATGGCAAGCGCTCTGTTTATATACCTGTAACCAAACGGGCAGACGCCTCAACATGGGATGTGGTGCAAAGGGTTAAAGCTGCATTGCCCGACATGAGGGCCGCAGTGCCTGATGATATTAGCGTAAGCTATGAATTTGACCAGTCGGGTTATGTAATTAATTCTATTAAAACGCTTATTACCGAAGGTATATTAGGTGCACTTTTAACCGGGTTGATGGTGTTCCTTTTTTTAGGAGACCCGCGTGGGGCCTTTATTGTAATTATAACTATACCGTTATCGCTACTATCAGCAGTAATTGGTTTAAACCTGTTTGGGCAAACCATTAATACCATGACACTTGGTGGTCTTGCACTGGCGATTGGTATCCTTGTGGATGAAACTACAGTGACCATTGAAAATATTCACCATCACCAGGAATCGGGTAAATCAAAAACGCGGGCCATACTGGATGCCTGCAGAGAAATTGCTTTGCCCAAACTTTTGATTTTGCTTTGTATACTGGCTGTTTTTGTTCCTTCCATTTTTATGTCGGGCATTCCCGGTTCTATGTTTTTGCCGCTTTCGCTTGCGGTGGGGCTTGCTATGATTGCTTCTTTCTTTCTATCACAAACGCTGGTTCCGGTATTTGCTAACTGGATGATGAAGGATTTGAAGCCCAATACTGGCGATACCGGTCCTTCAAGGTTTGAAAGATTCAGAACAAAATATAAGGGCTGGTTAAATGGGTTAATTGGCCATAAAGGCATCCTGGTTCCTTCCTTTATTATTGGTTCTGTTGGGTTAGTGGTGCTTGCTTTTTTATTTATTGGCACTGACGTGTTTCCGAGAACAGATGCGGGCCAGGCAACGGTGCGATTGAGGCTTCCGGTAGGTACCAGGTTAGAGCGGACGGAAGAAGCCACCCAAAAGCTATTGCAAATAGCCGACAGCATTACCGGTGGCAAGGTTCAAATCAGCTCTTGCTTTGTGGGCACACAGGCATCCAGTTATCCGGTAAACCTGATTCATTTATGGACGAGTGGGCCCAACGAGTCTGTTATCAAAATTAAACTGAAGGAGAAATCAGGCATTGCCATTGAATCATTTAAGGAGAAGATGCGCAATGCAGTTAAACAACAAATGCCGAAGGCAACTATTTCGTTTGAACCCGGCGACCTGGTTGAGCAGGTATTAAACCTTGGCTCTAACAATCCGATTGAAATTGTAGTGCTTGGAAAAAATTTAAATCAATCGACAGAGATTGCCACAAAGCTTGAAAGCAAATTAAAACCTATCGGCTTCCTGCGGGATTTACAAATTGCTACGCCGCTAAATTATCCGGGTATTAAAGTGAATATTGACAGGGTGAAGGCCGGCCAGTTGGGTTTAACGGTTGATCAAATCAGCAAGTCAACAGTGGCTGCTACTTCATCAAGCAGGTTTACTCAACCTAATTACTGGCTGGATAAGAGTACAGGTACGGCCTATCAAATCCAGGTTGAATATCCGGAATATAGAATGAACAGCCGCGACCAACTGGATTTTGTACCGGTTTCGGGCAATGCCGGCAATACCGTTTATTTGAGAGATGTTGCTACCACATCAATGTTTACTTCGCCGGGTGAGTATGACCGGATTAATCAGCAGCGCTTTATTACTCTTACAGCAAACATTCATAATAAAGATATGGGCTCGGCCATTAAAGAAGTAAACAAAGTAATTGCTTCGCTTGGCGAATTGCCTAAAGGAGTTAAAATTAATACCCGTGGGCAATCGGAATTATTAAGCCAAACCACCGCTGAATTACAGTCAGGTTTGCTGATTGCAATTGTCGTCATTTTTCTGATGTTGACTGTTAGTTTCCAGTCTTTTAAATTATCACTGGCTGTTCTTTCAATTATTCCTGCGGTGGTGGCCGGGGCGCTGCTATTATTATTGGCTACCGGAAAAACCCTGAATATTCAATCTTATATGGGCATTATTATGGCAGTCGGGGTGGCGGTTGCCAACGCTATTTTGCTAATCACAAATGCTGAGACTTTACGCAAAGAGAATTATTTGTCAGACTTTACTATCACCGCAGGTTACAACCGTATACGCCCTATTTTAATGACCAGCGTTGCCATGATGGCGGGTATGATACCTATGTCGATTGGTTTAGGAGAAGGTGGGGACCAAACTGCGCCATTGGCAGTAGCTGTAATTGGCGGCCTTATTTTCTCTACGTTAAGTACTTTGATTTTTCTGCCGGCAGTATATGCCTGGATTACCGGAAAGAAACCCTATGCAAATCCTTCGCTTGACCCTGAAGACAAAAACAGCACCCATTATGATGCAATTGCACAATAAGTTTTTTTGCGCCTTGGCTGCGGCTATGGTAATTTGCTTTTCAGATGGCTGCAATAACGGCCCGGTGAAGGAAGAGGCAAAGGCCGGCAAGACAGATTCTGTTGCCACGTTTATTCTTAAAAAAGAAGCACTTAATAAAGAGGTTTCTTTTCCCGGAGAGTTATTGCCGATGGACAGGGCCGAGGTTTATGCAAAAGTTTCGGGCTACATAAAAACTATTCAGGTTGATATTGGCGATAAAGTGCAGCAGGGGCAGGTAATTGCGGTTTTAGACGCCCCGGAGGTTAGCGCTAATTTTGCACAGGTAAATTCGGATATGCAATCGGCTAAATCGAGATATAACGGAAGCCTGGATGCTTATAAGCGAATTGCGAATGCCGCTAAGGTGGATGGCACTGTTGCTTTGGGTGAACTGGAAAAAAGCAGGAGCCAGATGCAGACTGATAGTGGCGCTTATGAAGCCGCTAAATCAAAAATGGAAGTGTATAGCCAGTTAAGGGATTACTTAACAATCCGATCGCCTTTTGCCGGAGTTATTACGCAACGAAATGTGGACCCAGGTACCTTGGTTGGTACCAATAACGCTAAGCCTATGTTCATCATAGAAAATAATAGTACACTGCGATTAAGGTTACCCATCCCTGAAGCTTATACTTCTGCCAACCCCGATAGTTCAGTAATTCATTTTACGGTTGATGCATACCCGGGCATAACTTACAAAGCAAAGTTATCGCGCAAGGCCGGGGCTTTAAGTCAGGTTAACCGTACCGAAACATGGGAATTTCTTTACACCAATAAAGACAACCAGTTAAAATCAGGGATGTTTGCCAATGCGAATATTAAATTTGGAAGAACACTTCCAACCTTTGTTATACCGGTTAGCGCAGTAGTAACTAATCTTGAAAAGCGTTTTGTTATCCGCCTTAAAAGCAATAAAACGGAATGGGTAGATGTAAGAAACGGAATTGCACCTGATAACAGAGTTGAGGTATTCGGAAACCTTACAGAAGGCGATACGCTGATTTTAAGAGGAACGGATGAAATAAAACCGGGGAAGGAATTTATTCCTAAATTTTAACCCGGTGTTATTATTCAATATTGTCTTACGATTTGATTGTCATTATTAAGGCCCCTTTTATTAAACCACCATGTATCAATAGTAAATTGGGTGCGAAGGGTAAATACATCATCCTTTTTATAGTCTGAAGTAAAACCTGCAAGACAAGAAGATTCGTTAACCACATGATCGTACCAAAGCATTAGTTTGAAGTATGGTAAGGGGCTTATGGTATAGCCAAAACTAAAGGTATTGTACGTTAAATCGGTAGTACCAAAGTTATTTGCTTTGGTAAGCCCTTTGGCCGTAACCTGTGTGTTCGGGTTGTAACTATCAAATTTAAAAACAAGGTCCTGGTTTATGGTTTGCTTACCCATCTGATTATGAAAGCTCTGCGTAAAGGTTGCTATAATGCCATTAAACTTACGGATATAAAGGTCTACACCGTTAGTGGTTAAAGTTACGGGTACTGTGCCGCCGGTGGGCGTTTCGACATAAGTGGTTGTAGTAGTGGTTGGTACCCCGGTGCCAGTGCCTAGGGGAACGGCTGATGAACCCGATGTGCCGGGTTCTGTGCCACTGATATATTCGCCGCGTAACATGGTTGTGGCCGAAGCTTTACCGGCTATTTTATAATCAAGGTTTAGCTGCAGGTGCCCACCGTAATAATCGCGGGCATAGTAGGTATGGTATTTACCGGCTGTATCGGCGGTGCCGGCAGTAACGTTTTTAAATATATCCTCGCCGGCGCTGTTTTTCACCACTTCGTACACATTATTGGTTGTTTGTAAAACGCGGCCATTATAAACGGAGCCGCTTGCGTTTACACTGATTTGCAAATCGCTGCTTACTATCCATATGCGGCCAATAAATATGCGGCCAATAAAATCTTTAGCGCTTTGGTATGTACCTGTATTAATGCCGCTTTGCCCGGCCCCGGTGCTGCCTATACCGGTGCCATTTACAACAGCGGCATCTACGCGGAAATATACAGGCTTAAAGGTACGGGGCGATTCAATGATTGCTGTAGCCCCTAATTCGCTTTCCTGTGGCATTAATAGTTGTATTACGCGCGCCTGTTCGGGCGATTCGCTGGTGCTGTTTACAATCGGGGCCTCGTATCCGAAAGCACGGCGAAATATCCCTCCTTCAAAGCTGAACCAACCCGTCCATGGATCTGCGATTCTGCCATAAAAGTCTTTTACTGAGTTAAAGCCTTTTTCTGTAGCATCCATTTGAAACATAAACTCACCTACTTTAATTGAATCGCCGCATTTGTTCACTATTTCATGCTGCCAGGTTAACCTGAACCTGCCCCGCCGAACCAGAAAGCGGTTATTTGCTGCTACGGGAAAATTGCCACCCTGAACGCTCGATATACCTGCCGTATCAGCACGTTGCCATTCTACCTGAGCATAAGCATCAAACCTGAAATCGCGTAGCACATTCAATATTTGGTCTGCTTTTTTAAAGTGTTGTTCTATCCGGGCCGAATCGGCTGCATAATTTTGGGCGCTGGCTGTTAATGCAACTAATATCAATGCAATTGCAGGAAGTAGCTTTTTCATCATTTAAGTTTAATGCGGTTCAGGTTGTTTATTTTTTTTCGTTGCAAATATATAAACCCTATATACTCTACCAAAAAGATAGACTATAATTTTTTATGACAACTTTTCTGCACTACCCTGCATTTAACCCGGCATTTACCATTGTTTTAAACTTTGCTTACTTTCTATAGTCTGTATTAAAACACAAAAAACAACACAACATGAAAAAGACATCCCTAAACCTAATCATGCTTTTAATAGCGGTGATGGCTTTGACCATCAGCGGCTGTAAAAAAGAATCAACTACGGATGACAGCGTTGCTGCCAACGATGCCTCTAACATCTCAACGGTAATGAACTCAACAGGCGATGATGTGGATAACGCCATGAGTACCAACCATTCCATTTCAGGTAAAACCGAAAGTCTTGTTTTTGAAACTATTTATGGGGCTACGGTAGTAATTGATTCTAACGGTGCAAACCCTGGAACAGCTGTTATTACTTACACCGGAACCGATTTTTATGGTATAATCCAACGCAGTGGCACTATAACCATTACGCTTGAAGGGTATCAAAACGGAGTGCGTTGGAGAGATACCGGTGCTATGCTGCAGATTGTTTATGACCTTACCGCTACCATTAACGGCAATACGTATTCCTTTGCGGGCACTCATTATATTGAGAACGTATACGGTGGCCTGGCTTACCAGGTTATGGATGGTTTAGTATCCGGCACTGTAACCCGCAAACACACCTGCAACAATGCCAATATTACTTTCCCCGGCGGCTCAGTAAGGGCGTGGAGTTTCAACCGCATCAGAACATTCAGCATTATATATGGTAACCCTACCATTACTCTTTCAGGTGATACCACCGTAAACGGAATATCAAATGTAGCCCAGTGGGGTACCGACAGGCTTGGTGAAGCCTTTTATGCCTCTATACCTAAAACTATTTCAAGTGGCTTTGCCTGTGGCTTTTTTCATCCAACCGCAGGGGAACATGTTCACCATGTAGCAAATAGGACCGTTACTATTGATTACGGCGTTAATTCAGATGGAGGGGCTTTTACAGGTTCTGGTTGTGCATACGGATACCAGATGACTTATACTAAAGGCTCTAAATCAGTTACGGCAGTATTCCCATATTAATAAACAACAGCCCCCAGGTTATTGAAAAAATCCTGCTCATACTGAGCGGGATTTTTTATGCAAAAAATGTAAAGATTTTATTCATTGGCCGCCACGCACCAGTTTTTTTCTACTTTTACACCGTAAAGTTACATTTACTATGTTTTTAGGTTCGAAAATTAAGATAATGATCATGGCAGCCATTTACGTGCTGCACATTACTTTTTTCGATATCTTAATGAGTGATAACTTCAGGGATACCAACAATTGCTCCATTACTTCTGCGTCTCATCAACGTCCACAAAATAAATTTCCAGCCGAATCTTCATATCGTCTGTTAGTCAAACATGATCAGGCTAAGCAAATACTTGTAAATATTCCCGATGCTATTGATTTTGTATCAGGAACTTTTTCAGGTTTGCTTCATGTGTCCGATAAGCAGCCGCTGTTTGGCGCTTTGGCACAATTGAATGCAAACACATTCAAATTATACCGGCTTTACCGGGTATTTCTTATTTGATTTTATTGGTTAGTTATTGCTGTCTGTTGCCTGGTTCAGGTCAGCAGGGGCTGATAGTTATTTTGTTTGTCAAAGGGGGATTTGTGGCAAACAAAATTACTGGAGGAGCTTTTTTCAATAGGAATAAATGGGTAACGGAGGCAGGCTCTTTTTCGCTTGTTGTCCCGTTACCCGCTATTGAAAGTCAATAAATAAAAGATGATTAAATTATTAATCCGAATAGAATCCTGTTATAATTTATGTAAAGATTTATGGGTAAGAAAGGGCAGACGGAGCGAACATCCTCTGTTCGTAGACCGTCGCCCGACCATAAAGCTTATCGAAGTAATTAAAAATCATGAGTAAAATAATAAGCTTTATCTTGGGAGAAAGGTTTCGGTGGACTGCTATAGCAGGCCCGGTTTTGCTGTTAAAACCTTTATATTATCAAAACATAATCAAAATTTTGCCCATGAATTTTATAAGAACTATCGCTTTTATAGTGTTGTATATTACCGGTTTGGGCTTTATGCCTGCGGTAAAAGCCCAACAGCCGCTGTCGTTGCAGGGATTATTACAATCCATGGGCAGCAACTATGAACTGCTGAAGCAACAAGGCAGTTTAGTACAAGCTAACCGGGCCGCAGCAAAAGCTACTGATTTTGACAGGTTACCGCATTTAAATGTGATGGCCCAGGCTGCTGCAGGCAGCGATAATAACCTGAAGGGTGCCTTAAACGGTTACGGCATGATACCTTCAGATGTAAGTAACGCACTGCCGCAAAGCAACCTGTCTGCAATTGGCGGAGACGCTCTTTTTACAGGTGTTAACTGGGAGGCCATAAACTTTGGCGAATACAAAGCCAACGAAGGACTGGCTAAATCTAACTTGCTGGTTCAAATGAATACGCTGGTCAATACGCAATACAATTTAGATGGGTTTGCCGCGGCCTATTATCTTGAACTGATAAGGCAATATGAGCTGCAAAATGTGCAGCAGGACAATGTTACGCGGGTGCAGCAACTAAAAAATATTATTGTGGCCCTTGCGCAGTCGGGTGTACGGCCGGGAGTAGATAGCGAAGTGGCTTCCGCTGAATTATCCAAATCAATTATTGCCCTTCAACTGGCGCAAAAAAACCTGGCACAAACGCAGGTGCAGTTATCTACGTTAACAGGTGTTGCCAGTAATCAGCTTATACCTGATACCGCTGGGGGGAAGAAGCTGACTGTAGATGGGGTAACTTTTGTTGCAACTGTTGCTGCCGATACCCTGCACCACCCGGTAATTGACCTGTTCAGCTCTATTTACAAAGAAACCCAGGCGCGGCTCAATCTTGAAAAGAAAAGCTATTACCCAAAAATATTTCTGGATGCAGATGCGTGGATGAGGGGTTCAAGTCTCAATAGTGCAGGTGTGTACAACAGCGATATTTTAACCGGTTATGAACCCAGCAGGTTTAATTATTTTTTGGGCCTTACTATGACTTATGATATTGTAAACATTGCGCGTAAAAGGCTCAATTCAAATATTTATAAGTTTCAGGCAGAGGCTGCTTCGCACTTGTTAGAGAACGAAAAAATCAATTTGAACAGCGAAGTTCAACAGGCGTTGATTGAGAAGGATTTTCAGTTAAGTCAACTCGCTGAAACAAAACATGAGGTAGATGAAGCGGGCCGGGCCTATACCCAACAGCTTAGCTTATATAATAACGGCTTGTCGTCTATTATTGAATTGAATACTGCCCTGGATTATTACATACAGGCGCAGAAGGATTATGTTGAAGCCAACGTTGGCTTAATGAAAAGTATTATTAATTATTCATTGGTTACCAACTCGTTCACGGCGTTGGTTCAAACCTTAAAATTATAAAACTATGTTTTTAGTAAGGCTTGCACTGCAAAGGCCCATTACACTGGTAGTTATATTTACAAGCTTAATAATATTTGCATTATTAAGCTTAACCAAAATCCCCATTGATATTTTTCCCAGGCTCAACCTGCCGTCTATTTATGTTATTGAACCTTACGGTGGCATGTCGCCACAGCAAATGGAAGGTTATTTCTCTACCGGTATGCAGGATTATTTCCTGTTTGTAACCGGGGTTAAGAATATTGAAAGCCGTAACGTTCAGGGGCTTACTTATATGAAGCTCACTTTTTACGAAGGAACAGACATGGCCCAGGCCTCTGCCGAAGTTGCTACCTACGCCAGCCGCACCCTTAAATTTTTCCCCGAAGGGGCATTGCCTCCTTTAATTGTGCGCTATGATGCTTCCTCTTTACCTGTAGGCGAATTGGTTTTTTCAAGCCCCGACAAATCGCTGAACGAGATATATGATTTGGCTATGACCCGTACGCGGCCTATGTTTGCTACAGTGCCGGGCTTGTCAGTTCCTCCGGCTATGGGTGGCACTGCAAGGTCAGTAATAATAAATGTGGTACCCGATGAGCTGCGGTCGCATAACCTCAGTCCGGATGATTTGGTACACGCCATTGCCCGCAGCAATATTATGGCCCCCTCCGGTAACCTGCGGGCTGGTAATATCATGTATTTAACTACGGATAATGCGTTGGAACAAACAGTAAACGATTTTAGTAAAATACCGCTTAAAGTAGAAGGTGATAGAACTGTTTATATTGGTGATGTGGCCCATGTGGCAGATGCCGCTGATATGACGGTTGATTATGCCCTTATTAACGGCAGGCGTTCTATTTATATACCCGTAGTTAAAACAGCCGATGCTTCTACATGGGAGGTAGTAAAGAACCTGAAAGCCCGTCTACCAGAAATGCAAAGCCTTTTGCCGGACGATGTTCAGATTCAATACGAATTTGACCAGTCGGTATTTGTTATTAATGCTGTTAAGAGCCTGGTTAGCGAAGGTATTTTAGGCGCCCTGCTGACCGGTTTAATGGTAATGCTTTTTTTACGCGATTTGCGTAGCTCACTGATTGTGATAGTTACTATTCCTGTCTCAATTATGATAGGCGTATTGTTTCTGCACCTGGCAGGCCAAACCATTAACATTATGACCTTGAGCGGACTGGCACTGGCAGTAGGTATATTGGTGGATGAGGCCACCGTTACGATAGAAAACGTGCACCAGCATTTTGAAATGGGCAAAAATAAGCGCCGGGCTATTTACGATGCCTGCGCTGAAATAGCCTTGCCCAAGCTGTTAATCCTGCTTTGTATACTGGCAGTATTTGCACCTTCGTTATTGATGCAGGGTATACCTAAGGCTATGTTTTTGCCCCTGTCGTTAGCTATTGGTTTTTCTATGATAGCTTCATATTCTGCCGCGCAAACCATTGTTCCTATTTTATGTAACTGGTTTTTGGACCCATCCAAATATGCGCACTATGACCATACCAAGGTGCATGCACATGCCGGCGAAGCCCTGGACCCACAGGAGGTAGGACAAATAACAAGCCATGCGCTTGAAGAAAATGTTCATCCTGAACAGAACGATTTTTTTCAAAAATTAAAGAGGCGGTTTACTGTTATATTAACCAACAATATGCCCCGTAGAAGATTCAATTCCCTGGCCTATGCTTTTGTAACCATTTTATTGGCAGGGCTTGGCTTTACTTTTATTGGTAAAGACATGTTACCCAAAATTAATAACGGGCAGTTTCAAATGCGGTTAAAGGCACCTGAGGGAACCCGCCTTGAACGCACGGAAGAAAAAACACAACAGGCGCTGGCTATTATTGATAGCACAGTTAATGGCCACGTTGCCATTACCTCAGCATTTGTTGGCCCGGTATCTTCCAACTATGCTACCAGTAATCTTTTTGTATTCAACTCAGGCTCACATGAGGCTGTTATACAGGTTGAGTTAGATGAGGATTACAAAATAAAGACGGATGTATTGAAAGAGGCTTTGCGCAAAAACTTTCACCGGCTTATGCCCGATGTTTCTATAAGCTTTGAGCCTATTGACCTTACTGAAAAGATAATGAGCCTGGGAGCTTCTAACCCGGTTGAGGTTCGGGTATCAGGTAAAGATGTAAAGCAGATAAGCGGGTTTGCAGATTCTTTGCGTGGCTTTATGAAAGAAATACCCTGCCTGCGGGATGTTCAGATTGAACAATCGTTACACTACCCTGATATTGATATTAAACTGGACCGGCTAAAAATTGCCCAGTTTGGTTTAGACCCGCAACAGGTTTCAAACTCTCTTACATCGGCAACTACTTCAAGCCGGTTTATTGAAAAAAACCTTTGGCTGGATAACAAAACTGCCTATACCTACCAGGTGCAGGTTCAGGTACCTGAATACGCCATGAACAGCATTAATGAGTTAAAAGAAATACCCCTCATAAAAGGGCAGCCCCGGCCAAATTTGGGCGATGTGGCACAATTTAAAGTTACAACCACTCCCGGCGAATATGACCGCGCCGGGCCCCGCCGGTTTTTAACTATTGGCGCCAACGTAAACGAAAAGGACCTGGGTTCGGCAACTGCGCTGGTTGAAAAGGCCGTAAAGAAAATGGGTACCCCATCCAAAGGGGTAAAGGTTGAAGTATTGGGCATGTCGTCTTTGCTAACTGAAACATTAAGCGACCTGCAAAACGGCCTGATGTTTGCCGTTTTGGTTATCATGCTTTTACTTGCGGCAAACTTTGAATCGTTTCCGGTAGCATTTACTGTGGTAAGCACTGTACCTGCCGTTATTACTGGTGCACTGGCAATGCTGTTGTTAACGGGCTCAACCCTCAATCTTCAATCATATATGGGTATTATTATGAGTACAGGGGTTTCTGTGGCAAATGCGTTGCTGATTGTAACCAATGCTGAGCGCCTGAGGCTTGAAATGAGGGATACCTCTAAAGCAGCTATTGTAAGTGCCTCTATACGTTTACGTCCTATTTTAATGACCAGCATTGCCATGATAGCAGGTATGATACCTATGGCAACGGGTATGGGCGAGGCTGGTGAACAAACTGCACCCCTGGGAAGGGCTGTAATCGGGGGCCTTATCGGTTCAACACTAGCTGCTTTATTTATTTTGCCACAGGTTTACACCTGGGTGCGCGAACGTTCTGATTATGAAAGTGGTTCGTTAATGCCGGAAGATATTGAGTAATAATTAAAAATAAGATAATGAAAAATATAATATTAATAGTAACATTTGTTTTTCTTCTTGCAGGTTGCAAAAATAACAAACCGGTTGACCTGACACAAAAGGCGGGGACAGCTAAAAAGGTTGAAACCGTTAAAGTCGGCAGGGGCTCTTTAAGCTCTGTTATTAAAATACCCGGACAGTTAAAGCCTTTTGAGGTAGTAGACATTTACCCTAAAGTGAATGGCTTTGTAAAGCAAATGTTTGTTGACCGTGGAAGTGTGGTGCACACAGGGCAGGTATTAATGACTTTGGAAGCACCTGAAATTGAAGAGCAATTTCAGGCCGCTGAAAGCAAAATGCTGCAATCGCAGGAGCAGATAAATGCCAGCCGCGACAGGTATTACCGCTTAAAAGCAGCCTCTAAAACCCCGGGTGCGGTTTCGGACTTAGACCTGGTGAATGCACAATCCAAGTACCAGTCTGACAGCGCTTTTGTTCAATCTGAACAAGCCAATGTAAATGCAGTTCGGGCCTTGAAGGATTATCTTGTAGTAAGAGCGCCTTTTGACGGCGTGATAACCGAGCGGAACGTGCACCCCGGAACGCTTACCGGTCCTAACTTTAAGCAGGAAAACAAACCATTGCTAAACTTGCAGGAGATAAGCAAGCTAAGGCTTGAAGTATTTATTCCGGAAGAATATTCGGATAAGCTGGATATAAAGGATGATACTATCGCCTTTACAACGGATGCTTTGCCGGGCCAAATATTCCGGGCAGATATTTCCCGCTCGGCGAATTCATTAAATAACGATTACCGTTCAGAAGCGATTGAGGCCGATGTGGATAATAAGAAAAACACTTTTAAACCCGGCATGTATGTTGAGGCTGATATAAAAGTCAGTTCGCAGGTGCAATCGTTTACAGTTCCGGCATCTGCCATTGTAACTTCCACCGAAAGAAAATATGTTATTGTGTTGGACAATGGTAAGGCCCGGTTTGTAACTATCAAGGAGGGTATAACCAATAACGGTATTACTGAAGTTTTTGGAGACTTTAAAGGGGACGAAATGGTTATGAAAAACCCGAACAGCGAAATTAAGGATGGAGATGTAGTAAGTCAATAAGGCCCGGTATTTGCACAGGGCAATCGGGTCTAAATTTTTCCGGGCATATCGGGTGGTCGTGGAAACCGTTGAAACGGTTTTGTCCAGTTTTTACCTTTACATAGCCCACGATTTAAATCGTGGGCTATGTAAATTGCC
>Ga0182030_10005413_pt1 | contig 27103 bp, 20 predicted proteins | sample 812S3MmetaG_FD_121299 | JGI IMG/M metagenome (GOLD analysis project Ga0182030, IMG submission 121299) | Permafrost microbial communities from Stordalen Mire, Sweden - 812S3M metaG (Illumina Assembly) | ecosystem: Environmental > Terrestrial > Soil > Wetlands > Permafrost | place: Sweden...
ATAGGAGACATCAGAAGCCCGAGACGCTTGGATTCCTCAACCCATGCGGCATATTTCTTTGCCATTTCCCCCTCAGCACCACATACAGCTACCATTCTAATTGAAGAAAATACCTCGTTGGCAATTGAAGAGCTCATCCTATCCGCATGATTTACCTCTTTCATGCCCTTCACGAGATACGGTATTGTGTAGAAATAAAGCGCGAGAATAAGTAGCAACCCACTACTAGTCACAAGAGTGAGGAGCCAATTATAGCTGAACGCGATGATGAGGGCGGTGATGACTAAAGAAACGCTTTGTAGAAAGATAGAAAGCTTCTCCGAAATACCGAGTTGGAGGACATCGGCGGTGACGGTTATGATTGCAGCTGTCTGACCTGAAGGAAGTGCATCAAGGACGGAGACAGGTTGAGCAATAAGAGCACGGAGATATGCGAGGCGTATGCTTGCAGATATTCGAATGCTTGCTTGACGAAATCCTAGCTACGGCAATGTCAGCGTATGAAGCTGGATTTTTGGAAATGGTGAACAACGATTGCAATATAATCAAGGACAAGTCTCCCAACAAAAAGATATAACATGTATAAGCTGAATTCTCACTTAGTAAAGATCCTCTGTATGAAGCTTATGCGAATAACTCACACATTTTTATTGATGGTCTTGATGAGCATCTCCTTCGTCTCACCCGAATTGGGATTGTAAAATGCACCGAAAGTTCCAACGAGTTCACCTAGAGCTTATTAGACACTGGAAAATTAACATAACTTTAGAATCTCACTAAAAACAACATTCATGAGTGGTAGTGTAATGCCAGTACATATTGAGGCTGTTGCAGCAGCGCAGAGAAGCCATCTATCATTCCATGTCGAATATGAAAATATCCTCTGCTTCCTTGTCAATTTCGACTTGCTAGGGACGTATCATATCTTACCAGAAAATCGGTGAAAGCCTTTTTGTACTCTGAATTACTGAATAGCTTCTTCTTTTCTTCAGGAATTTTTGGAGTCATTTCTTCTTCGACGGCTTGCATTCCTTCTGAGAGTAGTGGTGCATTTGCTGAGCTAGACCAATCATTTGGTGAGCCTGGCCGACTCAACTCCAAGTACATCTTCTCGTCTTCGAATAGCTCCATTCTTTTGTTTCCTGTCGCAGTTTTATGCTCCTCGGCGCTAGATATTGCGATGGGCGACCGTGGCGAGGTTTTCTCTGCATCCCCATTCTCTGAATCTTCTCTGTCATCTAATAAATGCATCTCATCAGTTGCAACTGAGGATTGCCCATTGTTTGTTTGCGGCATGTTTCCGTATTACGAAAAGTAATTGTTTCTTTAGTTGCAAGTGCCTTCATTGAGGGCTTTCAAGAGTTCTATCATTTCGGAATTGCTCCAAGCGCGCATCCTTGATCGACAGTAGATCCCTGATCTACTAACCTTATTAATGTTAGTTAAATATGGGTCGAAATAGACGCTTTTGTTTCATTCCGATACATTCCTGGCATCATAATGTGCAATGACTGCGGCCCAAACAACCCTAAAATTGTGGCGGGGTTGAAGAAGGGTGAAACATGTCAAAACACAAGTGCACAAACTTCTGGGCTTTGCCACAGTTTTCCCTCGCCGGATTCCAAACATCAATCAATGCCCCTTACCTCTCGTGAATCTAAAAGCCTAGGGATCTGAAAGCTAGGATAGAGATTACAAGTGAAAAGATCCAATCGTTCAGAAGTAACCAGTTAAAGCGACAAGGAAAACTTCCAAGAATATAATTAAATTCAAAGTTTAGCCAAGAAAGTAAATTACTGAGGGTCGAGGTATATGAATTCCTGCTCACGGTAGACGGCGCTTGTAGTTAGAAATGGAAGTAACGTAGATATTGAAATATTAGCGATACAGCACCGGTACTTCAGTCTAGATGATGGGGAAATATTTTGAATCTATAAAGCGCTATGTGCCATATCTAAGTCTAAGCTCGCTGATGCCTACTATGTAGATGTGATTGAAACCCCATCCCAATAACCTCAGGGACAAACTACTAATTAAAGTCATAGAAATAATTTAGTATGCCCACTCAAATGGTGGGTCTGTTCATAGGTTCAATCCCATAGTCCGGATGATATCCCCAAGTTCTCTTACTACCTCCTTATCTCTTGGTAAAGTGTGACCCTTTGCATGGTCGAAAAGATATGCATTGTCCATGTCGCAAATATTGTAAAGCGCAATAGATCCTGCTAAGTAGGGATCCAAAGATCCAACTTCAAAGATTAGCAAATGCCTTCGAGAAATGAAATAGTCAGACACTTACTAATATGGCAGGTAGGAATAGTTATTGTCAAATCAGACTCATCCGCAAGAACAATTCTGTCCAGCTCTGGGCTCATTGGTGGCCACCCAGCAAAGAATATAGCACATTTGAACATTGGTTCTCTGCCTTCCGTCTCTAACCTTCTTTGCTCGTGCAATAAAAGAGTCGCGGCAACAGTTGCACCCTCGGAATATCCTATAACCCCATCGAATGGGCCATCTTCCTCCATAATTCGGTATAGATAGTTGAGTGCCTCCTGTGCACTCTCGTTGCCAAAGCAGTCATCCATATCAGGGACAGGTACAGGTCCAACACCACCCCTCATCAATTCTCGCATCTGGTCCTCCACCGTAGCTCCTCTTGGGAAATTTCGAATTCTCTCCAAAACATCACTGCCGCCATTCTCTACTTCTGCTGGTTTAATGAATCGGTAGTAGGGACCCTGTCCAAAGTATGCTTCAAATCCCTGAGGTGGAAATGCTTCAACGGGACCATGTACAAAATATAATTCGGCAGTATCGTCGGATCGTAACTCCTTTACTAAGGGCGCTTGGTAAAATTAATAAAAGACAGTGAGAAAGGTGGAATTCATACCGAGCTGGACCTTAAATTTCTAATAGATATTAGCCCAGGTAGTTTGATGACATTATGGAAAGGATGGCACGTACATCTGCACTTCCGTACGCTCCACAAAGACATAGAAACCTCATGACGAGGAATCTTTTGGCGTATTCAGGTGATAGAAGCGTTGAGATGAGGTGCGTTGAGATGAGGCAAGTTGAGATTCAAAAAGAGTGTTAATGTGTGAAAAAATTGCCAGCGGTCATTAAAACTTTGAGTAATGTACAGCACCTGCATCCAGAATTCTAACTCTTGTCGTGATTAGAGACCTCGGATCAGCGTCTAAAACACCAGGCTACAGCAATGTAAACACCAATCACCGAATTGCAGAAAGTACTATCCCAAGTTTTCTGACGCAGGTTTCCGCGGCTGTAAACACCGATGAAGACGAAGATCCCTCATCTGTAACCATTCCAGTGACCGGGACCAGATATCTGCTATGACGTGCCTTTTTCTGGCGAATTTTTTTCCGACGCTCATTCTTTCATAACCTTCAATGCTTGCAGCAGATCATGGATATGGTTGGAGGATGATGAATTGACGATCAAAATAGCGCGGGGAAACAGATGATGATCGCCGGCGGCAAGGCGGTGCGCACGGACGAGCGCAACTTTAACTGTACTTCCTGCAATGTTTTGACCTGCAATGTTTTGAATGGAAGCCCGCGAATTGACTGTCCAGCCTATCTCTTACCCCCGACCTGTTTTCTCAATTCCATACGTCCGGTGTAAGGATAACCTGAGTCAGCTAGTGTCCACTAATCTTTTACAGGATTGCCCATGGGTGAGTCGATGCTTCAAGTGAAGTGTGGAGCCAGTGCGACGGCCGTGCTCAAGTGCGCCACTGCTCAAGCTCTTGCATCTCTATTTACGCTGTCTGTTTCATTATTTCTCTCTGTATCATCCCTGGCAATAGCGAGGGTAATGCTGCAATCCCATTGGAAAATCCCGGACGAGGATCGCCTTCCGAGTGTTTCATCCCATCTAGATAATCGCGACAGGCAATCTTCAGCGTTTGATTCATCTACTTGCTAAACTCAATCGACTATGACAGTGCTGTGAATCGAGGTCACCCATGTCAAAGTCTGATTTAGGCCCTTTTTTCAAGAACTTCAACTTAGACTTAGAGGGTAGGGTTCTTTTTAGAGCTTATGAGGTCTGAACTTGCTTAATTAAGCGACTACTATTTATAAGAAAATACCCGGGAAATTGAGTTGGAATTAGGAGCTCTTTTTGGTGATCTAAGAGAGTTTTCCGAAGTCTTTCCAAAATTTAGGTCCAAATTGGATCAAATATTACTTCGACTTAGCTGACCCTGCAGTGTGCAGGTTGTTGCTCAGCTACGGTGCCTCATCCATCCTTTCGGATGGTTGCTGCTCGGATTCGGAATCTATCGATTGAAACGCGTCCTAGCATTGCCAAGTTGCTCATGAAAGCTAGCACTAAGCCCCTCCAATAAGCTTTTTCAGCACGTGCTACATCGTATATCCCGCAAAGAAATATTTTCCCACGTTCATCCTTCAAATTCGTTCCGTGGGCACAAACTCCACCACCAAATTATTATGGCACCTTCCGCAACCACGGCTATTGCGCCTCAGGAGAGCACAAATGGTGCTTTCAGGATTCCTACTGACGGGAAGGAAAATCACCCGCACAACTCTGACAATGGGAACAGCAGTCCGCGTACAAAGCTTTACACGGATGCCTATACACATGGCTACACCGAAGGATATTTATTCGGTAACGAGTCACCACGGCAAATGCCAATTGCCATCGTGGGGATGTCATGTCGTCTTCCAGGAGATGTAAGCACTCCAGATGAGTTCTGGGAACTCTGTTCACGTGCTCGAAGTGGGTGGTCAGAGATTCCGAAGGATAGATTCGACAGTGCTAGCTTCTATCATCCAAATCCAGGAAAGAGTGGTTGCTTCAATGCGAAGGGAGGGAATTTTCTCAAGGAAGACTTGGGATTATTTGATGCTCCATTTTTCGGTCTTACGGCTCAAGAAGCCACTTCTATGGACCCCCAACAGCGAATATTATTGGAATGCACATTCGAAGCGCTCGATAGTGCTGGAATCCCGAAGCATGAGATAATTGGGAAGGATGTGGGCGTTTTCATAGGCGGTTCATTTTCTGAATACGAGGCGCAATCATTCATGGATACGGAGACAATTCCCATGTATCAGGCCACTGGTGAGTCGTTCATTGAAAACGGTTAGATTGTACTGATCTCCAAGGTTGTGCGTTTGCGATGCAATCAAACAGAATCTCACATTTTTTTGACTTGCGAGGCCCAAGTTTTACGGTGGATACCGCTTGTTCATCGAGTTTAGTTGCTCTACATCAAGCTTGCCAGAGCATACGAAATGGAGAATCTAAATCGGCAATAGCTGGCGGCTGTCATTTAAATATGCTGCCAGAATTCTGGGTATCTATGTCGAAATCACGGTAAGCCTCAGTCACACGCCGAATAATATATTCTAACACTTCCAGGTTATTCTCAGATGAAGGAAGATCATTCTCATTTGACAGCCGAGGCACTGGATATGGACGAGGGGAGGGCTGTGGAATTATTATTCTGAAACCCCTTGACCAAGCTATCAAGGACAACGACATAATCAGGTCAGTAATTGTTGCTAGTGGTGTTAACCAAGATGGCAAAACTCCTGGAATAACCATGCCAAATGAAACTGCGCAAGGTAAGTCCTCCTAATATTACATTTCTTAGAGACTGACACTTTCAGAGTCACTAATGAGATCCCTCTACAAAAATGCTGCTATTAACCCTAAAGATACTGGCTACATTGAAGCCCATGGTACCGGTACCAAGGTCGGAGATCCGATCGAAGCATCTGCATTGCACAATGTGTTCGGTGAAGATCGATCCGCCCGCAACCCTCTTTTCATTGGATCTGTGAAGTCAAACATTGGTCATTTAGAGGCTGCGTCTGGTAAGTATACCACACTCTCCCTCCGATAGCACGCATACTGAATCGGCGATCAAGGCATAATATCAGTGATCAAAACAGCTATGATGCTGGAAAGAGGGTTCATATTGCCGAATTATGATTTTAAAACCCCAAATGAAAGTATTCCATTCTCCAAATGGCATTTGAAGGTGAGTCGGCAATGTAAATCTTCCAGAGAAGATCTGATTCCGTCCCAGGTTCCTGTCAGTCAGCGCCCATGGCCAAGAAATAAACGGTTCGCTAGCGTCAATAACTTTGGATTCGGAGGCACCAACGCCCATGTTGTATTGGAGCGAGCCCCATTCTGGAAGAAGAACGAAACACCAGACTCAGAATTCCAATCAAGAAAGTTGTTTGTCCTGTCTGCTAATGATAAGAATGCTTTAGAAGCACAGATGAAAAACCTTGGCATCTATCTTGAGCAGAGACCTGAAATCTTTCAGAATGATTTGATGGGCAATATCGCATATACTCTCGGACAAAGACGGTCACTATTGCAATGGAGAGTTGCGATATCCACCACATCATCATTTGACTTGATTCAGACACTAAATAGCGGGAAAACGCTTCCAGCTCGAGAGACCGAACCCCCAAGAATCGGCTTTATCTTCACAGGCCAAGGTGCCCAATATTACAACATGGGCCGTGAGCTTTATGACCAATATCCTGTTTATAAGGCAACAATCGATGCTTGCGATAGATATCTAGTGTCGCTAGGTGCTCCATTCTCTCTAATAGGTGCATATAGCCATTTCATTTCCATTCCACGCTAACGTCCATATAGCTGAGTTGAACAAGAACGAAGCAACTTCACTGATTAATGAGGCACACATCAGTCAACCTTCATGCACAGCTATCCAGCTAGCTCTGACAGATTTACTACTGTCTTGGGGTGTCTTGCCTACTGCTGTTGTTGGCCACTCGAGTGGCGAGATAGGAGCTGCTTACGCGGCTGGAATCTTAAATCTCAAGTCATGCATGGCAATATCTTACTATAGGGGCATGGCTACTATCTCATTGAGGAAGAAATTTCACGGCCTTAGAGGAACAATGATGGCCGTAGGAGGTACAAAAGAAGAAATCACACCCCTCATCAAGAATTTGATTGGGAAGGAAGCCAGAATTGCTTGTTTCAATAGCCCTACGAGCTTGACAATCAGTGGCGATGAACCGGCTGTTGATGAACTTCGAGCTATCATGGAACAAAAGCAGATGTTCAACAGAAAGCTTCAAGTCGATGTGGCTTACCATTCCCACCACATGAATCTGGTTGCCGAAGAGTACCTCCGATGCCTCCAATCACTTGATCAACCCAAGTCAATGGATATCAAGTTTCACTCTTCGCTTTTTGGCCATCTTATAGATGCTTCCGAACTTGATCCTACATATTGGGTGGAAAACCTCACGCAGCCGGTACGTTTCTGTGAGGCAGTTACAAGTATGTGCCAGCCTATTGATGACCACAAGACTGGTGTCAATATGATTATCGAGATTGGACCGCATTCTGCTCTTGCGGGACCGATTAAACAGATTATTAAAGCATGTGGATCAGATGCGATGAAAATTCCATATGCATCAGCTCTAGTCAGAAAAAAAGACGCTGTTGAGTCTGCGCTGGACTTGGCCTCAATATTGTTCATCAAAGGAGCGACTCTTCAAATGGGTGCCATAAACTTCCCAAAACCTGGAAGCTCACCCGAATTGTTGATCGATATGCCTCGCTATCCATGGAACCATAGAACTCGATATTGGCATGAAAACCGAATAGCAGAAAAGCACAGAAGTAGGACAAATCCTCGGCATGATCTTCTCGGTACACTGGCAAACTACTCTAACGACCTAGAACCAACTTGGAGGAATCTTTTGCGACTTGACGACATTCCCTGGCTTCGACAACATCAAATTCAATCTTTGACTCTTTTCCCAATATCAGGTTTTATCTCAATGGCTGTGGAAGCCGCATATCAGCGTGCAAATTCACGCAATGTCAATTTTGATGCCTTTGAGTTCCGGGATATTTCAGTCCACACGCCACTCATAATAAACAACGAGGGTATCGAGATGATCACTCAGCTCCGCCCCCGTCAGGAAAGTGCCTCAGATTTCTGGGACGAGTTCCGAATTCAATCGTGGTCAACGAATAAAGGCTGGACAGAACACTGCAAGGGGTTCATTGCGGTCAAACCTAACGATGGAGCCTCCACAATGCAATCAAAAATAACTCAAATATCGAAGATGGAATCAGAGGTTGTAGATAAGACCATACTTTATGACTCGCTTTCTGACCTCGGGGTTTCTTATGGAACAAGCTTTCAAGGTATGAATGACTGCTGGGCTAGCGATGCATGCTCTATGGCCAATATCATGACAGTCGATACTTCGCAGGACATGCCACAGTATTTCCAGACCAACTCGGTCATCCATCCGGCGTTGCTCGAACAATTGATCCAGATGTACTGGCCTATCCTCGGCGCCGGAAGGGGATCTATCAACACAGTCTATCTTCCATCTTCAATTGGTCACATGATGGTATCTCGTTCTATCACTGAGGTTACAAAGACACCTGGTGACTCTCTCCGAGCATTTTGCACAGGCTCAAGACCGCTCTCGCATCCTAAATCAGTGCAAATGTCAATGTTTGCAATAGGGAGCGCGGATTCTGAGAAGCCCCTCATCATGATAGATGATTTGACCGTCTCGCCAATTCTGGAAAGAAACATAAATGCAGAGACTGAGATATGCAGAGAACTCTGCTACAAGCTTGATTGGGAACCGATCCTTGAACCTCTCAAGCTAAATAACACGTTGAATGGACATGTCAACGGCGATACCAATGCCAACCAAGCATACTCGGACGGAATTTGCGACGGGACATTGAATGGAGGGATCACTAACTTATTCTTAGCTGAGGTAGTCATTATCCATGCAGAATCAGAATCCCAGAATCTGCTTGCGTTGAAGCTTGCAGAAAGTCTAGAGCTTTTGACTGGAGATCGACCAGAAGCTGGCACTTTGGGGAACATTAACGCCGAGGGAAAAATTTGTCTATTCATTTATGAACTCGAAAAGCCTCTTTTGTCAACCCTCACATCTGCCCAATTTATTGCCTTGCAAACCTTATTAACGAATGTCCAAGGAATTCTCTGGGTCGTGCGTGGTGCATACAGTTCCTCCAGCAATCCCGACGCGAACATGATCACAGGGTTGAGTAGAAGTATCCGTTCAGAGACTTTGCTCAAATTCGCTACACTGGACCTAGATCCCAATAACGCCCTTAACAATCCGGGAACTAATAAATTGATACTCAAAGTTTTCAAAGCCACATTCGTTCTGAAAGCCGAATTGAACTGTGAGCTGGAGTTTACGGAGAGAGATGGCTCACTCTTCACACCGCGCATCATCAACGATGCCGAGATGAACGAGTACGTACACAAACAGACGAAAGGGTCTCACCTCGAATCGACACCATTTGGTCAGGAAGACAGGCCTTTAGAGATGACAATTGGAATTCCTGGAACTCTCCGAACCATACACTTCATCGATCAGTCGATAGAAGATCTTCTACCAGATGAAATCAAGGTTCAGGTCAAATCTATCGGGATGAACGCTTGCGATGTGGTCGCCATGATGGGACAGGTTGATAATTTTGGCGTTGAATGCAGTGGTATTGTCACAGAGCTTGGAAAGAACGTCAAAAGATTTGCAGTTGGGGATCGGATTACTGGGATATCGGTTCCCCACGGCGTCTATTCCACTTATTCGCGCACAAAAGCTGCCTTTGCCTTCAAGATTAGAGATAATGTCTCGTTCGAGGCAGCCGCTTCGATACCTGTTGCATACTCTGCCGCATATTACGGACTGATCGATCTTGGACGACTTAGGGACAACGAGAACGTCTTAATCCATGGCGCAGAAACAGCTGCTGGCCAAGCGGCTGTTTGTCTTGCCAAGATGATGGGAGCTAATATATTCGCCCTTGTCAAGAATACTGAGAATATCGGGGTTCTAAAGAAAAAGCATGGCCTGCGTGATAATCAAATTTCCTCAAATTATCTCCCTCAAACTAATGGAAAGGGAGATTTTGATATCGTGCTGAACTGCAGTTCCATGGAATCCGACACAGCACGAGAGCTATGGGGCAGTCTTAACGGTTTTGGGCGGTTTGTACAAATTGGAAGCGAGGACCACTCCAATGTCCGAATCGACACCCTAAAACTAGGAAATAGAAGTTTCATGTCGGTCGACCTGATCTCGCTGGCTGTCGAAAGACCGCGAATATTAGAGAAGATACTTTCAGATGTGTCTCAATTACTGGGGAAGGGGGAAATAATACCTCCTTCGACTACTGTCTTCCAAATATCAGATGTGGAGACAGCATTTCAGACCTTAAAAGCTGGATCCTTTGACGGGAAATTGATTGTTTCTCTTCAACCCGAGGATCGTGTTAAGGTAAGTGACTAAGAATTCACACGATGACCACTAACAATGGCAGGCAATCCGATCTATGAGAAATAGACTCCTCCGACCAGATGCTACATATATCCTCATTGGCGGCACAGGGGGTCTGGGAAGGGGTATGGCCAAATGGATGGTTTCACAGGGGGCTCGAAATCTTGCCCTAGTATCTAGAAATGGCTCTGTGACAGAGGAGGTCAAGAAGCTGATTGACGAGATGACTGTTCATGGAGCCAAATTAGTTGTCAGGCGATGCGACGTTGCCAATAAAGACTCCGTAAATAATCTCATTTCTAACGAGCTGGCTGGTATGCCCGAAGTTAGAGGGGTAATTCATGGGGCCATGGTACTGAAGGTAAGTCAACCTGCCAATTCCACTATCTTGCTTACCCGAAAAGGATGTCTTATTCGAGAAAATGACCTACGAACAATACGCCACGGTCATAGAATCCAAGGTCCGTGGATCATGGAATTTCCACAATACCCTGGTATCTGTTCCCCTCGACTTCTTCGTTGCTATCTCCTCTGCAGCCGGTGCGGTCGGAAACCGTGGCCAAGCTGCCTACTCTGCTGCCAACACCTTCCTGAATGCTTTTGTTCAACACAGGCTCAGCCTCGGACTTAAGGCGTCTTCGCTTGATCTCACCGCTGTTTCTGATGTTGGATATCTGGCCGAAAATGCCGCAACCGCTGCTGAAGTTTCGAAGAATCTAGGAGGTGATACTATTTGCGAAGCAGAAGTTTTGGCACTTCTTGAAGCTGCCATCAGTGGCCATCTAGCGGGTACTTGTAATAATCATATCATTACCGGGATGCGGATCATGCCGACGACTCCTTTTTGGGCCAATGACGCGAAATTTAAACATCTACGTCTGGCTGCCGAAACTGCGGCCATTGGAGATGGCGAGACAGTTGTCATTTCTTTCAACTCTGCGCTCAAAGCTGCAAAATGTCACGAAGAAGCTGAAATTGTCGTGCAAAAGGGTCTTCTGAATAAGCTGTCATCGGTCTTGATGCTGGAAGAGGAGGACTTGGACGTGGCTCATTCGCTTTCGAACTATGCTCTCGATTCACTCGTTGCAATTGAGGTTCGGAACTTTATTACGAGGGAGTTTGAAGCTAATTTGCAGGTCTTGGAACTGTTGAGTAGTGGGAACATTGCAACGCTGGCGAAGACTATTTGTTTTCAGAGCAAGTTGGTCTCTTTTTAAATGCCTAAGATTAAGGGATGGGCGTCATACATGTAATGAATGGTCAGGTTGACCTTGTAAAATCTTTAAGACCATTGGTATATACTCCAACCCGCTGGATGACATAAAATTTTAGAGTTCGAGCTTGAACTTCTACTAGCTTACATCAACCAAAGCATCTCATCTGAAAATCTGGACCTTGAGGATTTGTGAAATGCAGATGAGTAGCCTAGTTGATATTGATTCGGTGCCCAGCCGAACGAGAGCCGGCGCTCTCTATGAATAGTCACCACCATGTTTGCAGAAGACATTGCCTTTCTCACCCTATCAATACCCACTTGAATCTTTGAAAGACTACCTTTTATGATGATGGGAACTGGCTTATAAATCAATTCACCACTAGAAAATGCTACAAGAATATATCCATGGCAGATCAATTCCAGAACTTCTCTCTTCTCAGCCACAGTCATTTCCCCATTACTAAAATCTGTCAGCAAGCTTCACAGGGTTGAAATCATTCTCACCAAATTTTACAGCAATATCACTCAATAATCCCTCAAGAATTACATTAGCCGAAGAAATCTTTCCACCTCCCAATCGATGTACAATTTCTCCTGCTACATCATATCCCAAGATCCTAGAGTATCATAAATCGATTTTCCATTTCTTGTGTATTTAATAGATTTAACAAACTTACTGCTCTTAATTAGCCGAGGAGAGGCGTCGCGGAAAGCAGTTGTTGACATAAAGAGAACATCGCTAGGCGAGGGTATCCTTTCTATCCCCCATCTTTTTAAACCTTCCTTATTATTACGATGGACGGATAAATTATCCTCTTTATAAAATACTAGATTGAAAATTGATATGATAATTAGATTATATAAAATACGTATTGATCAAGAATAGCTACAATAATTCTAATCGATGGGTCCAGTCCCTAGTAACCATTCTGATTCTCCCTGGTCACACTCATGTAGAGTGATCCCTGGAAATCAGCCTATCATACCACGGAGTAATATCAATGCATTACAAAGCTACTAGAACATCTTTTTAATCGGTGCCAGGAAGTCGTCCATTTTTGAGGCTGCAGGAAAAGTGGCATGACATCTCAGCTGAAAACCTCGAAAGGTCAGCATTCCAAGCCTTTAAGTTTAGCGTCGTAGAGCTGAATAACATTCTTAAAACCAGCTTAATAAAAGCAATATTGCATGGAAGTTGCCCTCTAGCAAGAATCAGCTTGACGCTTTAATGGTCATTTTCAGACCTTCCACATCATGCGAGTACGCCTTAAACAAACGCGATACAACAGATATGGTTTGTTCATAGAGCATACTGTTCTTAGCGTACAACATATAGCCAACACTATACCGAGGTGCGAATGATATGTACCGGATAAAGTCCTGTTGGAAGAACAGTGTGCTGTACAGTGTTTAAATTTTTAGTGATTCGCTCTGTCTTTGCTGTTGTAATCATCAATTTTTAATTTGAGTTGTAGCAGCGCTTTCGGGCTCTCACCTCACAAAGAGAGCGGGGGAGTTCATCAGATCGTATGATGGTAGTTACCACACCCACGTAAAGCCCTGTCTCAGACTGGGCTTAAAGTCTTACGCCACGCTTGGCCACGGAGCGTGAGATCGCCGATGCGTAGACTTCCCTGTGGGCCACACCGGATATCACTCCCGACTTCGATCTTTTGTAGGAGGTGGAGATAGGCTTTTGTGGCCTAATCACAATTACAGTGTGAGAAGAAAAACTGAGGTTGACCTCAAAGTCAAAGTGAGGTTGGCGGTCGCTTAAGCCAACAGATTCCCCCTTCTATAACTAGATTCTGAGATCTCAAAATCAGAATCCAGAAGGCTATAATCGAGTAACTGCTTGCTAGTAACGCAATTGGGCATTTATTCAACCGGAAGCTTTACTCTCTTAACTCGCTGACTATAAGCGATTAAACGTACGATGTGTGATATAGAAGGCGGAGCAGGGTACTTTTTATTGCGCCATTGAGCGTACGGACTCTATTATGTCGGGCATAAGCATTGTGACACAATGAAACATGATTGGATAAGGTAGTAGATATCACCAAGCGAAGGTGAATTGTTGCAGGAGACCGTGCATATGCATATGCAGAGATTCAAAAGAAGCATTGTACATGCGCATTGGGGAGCCCCTGACCTCTCGATAGGACTTTGAGGATCGGTGGCGTATAAGCGTCAAGATCACAGGAATCGAACCTTCTCAAATTTAACTACATTTCCTTCAAGTTAAATTTCTTGGCAGCTATACCGTGATTAGCCTTTTTCTACACACCTCTATACTATGTTACCCCTATATGTTCTTCTTTGTGTCTATACTATAGGCCTCCAAAAAGGTTATGGTATTAGGTAAAATCGAGCTTTTGGTTTGTGGAGTGTGGTTCCGGGCATGCAAGCCACCGGGGTCATACGGCTGGTGCCGTAACGCTAGTATGAGATAAGATAATGCTATTGGAGCCTGAACATGCAAGTAATCGGCAGGTGGGCTGACTTTCAAGGCTTCGGGTTGAACTTTAGGGCTGAAACCTTTCCATTTAAGAGACTAACAGGATTGTGAACATGTCAGTCGGCGTCATAAATTCGGGCACATGGCTGCAATTGTTCATATCTTTACAATGTATTTCTCAGCCTTACAAAACCAAGTCTAGTGGCTTTCCCAAACATCATGCTTCCTGGGAAATTTCTCATCTGATGGTAGAATTGCTGCTTAAGGGGTATGAACTACCGTCGGGATGTCCCATCTGGTTTTGTTCGCACACCAAGTGACTGCGCAGCGCTCTCATGGATAAAACTGTCACCCCTCCACTCTTCAAGCCTTCTGAAAACCTTCGCAAGCAATATAACTTTGGCCCAACAATACTACTTAGAGATCAAGTGTGAATCGAGTGGTCTCTTGAACTATGTTTACTCAAACTATCTTCCTCGGCTTACTTCTATCTGCCAATGCTGTTGTTCAGTGTCTGGCTAGCCTGTCCTCTCCATTCCCATCACTCTCCAAAGATGACACCCGTACCAGTTTCAAGGACTTGATTGCTACCAATCCTAATTATTTCGGCAATTTGCCCAATTCTGACAAGCCTATAGTCTCACCACTCTCATACGATACTCAGTATGAGCAGCTGATCGCTATTGGTTTCAATCCAGTTCTCAATGTGCTCGAGGCAACTATTGAGATTAAACTCTCTTATGGCTTCCTGGGCGACCTCTGCACTAACGGGTCTTGGGAATATGTTCGTTTCTACGCCAACTATGGCGAAGGGTGGGAGAACTTGGGGGCCGTCTCTGTCAATATTCACGATATCCCAGACGTATTTGACTGTGAAAAGAAATCAGAAAAGCCATTGTTCTACGTTCTCACGAAGGCTTTCCAGCCCCCGCAAGAGAACTGCGAAATACCTCTGATCCCCGAAATTCGCGGAATCCTCTCCTGGAACAACTTGCCGCCGGCTGGTTCTCCATTTTGGGCCCCGGTTTATGGTAATGTGCTGGATCAACATATACAACCTTCCAATGTCTCACTGCCACTTCCAACGTCGGAGGAGAATACTTTAGCTTTGAAATCTCCAGAACTATTTGAATACCACCCCAGTTCACGAAACGAGCAACGCGTTCTTTCCATTGACCAATCCTCAATACCCAGTGTGGATAGTCGCCCGGGCGAACCTGCCAACCTAAGATACGAACAACTAATCGGCCTGGGCTTCGACTACGATCTGAGCCGGTTGGTGGCAACTATCAGAATTAAGCAACCTGTCGGATATGGCACTAATCTCTGCGGGCCAGGCAGCCTTGAGCACGTTGCTTTCTGGGCTGACTGGGAAAACACATGCAATTGGACTTACCTAGGAGAACTGACAATCAATGTACACAGCATTGCTAAAATTCCTCTCGATGGGTTGACATATTCCGTGGCATTACCAGTTGACGTGCGATCAGCCAGCAGACCTTGCAACATAACGAAGATTGCTCGTGTTCAAGCAGCAGTGTCATGGAATTCATCACCACCAACACCACCGAATGAGGCACAGAGAGGCAATTTTATCGAGGCCCATGTTCAACTTCCACCATATACGCCTCCAGTTAATTCGACAAACCCCGTCATATTCTCTATTGGCGGCATAATCCCTCAAAATATAGACGTCAAAGGGAATGGAATGACACTGCCCAATGCAACCTTCGCTTTAGTTCAAGATGGCAATGGTGACCCCATCTATACGGACCCTTGGTGGCCCCAACAAAGGCGGCCATGTCCTTTCGGCGGTGATATCTACATCACCGGCCCTTCGGTAGGCCAGACGGGCAGCGGTATCAACGCGCCTAGTCAGTTCCAATATCGAGCCGTCTATCGCCATTTTGGTGACACTTCTGAAGGACTACCTATTCTGAACCGTTTCACCGTCGGCGACCTTGGTAACTCCAACCCACCTCCTCCTCTCGCACCTTTTACCAACCTTTTATCCCCATTAAATGGGCTCGGCTATTTCTATTATGTCTCTCCTGAACACAACATCCAGAGTCTTCTATCGCGCTGGACCCCCCCTGATCGTGATCTTTACCAAATCCGTCTCGAGGTTGCAATCCAAACCAGCCCCAGCCCAACAGTAAATCCTACCTACGATACAATCGGGCTAACCGAGTGGTACAATGTCCAGGTCAACAACGTCGCTAATCCCAACGGCCCAACCGGCGACGTCGCCTTCACAAATGAGCCAATTTGCGGCACCTTCCCCGTCGGAACGGTTCTTGAGGGTACTTTCTGGGCTACGTCGGAATACTTCTACCAGTATGAGCTAGATGTCGTTGGTGGAATTCCACATACTACCTTGGTTGATGGTGGAGCAATGACAAATCCTGGACCCTTTGAGGTTGCCGGTCCGCCCAGTCCAGGTGTTGGGTGGAGCTTGATTACGAGCGGCTCGACGCCGTGTGGGTATGTGGTTGTGCTTACGGTCTGGGATTTAACGATTTACGATAGTATTAATACAGGACGGTACTCTACGCCATTTACTAGGGGCTTTTGTTTATCGCCTGCTACGTAAGACAACTAGGGAGATTTAATCCCTAAGGCCCGAAAGGAGCAGATAGTCGTAGAACTGACGTGGCTTTTTCTAAATAAGCATTGAGAGAGAAATTATTGAGTGTCCCGGTGGTGGATTCCTAATATTTGGGATTGGTGCGAGAAGTTATTTCTTATTTTGTTGGAACAGGGTATTCAGAGGTTGTGCTTTGATCTCTCAAACCGAGGGCGAGAGATCACTATGTAAAGACGAGGATCTTGTTCCATGTATTTTGACCTTCTGAGAGAGACAGGATGACTTAATACCTATATCAAAATGTTAGCGTTTACTCCTTAACATATCAAGCAGATCCTCTTGAGGTTTTTTGTAGCAAGGTTGAGAACCCGGACGAGTTTAAACCAGTATCTGTGGACAGGTGCTGAAATATATGGAGAAGATTTTGTAAGCGGATTCACTCGCCTACCTTGCACAATATTGCCTTAGAAAACGTAAAAAGAGATTTCGTGATCTTGAGAACGCCTGCTTAGGTGCTCTATTGTTGATTCAACAAAATTGCTGGGTTCAAACCCCCTATAATTAATTCCAAAAACGCCGACGGGGGGAAATTAAAGTACGCAAGCACAGTATGAAGTTTCTTTACCGTGTAAATATAGCACATTTAAAGATTCAGAATTACTTCTCAACGGGACTTTTATATACGTATTTTCCTTGTTATTTTTTAGTTGATTTATAATTAGTACATTCTGGAAATATCTATAGTACTATTATAGCATGATGTCAATGACACTAGAATCCTCTAAATAACTTTAAAAGACAAAGTCACATAACTTTTTCATTATTATAAAAGCTTTTAGATTTATATAAACTAGTATACTGGAAACTAAGTAGCCCTATCTGCAAGACTATATCTACTATAAATTATACTAAAAACTTGAATCAAGTAAAAAGCATAAAAAGAAATGAGAATATAGTTAGATTATGGAAACAAGGGGAAAGGCTTGTTATACCTTAGTTATATTTTCAAAATTAATATATAAAGTCCTACGCTTATACAAGAAACGCAGCAAACGATACAGCTCTATGCTAATTTAAATGCGTACTGAAAAGATTGGTCTCAGGGACTTCTTATATATTACGCCACCACATGACTTGCCGTTTTACAGTAGGTAAGCCAAATCAGTTAAATTAAATAGAATTAAGAAAATAGAATTAAACTGCTGAAAGAAAAAACGGTCCCAGGTTGCTAGTACCAGAACATCCCGAGACAGTCAGGCGCTCCAAGATCATCCAAAAGAAAGACCGTATCATCAGCATGACCGCAAGGGAAGACTGCTATCGGCCTCCCATAATACGTAGTACCCCAATTAGGGTCAAGGTATGATTGCAAAGGATTGTAATCGGACGCTTGATTGACCGCGTTCATCCAGGCCGCAGCAACTCCAGCACCTAGCCCTATTGCGGCTGCTAACGGTTGACCGATACCATCTTCTACTAGGTATTCCGTCGAAAACCCCGTAATGACATGTATCCCATTGAAAACGTCCCACCAGACATCCCAGGCCTCATGAGCATATGAAGCGCCATATTTATTGATATATTGCGTTATGGTGGGGATGGCATCGCACCCCTTGAGAAGCCAGTAACACAGCGAGCCACCGGCGCCGGAGCCGTAGCCACCACCGCTTCCAATATCAGCAATCTGGACTGGGCCTTCGTTTCCATTCGGCCAGAACTGGTGGATATTACCGTGGCCGACCGTATATGCAAGATTGACGCTGTCAACGTAATAATTCTTGTCGCTTTCGTATTCGGAATCGTCGCCCCAGTGGTACTGCTCGTTAATGAACTCCTTACCAATGAAGGTATCTATCAGTTCATCCCCAGCTAGACCAGCCCAAAATGCGTTGGTCTCGGTTTCGCTTTCAGGCGATATGTTAGAATTGTAAATTGGATACCTCCCAACTGTCACCTCGAGTTGGCGTTTCTTTAGTCGTGGAATAGAATTAGTCTTGTTGGTGGAGGGCGTTGTTGGTGGGGCTTGAGTCGCTGGTGGATTCAGACTTGGTAGGGCCTCTGGTGGCTCAGATACAGCTGATATGTAACCAGCGAGAGAAATATTCGTGGCTCCATCAGGGCCTGAAACTGTCGCATGATAACGGTATGCTGGTTGAATGTACTGCTCGCCAGAGTCATAGAAGCAAAAATGGACCGTGTCTATTATGGCGTTGCCGAGGTTGCTAGCGGAGAGCTGATCAAGAATATTTTGGGTAACTTGCTCGTCAGAGATTGACTCAAGAGTAGTTTTCGAGTTTGTCGCAGGTCGCCAGCGATGTGTGAGCGATTGGATATTGCCATCAGACCCATAACTAAAGAATCCTTTGGTCCCGGGTCCATAGATAGGATGGTCACCACTCGATAAGCTAACGTTTCTCTCAATGCGTAAGTCGATCAGGTAGGGAGCTGGGGAAGAAATGGTCCCTGTTGAATTCGCCGAACCAAAAAGTATAGACCCTTCCGTAGCTGTAAAGACAGTGTCGTCGGACGGAAAGATTTGCGGATCATTGAGATACTTCGAGAAGCTCTCAAAAGGAATACTAATGTTGCTAGCTGGGTTCAGGGACTCCAACTTGGGCCAGAATGAAGTTTGACCAGTGGTGTTGTCATAAAAAGCGGCTAGACGACCACCATCGTAGAAGTATGAAGATCCATTTTGATTAGTTTCATTGAATGTAGTGTTGGGAGCAGCAGATTTTAATATATCTCGGAGGATATTTGATGGAAATGCGGCCGGCTCTCCGAGGGAGTAAAATGGAAGCTGGGGAGGGGGTGTAGAAATAGAGTTCTGCAAACAAGCCGCCGGCAACTCGACCACCTCCTGGCAGCTAAAAATCCCGGTCGGCACGTCGCACAGGGTATCACACTCAATACCCTGGGCAACCCATACCCTAAAATTTCCTTCGTCGGCTGGTAACCTCCACTGCTTCGTCGTGTCAGTATCCAATATCTCTGGCGTCGTGGCTTTATAACCCGCGCGACACGCGCATGCCGCCCGCGGGTTCGGAGTAGACGGTGATGGATAGATGCAGTCTTCAGCCGTCGGCCAGCTGCACGCGTTGGCGCCCGGGGCCGGGTTGCAGCCAATGGGACATTGGGGCGGTGGTTGAGCGCGGACGCTGAGGAGGCAGAGGCAGAGGGAGAGGAGGAGCTTCAAGGCAGCCATGGTAGGTTTAAGGGACGGTGAATAGAGTAGATGTGAAGAAAATGAATTGGATTAAAAGATTAAGAGAACGAAGAATACTATCTACAAACAGCAGCAACAGCAGCACCTTTTAAGTATTTCCATAACGCGAGATGGGAAGTGGATTCGAAAACTGGTACAATATTGGCAATATTAGAAGCCTAGGCCCGACTAGCCCATTGGGGTTGTGCAGTGTGAAATGTACATTCCATGGTTATCCCAGCTACACGTGTTATACACAGGTCCCAATCAGACTTGAGCCACTATGCGGCATTCACTAGATGTGCAAAGGGCGCAGTTTGTGTGCCGCTAGGTGGCTTTGAAGTCATGCCACTCTTTGACGCCAGCCTCCAGAAGCTTGATAATTGATATATTCCAGTCCAGTTATGAATCGAGCCAGTTGATTTATGAATTGAACTAGTTGGCTCATGAATTCACTTGGCTGGTTCATGAGACCACTGGCTATTTCGTTGAATTTGTTGAATTCATGAATTGACCATTTGTTTCTTGTAACACTTTTAGGTCGACCAATTTTCATATGAAAGCATTGGAAGAGTCTGCAAGTCATCCTATAGTAATTTCATGCAAATGCAAAGGGCTCTGCAACACAAAGTGTTGTTGGTGTTTTAAAGGGGTTCTGTCCACTGTCAAGTTAGTGACAACCATCACAATTGTGGGTTCTTAGCAAGTATGGGGTTTACAAACAGAGAAGGCACTGGTATCACGAACCAGAGCAATTGAATCATAGTCAGGACTAGAACGTATGATTTGAATGGTATCTTTTGATATTGAAACTAACGTTTGCCGGCTGGCCTCTGGACAGTAAGATTTGACTGTAAGAAAACTTAGTGTCCCGAACTATCAGTGAGATTTACAGGGTTTAAACGCCACTGACATAGACTAATCGTAATATCCTAGCCCATCTCTAATCCAGCTCTCTCTCTCTGCTCAATTGTATATGTAAAAAAGCTGCAGCCGATATGGAGCAGTACTGCAGCTTAAGTTGTAAATAGATTTTCTGCAGAGGCGTCACTCGATTGAGTAGCGATTCAATTGATTTCGCAATTACTCTACATCAGTAGCATTTAAGTCCTGTAAGTATGTCACTGATAGCTCGGGACAGTAAGTTTTCTTACCTTCAAATCTTACTATCATGAGACGAGCCGAATGTTTGCTCTGCTTTTTGCCCCACAGGTAAGGACTACTCAAGCATATCGGAGCAAGAGCCATTGGTGTTGGCATTCACTGCCCGAGGCCAAAGCCAAATTGATGGGGAGGCTTCTGAATGTGCAGCGCGCCGTGTAAATAAAGTGCTGATTAGATGTGAAGACGCTAGTCCTAATCAGGATGCTGCGCAGGCTACCAGCGAGGCACTTATGCAGGCATTCATATGCATGCAACGTATGTTCAGGACAATTCACCCAATCCCAAATCACCATTGCCACTAGCTCTTGATCCTAGATCCATAACACATTAACAGTGTAGAAAGAATACAAAACATAGCCAGTGATTTTAGATTCTGTCCTACGAATTCAAATCCGGCCGCCTTGCGAACTGTACTGTGCCCACCATCGCATCCGCAAGCCATTGTGCAGTAAATATGTGTTATCCAGCCCATACTCTCACATTTTCACCTTCGTCGACGAATTGGGAGACTTCAATACCTCCGAGAAAACATACACCCAGTGTCTGCGCGTGTTCCGTCGGCGCAGCTTCAATATGTCCCAGAAAGGTCGGCCCAGGAAAAGACAAAACTCCTGGCAAGTAATATTTCCGGCGTGAAAAATCGATCTTGTTCACATCGAGCATAATATCGGCAAAATGCCCTGCAAACTGGAACCCTTCGGTTTTCTCGACATGTTTGGGGCGCTCCCTACCGCCAAAAAACCTTGTCCAGCATACCGCGACGGTAAAAAGCCTCGACTCAGGGAACATTGAGATCACGACGACCGAGTCCTCCATCTTTCCAGGGCGAATCAAGCTTTGTCTCTCGTTCCAAAACAAGCACCGAGATACTTGCTAATCTCAGCTCACATGCTACGAAAAGACCAACGCCAACAATGATTACATCGAGGCTTCACTCACGAGGCTTTGTTAGAAGCTGGAGTTTGAAGGAGAGAATCATGAGGTTGGAAAGATGTCCTTGATGTGTTTTATATAGAGGGTCCAGATCCGCTGCCGGGTGTTTGGAAAGACTGTCGGTAGACTGTGTACTAAAGTCCACCATAGATCTCATCGGTACTTTGGAGGTAAGTGTCGCCATATTTAGAAGCGGCCATGGAATTGGCTTTCCCCAATATTCGCACCCGGGTTCATGAAAGTAAGAAACAATATTGCATTCAAAATTGAAAAATATATTCCCTTCTCATTAGCCCGCTCCCGAGCGTCGAGAGGTCTACATAAGAAGAGGATGACACAACTGGAGCAGCTTATCCGTTCTCAGTCCTTCCCAACGAGATTCGGTGCAAGCGCGGAGAATTTGTGGTGGGGCGTCAGACATCAGCATTACCATGAGAGAATCTTCTTTTCAACTTTACAATGCGTGGTTGGTCCGCAGCGGTCTAGATCAGGGCCTTCATCTCGATCTGGAGTCTCAAGAATTGCGGGAATATATTTAACGAATATGATAATTCATCTGAGTCACCCCCATTTAGGTGTTTGAATAATTTTTACTTCATTCTGATGAAACAACAGTGGTATTTGTGCTCGAAAGGAGTTCTAAACAAGCATGCTTCCGTTCGGGATATTGGGTCAGGTCTTGGAAATAATATTTGCTGTCCACGACCGAATACGTGTCCATTTCCCAACATATCGACAGGAAGAATGGTCAATTCTTTGTGCGGAAAATCAGTTAGGGTTATCAAATTAGGGCTGCGATGGTCTATGATGTTCTTGCCAGGAGTCATGTTGGTCTATGCTTCGTGAAAATATCACCCAAGCCCCTTAGTGTGTTAGTTGTGATAATGAAGTACTGGGTATGAACATACAGTAAACTGACCACTTCACAACCCCCTTCAAGCTCTTACACACGCCTTGACTCTGAAGATTATCAAACGCAGCATCGGCGTGATACAAGCCATCAGGAGCAAAATCTGCAGATTTTTCGTAAAATAATTTCAAAGCCACTGACTTTGCAAGTCCTCGCCCTCGGTATGCTTCCTGATGACTTGTAAGAACTGTGATTAAGCAATAAGTGGACATACTTACCTCGCAGTGCAAAGTCTTCAATGATCCATCCAAGCCTTTTCAATTAGCTATGGGACCATCAAACAATATAGAGAGTCGCTTACCTAGAAAAGCCCACGCTATAGGGTTGCCGGTTTCTGATTCGATAGCAACACTTGGTAGAAGTCTCATGGATGCCCTGTGAAATATATAAATCTATTACCAAGAGTTCGAAAGAAAGTTCACCAACTCTTTGTATGGAATAACAGTCCTTGATAGAACTAGTGGAATGTCCGATGCTCTAATTGACGACCATGAAAACCCATCAGGGAGTTGTCTTCCTGCTGGTAAATCTTGTACTTTGAATATGAACTTGAAATGCTGCTGAGTTTTCATTTTGACCATTGAATGTTTTTCAAGAAGTTGGAATATCCTGTCATATAGAGTTCCGATCAACAGAATCCCGGGAGTTTCTCGTTTAGCCTTATACTCCCGTTCGATCTCTGCGACGCGTTCAAGTAGTTTCAAGACTTGGTCCTCGCACAGAGCTTCGTTGCATGGAGTCGCCGGATTCTCGATGGATGAATACATCCACATTTCTGTCTGTGGGCCCTGGGAGAAATCTAGGAAAGCGACGAGGAAGTCAATTTCTAGTGATTCCTTGTCAAATGTAGATAAGACATGCGAATCCGATGTTTGAGGTCCGGTCTTCATGACCTGTAGTCTTCTCAAAGTCGGAAGAGAATAAGGTAAATGCTGTGACAGAGCCTTGAGTAAGAGCTCGGATGGCGTTGCGTTGTCTTTGATAATTGTCGACATCTTGGCGGAAGACGCTGAGTGTCTAGCTGTGGGATTTATTGGTTTTGGGACTTTATAGAATGAAGTCCTGGTTGTTGGAGCGGGCAACAAAATTGCGGGTATTGAGCTAGGCACCAGCAGGTTCGCATGTAATACTGTATTGCGCTAGGCTTTAAGAAGCAGGTTGATAACGCCAAATAGATAAGACTTCTCTATTCTAATTGTCCCATAGTACCAAGTCTCCAAGATTATATTCGAGGATTCGCTTAATTTGGCAATTATAAGCTCATTGTCTCTGTTAGACAAGAAGTTTTAAACTACTGCATAAAGAAAACAATGATTTATTTACTCAGATTTATATGAAGAGGGGTGGTAGGTCACTAGGGGGATTATTTATTAAGCGGCGATCAAGGTACTATAGAGCTAAGAGATTTATAAATTCCGGTAAGGCAGAATCATATTGGCGATATAGTTGTACAGGGCAAGGTCAGTTAGTAAACTAGGATGGGTATTCTGCGTTGTCCTACCTATATGAAACGTTCAGTGCCTTATAAATCAAGAGAATTAGACACGAAATATTCAAAAGGTTAGTTAGGTTCGAGACTTTGAAATTGCATTCACTTTCTACAAAATTATACTTTGTCAAAACATTGCTTTGACCAAACCTCTCCGGATTTCTTGAGTCCCTCTTGAAGGAAAACTAAATTTCCTCGAAGTTTCAGTACTTTCTTTATTCTTATATCACTTAGATAACCACTACTTCCTTTCCCTTTCTATACTCTATACTGTCCTATTATAACGCGACACTTCATGCTCACCCATATACCTGTCCGTCATCCATGAACGCAACTGGCCGAAGTCTCGGCACACATGAGGATTATTAGACAGGACATAGTTGCGACCCAGCCCTGGGAAGAACTTGCTCGGCGTCGGCGATAGGTCGGCATGGCACATAATATACTGGCGTACATGTTCAATGCAGTGATCTCTATGTACCAATTCGATTTCAGGGAACTTCCCTCCCTGGTGGTAGAAGACTTCGGGATAGTATGCTTTCCAGAGGAAATACTATCACATATTCATCAGTTATGTCGGGATCTCAAGCAGTGGGCGAACTCACCACACAATGGAGAGTGTGAAAGACCTCAATTCCACTGGTGTAACCACCAAACTCTTCATTCCAGTATTCTTTATACTCATCGCCGAAAGCCTCGTATGCCTCCTCTGCAGTAATGCGAATATATCGGTCTAGAACAGCAGTGAGATAAAAAAAATTCGCGAGGTGCAATGGGCCTGCTTACACTTGATGATTTCGTCCCAATTTGCCTGGATCTCCTCACCATAGACTCTGGGGTCTCCGGCAAACCGCTTCATCTCCGTGTCTGGTTGGACCATTATACCTTCTTCATTGAATTCAGGCCCAAATTGGAAGCTCGTCTTGGCCAGCTCTATGTGCTTCTTTGAGTCCGCTATATGAATAGGCATCATTAGCCAAATAATGTTTGCCATTCGAGATCAAACTTACCAAAGTCAGTATTAAATCCGGATCCAAAGGTTCCCCATAGCGAGGTTTCACCGTCAGTTGGGTGTCTGCAATTCTTGTTCTTGTAATCTAGCATTGTGGTGAAGAGAAAGATGCTCAAGGAACCAAGCACAGCGACTAAAACCCACGGCAATAACACGACAAACTTGCCTCGTCGTTCCCGGCTCGGTCGCGTTTCGATATCCAGAGTCGATGCCTGTGACTCAAAATCATCGGCATCAGAGATCGGAGAGTATGTCCCGGATCCCTCCTTTGAGAGAAGTAGCTTTGTGAAACTGGAACTTTCTGGCATTTTTCTGATACTAGCAAGGCGAATATTTAAAGGCTACTCAAAGTTGATACTGTTTGACCGTAACGTGAAAAAGTGTTAAGGGACGAGAAGAACAAATCATGATGCGGATGGGTGAAAATATGGGCGATTCAAATTTCTTAGTCCGATGTGATAGGAGGAATGAAGGAGCAAGCTGCCTGTCATGCCCACTTCTCCTGACCGAGTTCGATAGTCGACTTAGGAAACTGCGGCAAGGCTAAATGTAGGAAGGGCGTTTGAGAGCCTGGAGCAAAGTACGGTGCATGTAGGAAACTGGGGCCTTTATTTCTATTCTGGGTTATCATTAGAGTTTTTTTTAGGTTCTTAATCGTCGGCCCCTCCTCTTTGCATTAAGATATTGGAATGTGCAGTTTATAAAGAGTTTTCGCCGTTTCTTTGCAACAGGGACCCATGGAAATGCCCTGCTGACTGTATTTGGGGGTTTCGATGGCAAGAGCCTGTCCATTCACGGTATCTGGTTGGACAGTAAGCTTACCAGTGGGCTTACCTGCAGCCTAACCACTCACAGTCCCATTTTTCAATGCAGGGTATCGGCCTTCTATCTACCCCGCTCTTAGTTTCAAAATATTTGGTGGTCAGCAATAGCCTCGTTAACTGGTATTGTTGTTAAACAACTTCTAAACATTCCCTAAGATCCTGGGTTATATTGATAATGATTCTAGGGATGCTTTCGGGCCCAGCTAAGGATGATAATTTGCCTATTAAGACACCATCGGATACTTTGACCTCATTCAAGATTCAAAAATATTATCCTATCTCAAATCGCGTATAACGAAAAGTTATATTACTCTCAGTCTCAAATTACGGCATATTTTATTTCCTGCGCAATTTTAGATCATGTCTATGAGCACAAACGGCAACCACATGTTATTACTCTGCAAAACAGGTCATCAACTCACCTGTTGCTCATTCTAAAACCCTGATATCGATCATCTTATACTATATTATACATTCTATTACGAGAGAGTGGTCATTCATAATCTTTAGTCTATCAGCTCAGTCCACGATCCGTATAGCAAGAATGAAGAACTATCTAAACTGCTTATTCTCGAGCTTTCAAGTAAGCTCAAAGACGCCAAAAGACGAAAATGAGGAAGAGTAAGGCTTGATCACCCTTGAGAATAAACTAGATCTGGAGAATTGGACCGCGTTAATGTTATGGTCACGTGAGAAGGCTATATTAGCTCCTATTCTAGCACTTTAGATTTAGAACAAGAGCTTTTCTCTCTTCTTTTCTTAGATATCTAGAATACTAATAAACTTATATTATCTCTTTATTTGTATTAAATTAAGACTCTTATAAAGCAAGTACTATAAGTATAATATAATAATAATACTCTTTTTAATTTAGATTTTTAAAAAAAGATTTGAGTAATATCAAGTTATTTTATAATTCTTTTTACTATAATTTAGTAATAAATATATATTTTAATTATAAATAT
>Ga0182030_10005415_pt1 | contig 27098 bp, 17 predicted proteins | sample 812S3MmetaG_FD_121299 | JGI IMG/M metagenome (GOLD analysis project Ga0182030, IMG submission 121299) | Permafrost microbial communities from Stordalen Mire, Sweden - 812S3M metaG (Illumina Assembly) | ecosystem: Environmental > Terrestrial > Soil > Wetlands > Permafrost | place: Sweden...
GGACAGGCTCTCCTGAATCAGGAGGGGAGCTTAATGCAGCAGACCCTTCGGGTCTGGCTGCGGCTGCTAAAACTCCCCTCCTGATTCAGGAGGGGTGACGAGCGAAGCGATGTCGGGGTGGTTAGGCTGTTAGCCCGCAGGGCGGCTGTTTGGCACATTTAAATGGTGATTATATTCTGCCTGTGAAAGGCTTATCAGCATTGGGTTTGAGCCTACAAAAACAGAGCTTAACTTAACGCACATGCCTCCAGAGGGGGACAGTTGCAATTTTCGCTATGCGAAAATTGGATTATACCTTCGTTCACCATATTTTGAACACTAATGGCTGGAAGCTTCGCTCAAGGTACCTGCTACGCCGAAAGGGTGAATTGAATTAAGCCACGGCCTACTGTTCGGTTTCGTATAATGCTGCAATCTGTAATTTATTATGCTCCAGTATTGTTTTGCGCTTTACTTTAAGGGTGGGTGTAAGTTCGCTGCGCTCAATGGTCCATTCTTCGCCCATTAAAGCAAATTTTCTAATCTGCTCCCACTTGCCAAAATCCTTGTTCAGCCGCTCAACTTCGGCGTTTATCAAATCCCTGATTTTCGGATTTTCAACAAGTTTATTGTTATCAACCGGCACTTCGATGGCGTTTACTTTTGCCCAATGGCGCAGGTTTATATAAGAAGGCACAATGAGGGCCGAAACAAATTTTCTTGATTCGCCCACCACCATAATCTGCTCAATAAAATGGCTTTCCTTCATTTTATTTTCAATTACCTGCGGCGCCACGTATTTGCCGCCCGATGTTTTGAATAGTTCCTTTTTTCTATCTGTTATTTTCAAAAATCTGCCATCCACCCATTCGCCGATATCACCGGTGTGGAACCAGCCCCCGCTGTCAATAGCTTCGGTGGTAAGGTCGGGCCGGTTGTAGTAGCCCTTCATTACGTTGTCGCCTTTGGCAAGTATTTCGCCGTCATCTGCAAGTTTGATGGTTACACCCGGCAGCGGCAGGCCCACGGTGCTGATAGCCCTGTTCTCTTCCTCAATCCTGTTTACGCAAAGCACCGGCGAGGTTTCGGTTAGTCCATATCCTTCAAGCACCACTACACCTGCTGCGCTGAATATTTTTATCAGCCGCGGTTGCATAGGCGCTGCGCCGGTGGCCACATATTTTACATGCCCGCCCAGGGCCTCCCGCCATTTGCTGAATACCAGTTTGCGCGCAATCCATAACCTGAAATTATACCAGGGCCCCTGGTTTTTGCCCAACTGATATTGCAGGCCCAGGTTAAGGCTCCAGAAAAAAAGCCGGCGTTTATAACCCTTTAACGCATTGCCATTTTCCATAATTCGTTCGTAAACCTTTTCGAACAGGCGCGGAACGGTGGTGAAGCAAAAGGGCTGTACTTCTTTCAGATCGCGGGCAATGGTGTCCAGGTTTTCGGCATAGTAAATGTGCAGGCCGGCGTAAAGGTAGGCGTAAAACGACATGCGTTCGAAACTGTGGCACAGGGGCAAAAAACTGAGCGCCTTTTCGCCTTTTACCTTGGGCATTAGCTGCTCAATGCTGTGAATGTTGCTGGAAATATTTTTATGGCTGAGCATAACCCCTTTGGGGTTGCCCGAGGTGCCGGAGGTATAAATGATAGTGGCCAGGTCATCTTCGGTAACAGCGGCCTTTCTTTTGGCTATTTCCGCAGCAGCTGGTTCGTGCGGCAGCGACTCTTCAAAGTTTTTTACACCGGCTATTTTATCAAAGGTGTAAATACCGGCCAGCGAATTTACCCTGCCCAACAGGGGCAGCACTTTTTTATAAATCACTTCATCGCCCACAAAGGCGTATCTGATACCGGCGTCGTTAAAAATAAATTCGTAATCTTTTTCAGATATGTTGGGATACATGGGCACATTAACTGCGCCTATCTGCAGGCAACCAAGGTCGACAAAATTCCACTCGGGGCAGTTATGGGCTATGATGGCTATTTTATCATCCCGTTGCAGGCCCAGGTTGATGAGCAACTGGCTCATGCGGTCGGCGTATTGTTGAGTATCTTTAAAACTATAATCTTTCCAGATTTTACCGTTGGGTGTTGTAATTTTTGCAGACAGAAAAGGCTGCTCGGGGTTTTCGGTATTTTGTTTAACAAGGAAGTCGAAGAGGCGGTTGGTTTCCATAGTATGTAACAATCAGGCATTGAGGGTGGAGGAAAAAGATTGGCAAAGATACAAAACCAGTAGTTTAGTTTTGCCGGGTAAGCGCGCCGGTGGGTTGATATTTGTTAGGAAAACGGGTTGCAAATGCTTTTGGCGGTTGCATCCATGCCGGGTTATGCAAAATGGCTGGGCTGCAGACGAGTTGGGAGGATTTAAACAGTAAAATCAAAAAGCTCTTTTAAATCTATATCCAAGCCGCGGGCAAGTACGAAAATTGTGGAAAGCGTAGGATTTATTTTAACGGTTTCAATGCGGGCAATAGTACTGAGTGTGAGGCCCGATTTATAAGCAAGTTGTTCCTGCGTTATCTGCTGTTTGGCCCTCAGATTTTTTAAGTGCCCTGCAAAAGCAGTAAGACCGGCCTGATCAAAAATAAGTTTGCGCTTTTTAGGCTGCCTCTTTTTCACCCCGTGAAGGAGGGGAAATACTGAAAATTAAATTATAGCACTTGAGCCATAATGCGAAATAAATAATTTAATTTGCAAAAGCATTTGTTATCAGGACTCAATAATACTTACCATGCACATAATTCTTCAGGGCAATTTGCCTGTATTAATGCCCAGGCAGTTCCACCTTAAACGGGTGACATTTAGCGTACACATAACTACAGATGACAGAAGAGAAATTGAAGAATGTACTTTACAGTTCTACCATTCGGAAGGGCTTTTTGAGCCTGTTGAAAGAAAGTTTAAACTGGATAGGACACAACCTATAAAGAACTTATTTTTTGATTTGGACGAAAGGGAGTTTAAGCTCTATGCCGATATGTGCAAGGTTGTTTGGCCTATATTGATTGAGGATGATGAGGTGGTTATTATTTCGCTTTTTTAATCTACCCTACATATAAATAATAACGGGAGACTACATCCAAAAGCACCTGAGACGAAAGGGGCGTGATTTGCCGATATGGGCACAAGTCTCACCTCCCCCTACGCCCCGTCCAGAGGGGGACAGTTGCAATTTTCGCTTTGCGAAAATTGGATTATACCTTCGTTTACCATGTTTAGAACAGAAGTGGCTGGAAGCTTCGCTCAAAGAACATGCTACGCTCAAAAGGGAGAAGTGTTTCCCCGCCCTTAGGTGGAAGATTTAGGATGCAGACTTATTTTACCAACTTTCCACACTGGGTTAGTATCTAAATTATATACTTTAACAGGTTGCTTAAATTTGTTTTAAACAACCTGTTAATATGCCTGCAACATCTGTTAAGAACCAAAGCCGCCGCAAAGGTGGCCCCCGCGAAAGTGATAAAGCAAAGCCTAAAGTTTCTTACCACCGGAAACCTGATGATTTAACCATGGACCAATGGCAACTTGCCCTGCGCAGACAGTTTGCCGAAATGGCCGATTTTAAAATAAAGAACCTTGGGATGCAGGAGGTTTTTTCGGATTATTCAATATACAACCCCGCTACAAAAAACACTTATAAAGTAGCTATCCGCAGCAGTGAACCCGGCCTCAATTTTTGTTCATGCATGGATTTTAAAACCAACGGCCTGGGCACCTGCAAGCATATTGAATATGTATTACATAAAATAAACAAGAACAGGCAAAAGGCAAAGCTGCTGCAGGCGGGTTACCAGCCGCATTATACATCGGTTTATGTGCAGTATGGCCAGGAAAGAAAAGTGCGTTTGCGGATTGGCACCGAAAAGGCAAGTGAGTTTGGCCAGTTAGCCAAAGGCTATTTTGATGCGGCAGGTATTTTGAAAGAAACCGGTTATGCGCAAATTGAAAAATTTCTGGAGAAGGCCCATGCCCTGCATCCTGATTTTCGGTGTTATACAGATGCGCTGGATTTTATACTGGAGAAACGCGAAGCTGATAAGCGCGGTGCGAAAGTAGCGCAGGCCGTGGGCAAAGGCGATAAGTTTTATGCACAGATAATAAAAGCCAATCTTTTTGAATACCAGAAACAGGGTGTTGATTTTGCGTTGCGCACAGGCCGTTGCATGCTGGCCGATGATATGGGCCTGGGTAAAACCATTCAGGCAATAGGCGCTGCCGAAGGTATGAAACAGCTTTTTGGCATTTCGAAAGTGCTGATTGTTTGCCCTACCTCGCTTAAATACCAGTGGAAATCGGAAATAGAAAAATTTACCGGCAGCGATTTAAAAGTGATTGAAGGCCCTTTGTTTGAGCGCGAAAAACAATATACAGGTAATGAGTTTTATAAAATATGCACCTACAATGTAGTTGGCCGCGATATTGAAACTATTAATAAAGCCGGGTTTGATTTGGTGATACTGGATGAAGCCCAACGCATTAAAAACTGGCAAACCGCACTTGCAAAAAACGTAAAACGGGTTAAATCAAAATATGCTATGGTATTAACCGGCACCCCGCTGGAAAATAAGCTGGATGAACTATACTCGTTAATGCAGGTAGTAGACCCATATAAACTTGGCGCATTGTTCCGCTTTGTAAACCAGCACCAGATAATACAGGAAGAAACCGGTAAGGTAATAGGCTATAAAGACCTGAACCAGATAGGCGAACTGCTAAAACCCGTTATGCTGCGGCGCCATAAGCGCGATGTGCTGAAACAACTGCCCAGCCGCATGGATAAGAACCTTTTTGTGGCCATGACCAGTAAACAACTGGAATATTACGACGATGCTTATGATATAGTTACAAAACTGGTTAACAAGTGGATAAAGTATAAATTTTTGAGCGAAAAAGAGCGCCAGAACCTGCTGATTAACCTGAACCGGATGCGAATGGCCTGCGACAGCACTTTTATTCTTGATCAGGAAACCCGCTATGATACCAAGATAGGCGAACTGATGAGCATATTAGAAGAAGCTTTTGAAAGCGGTGAGCATGAGAAAGTGGTGGTATTCAGCCAGTGGGAACGCATGACAAGGATAGTGGCTTCCGAGTTAGATGCCCGTAAAATTAAATATGAAAACCTGAACGGTGGCGTGCCAGGTAAAGAACGCGAGGCCCTGTTTAAAAATTTTAATACCGACCCGGAGAGCAAAGTGTTTCTCTCTACCGATGCGGGCGGAGTGGGTTTAAATTTACAGGCAGCCTCTTTGCTTATTAACCTCGACCTGCCCTGGAACCCTGCAGTGCTTGAGCAGCGCATAGCCCGTATACACCGCATGGGGCAGAAAAAGAATGTGCAAATCATTAACCTGATTTCTCAGAATACTATTGAGCACCAGATGCTGGATAAACTGAAGTTTAAATCATTAATGGCATCGGGCATACTGGATAATGGCGATAGCACGGTGTTCCTGGGCGAAAGCAAGTTTAACCAGATGATGAAACAGGTACAGGAACTTACCGCAACTGCACCGGTGCCGCAAGCGGCAACTGATGAGGTGGAAACACCAACACCAGCCGCAATTACCGAACAAGCCCATGCACCTGAAATAACCCCGGTGCAACCGGCGTTTTTTGATGATGATGTAGCCAAAGTTACCCCTGTTGAAAATACCCCTGCGCATAACGAAGCAAGTGATTTAATACAAAGCGGCGCAGGCTTTTTCAGCAAGCTGCTGGAAACCCTGAACGATAAACCTAAAACCGATAAACTGCTTGCCGCCCTTGTAAAAACGGATGCTGCAACCGGCGAAACCTTTTTGCAAATACCGGTTAAAAATGCCGCTATTGTTGAGAACGGTTTGAAGTTGCTGGGGCAATTGTTGGGTGGGAAGTAGCTTTGAGGATAACGGGTAAATATTGTAGCGGGAGGCTACGCTCAAGGAAGGCTACTGTTATGTTAAGTAAGTTTTGTCATTTGATTTTCTTTTTTGTTGGGGAGCGGTGCTCCCGTTTCGGGAGTAAGAGGGTGAGCGGAGCGGCAAAAGAGAAAATCAAATCACCGGCAATTCATACTTAACATAACACTACGTTGAAAGGGGCAAGAGTGCATATAGAATTGTCGCTACTTCTTTTTCCCTTATTGCCGTTGGCTTCAGCCAACGGAGTATAATCAAAATCTTTGTCGGCTTTAGCCAAAAGGGCCTTTTGGCTAAAGCCGTATTTTTTTTGTCATCACAATCCGTCAGCTAAAGCAGACGGCAATAAAGAACTTCAAAAAAATTAAAACGACAATTGATATACACCAGGATAAATACAGAACAAAATAATTAACCGTAAATTTCGACTGCCTAACCCTTCGTTATAACGCATGGAACTTACACCTGAACAATATGAAATAGTTAATTCAACTGGCAACATTAAGATCAATGCTGTTGCAGGTTCAGGCAAAACAACTACAATAATTGAATATGCCAGGGCAAGGCCTGCGAAGAGTAAGATACTGTATCTTGCTTTTAATAAATCTGTAAGGTTAGAGGCTGCAAAAAAATTTAGCGATAAAGGGCTGGGCCATGTAAAAGCAGAGACGGCACATTCGCTTGCTTACAGTGGTATTGTTTGGGGCAGCAACTACAAAGTAAGGCACCAGGGCTATAAGACCCATGAAATTGCTGAACTGCTTAACCTGCAGGGCAACGGAGAAAAACATGCTGAATATATTGTTGCCAACCATATCAATAAATTTATTGCTTATTTCTGTAACAGCGATAAGCTAAGGGTACAAGACCTGAACTATCTTGATACAGTTGCAGATGCCAGGGCGAAAACATTTGTAAAAACCTTTTACCAATATATTGAAACCCAAACCCGTTTACTTTTAAGCAAAATGGACAAAGGCGAAGTAGAAGTTACTCACGATTTCTATCTGAAAAAATTTCAGCTTTCAAGCCCGAAGCTTAATTACGATTACATTCTTTTTGATGAGGGGCAGGATGCATCGCCGGCCATGCTTGATGTTTTTTTGAAACAGAAAGCAACGAAAGTGATTGTTGGTGATACCCACCAGCAGGTTTATGCCTGGCGCCATGCAGTAAACTCGCTTGAAAAGGCAGACTTTAAAACTTACAATCTTTCTACAAGTTTCCGGTTCGGCCAACATATAGCTGATCTTGCTATGGGAGTTTTGAAGTTTAAGGAGCACATTGGCCTGGCACAGGCCATTCCGATTACGGGGAAAGGAACAGGTAATGAATTAAAATCAAAGGCTGTGCTTGGCCGCACTAACCTTGGGCTTTTACTTAAAGCAATTCAATATGTAACCGAAAAGAAAAAGGTTAAGCATATTTATTTTGAGGGCAACATCAACTCGTACACTTATGCCGATGAAGGGGCATCGCTTTATGATGTGCTAAGCCTTTATAATGGCCAACGACGGCTAATCAGGGATAAGCTTATAAAAGGAATGAAAGACCTAAAAGAACTGGAAGATTATATTGAAAAAACAGAGGATGTTCAATTGGGGATGATGGTTGACATTGTAAAAGAATATGGCAATGAAATTCCCGGTATTATTAAAGCAATTAAAGACAAACATATTGATGGTGATGAAAAAGAAAAGGCAGAAATAATTTTTTCAACGGTCCACCGCTGTAAAGGAATGGAGTATGATGCCATAGAACTTGTAAATGATTTTATTACAGAAGAAAAGCTGGAAAAATTAAAAGAGGATAGTGAGAAAAACTTAAACATTGCCAAACTGAACGAAGAAATTAATCTTTTGTATGTTGCCATAACGCGCACCCGGCACACTATATATATTCCTGAAACACTGATGCCGGTTGACTTCCCGCACTCTCCTCAAATTCACGTTATGAAAGTTTTGACGGATGAAGTAGAAAAAGAAAAGCCAATAGTGCCGGTAAAACCAGTTGTGGCCATTGAAAAAAAGGAAAAGAAAGAACCGGCATATTCAGTTGATGCTATGAGAGAAAAGCATAAAGATGCCTACAGGCCATGGACAGATGAACTTGATAATGAGTTGACTTTAATGTATTGTGAAGACGTAAAAGTAAAAGACATGGCTACGCATTTTGGACGGACTAAAGGGGCGATTTTATCGCGTATTAAGAAGCTGGAACTGGAAGAGCTTTATGAATGATTAGTTACTGTAACGGGAGGCTACAGGCATAGGCGAGCATAGCTGGAAGCTGCGCTCAAGGTACACGCTACGCTGAAAGGGGAGCCGCATTTAAACAGTTTTCATTTCAAATATTAACTTCTTAATTTTACTATCAATTAACATGTTTAACGTAAATCAAACTCCAGCTATGGTAAAAAAATACATGATGTGTTTTTTGTTAAGCCTGCTTTTTTTGACTGCTTTTACCCAAAGCCCAAAAAATATAATGGGGCCAAAAGATTCTTCATCAACTTCTGATGACCTGCCATCCGATTTTCACCAGCGGTGGCAATATGATGACGGACTCAGTTATTTTATGCAAACAGGCAATAACCAATGGACTGAGATTAACTGGAAGGGCAAAATCACTTTTCATTATGTGCTTATTGAAGAAAAGCCCTCTTTCACTTTACTGTATGACATCAGCAGAAATCTGTATGTTAAGCTTACCAATAGCCAACTCTTTTTTGGCAATGGCAGATATAGCGCTGATTCGCCCTCCAAGCGCGGGGCGTGGGTAGACAAAATACAATCTATTGAAGGAATTGAGCCAAATGGAATAAAGAGATTATCTGCTTCTGATTACAATAAAAAACCCATTGCAGCCGGAGATTCAGTAACGGATATAGACGGCAATGTTTATCACGTAGTAAAAATTGGGAAACAATATTGGTTGCAGGAAAACCTTAAAACCAGTCACTTCAGCGATAGTTCCGTTATCCCGGAAATGGAATATAATACTGATTGGCCATACGCGGGCGGCCCCGCCCGGTGTTATTACGAAAGAAACCCGCAGAACAACGATCCCTACGGCAAGTTATATAATTGGTATGCGGCAGCCGACCCGCGCAACGTTTGCCCCGCAGGCTGGCATGTGCCTTCCGATAAAGATTTTCAAACTTTATCAGATTACCTGGGCGGCGATGATATAGCAGGTACGCACATGAAGGCTATCAAATTATGGGGCCAACAGGACGAAAATTATGCCGATAACGCTTCCGGTTTTACTGCTTTGCCTGCGGGCATCCGCTATGCAAATGCAAGTTTTGACCGCAGTGGGGCCGATGGCGCGGACTTTTGGACATCCAGCTTAAACCCACAACTGATTCCGTACTGCCGCATTTTGTATTATGGTGGTTCTAACCTTGGCCGCCATACTTATAGAAGGCTGGGTGGCTTTTCGGTTCGTTGCGTAGGGAATTGAGCAAATACAGGCGTTATAAATGCGGAAGCCGGGTAATCTTTGTTGAAGTAAATGAGGACCAGTTTGAGCAGATGTAAAAAAAGACCTACAAAAAATGTGTGCCTGACAGGCAACGTATGTTCTTAACTCTATTACTTTTGCACTATGGCACAGATAGGAAACAAAATCAATTCGTGGCTGAACGGAGAATGGGCTAAACATGGAAGACCTTACGGTAAAAAACTTGCTGCACATAGGCGACGGATTATTTCCAAATTAATAATCAGGAAAGAACGCGACAATAGTGAACAATTGGCGACTACGAGAGAAACCAGCCAGGAGAGAAATACAGTAGCGGGACGCTACAAACATAGTAGAGCGTAGCTGTAAGCTACGCTCAAAGACAGGCTACGCCGAAAGGGGGCTACGCCGAAAGGGGGGCTATAACCGGCGTAACCGCTGACGTTATTTGCGGAACAACTGCCGCGTTAAACTACAAGACGAAGGATGGAACAGAAAATGCGCAATTCAGTTTTTAATAAGTGTGTTTGGTTGTGGAAACCGGAGGCGAGGACGAGCAGGTCCTGAGTCAGCCTGGCAAAGGCTTGGCAGTAAGACTCAGGACAGCATGCAGCAGTGCAGTTCACAATACTAAAATAAAATATTTTAATCCGGTTAGTTGATCTCCTTAACCATAACTGTTCCACCGTAGCCGCCGGTATCTAAAGTAACATTGGCAGAGGTACCGACATCGGTAGTTCCAATAACGGTAACAGTATGTGTACCTGCCGCTAAGCTGCTGAATATTGCATCTATATTTACATATTGGCTTGCCCCCGACTGTAATATCCATTGCTGTGAAGTGTAGTTTGCAACTACCCCATCAATTTTCAGCGAAATTCCCAGGACAGTTGCCCCACCGGTAAAGGTTCCAGCCGACACGATTGTATTTAAAAGCAGCTCAATTGTTGAAGAAGCGGATAGTTTTGTAAAGGTCATAACCGCTGCACCCAGTACCGCGCCAGTGGTAGTAGCCGTTGCAGTATTGCTATTTAAACCGCCAAAAAGCGCATCTATAGTAAGTGATGGAGTAATGTTGTGTGCAGAGTAAGATGCGGTATCGCTGTTATTGGCATGTAGCGCATAAGGAACACTCAATAATTGTGTAGTGCCCATATCGGCAAAAGTATTGCCACCGGTAACATCAACACCAACCTGTAAATACTTAGTACCATTGCCCCAGGTTACGTTTCCCAAACTGGTGCTGTTGCCTATTTGCACTGTTGCAAGTCCAAACTGATTGGTTGTAGCGGTGTCGGTTTCTGTAAATACCACATTACCGCCAATTGTACCATCATGAATCTGGAACTGCAAGTTAACCGTTTTGTTTTGCACCGGTTGGCCCTGGGTATTACGTACTACTGCCTGGTAGTTCATTAACTGTGGCGACTGGGCCATTGACGAAAGCAAACCGCACAACAGCGCTGATGCGAGAAGAAATTGTCTCATAATGTGATTATTAAACAGGCGTATTTTCAGGGCCTGATGGTTAAAAAATGCTATTGAACCACTTAAAAATCGGGAGCCATCAGTGTTCCACACACATTATGCTGGTATGCATAAGCATGGTCGGATGAGCCGGGAGTATTAAGCCTGGTGCAATTTATAACAAAAACTGAAATATAAAAAGGAGGGCCAGCGGGGGAAAGAATACAGTAGCGGGACGCTACAAACATAGTCGAGCGAAGCGAGACGCATTCGCTCAAATACGTCCGCTATGCTGAAATGGGGAAATACGGTAGCGTGACGCTACAAACATAGTGGAGCGTAGCTGGAAGCTGCGCTCAAGGTCTAAGCTACACCGAAAGGAGAAGATGTTTGAGTCGGGGTGGAATACTATAGCGGGACGCTAGAAACATAGCAGAGCGAAGCGAGACGCATTCGCTCAAATACACACGCTACGCCGAAATGGGGACTAGTTTGGAACACGCTACCCTCAAAAGGGGTGAGCTGACTGGCACCCAGAATGGGCGGGTGGGCTATTCGATGTTAACAATATCAGCGATAGTGGTTTTTAATGCGGTTGCAATTTCTGACAGGTAAAAAACAGAAGCATTCATTTGGCCTTTTTCAACTTTATGAATGCTTTGCCGGTCTTTACCCGCTAACCGGGCCAAATCAGATTGGCTTAAACCTTGTTCCTGACGCAATGCAGCAATCTGTTCTCCAATTTTTTTAAGTAAGGTTGCTTTTGTCATAAAAGAGGATTCAAACGGTCAGTAAAGTTCGAAGTTGGCCTGCAATTTACTTCGAACAACGGGGATTATGAACCCTGCAAGAGGGCTGAAATTTCGATTTCCAGGCCGCTGCAAATGTCCAATAAATACAGGTAAGAGGGATTGACCTGGCCCATTTCTAAACGATGAACAGATTGAGGGTCTTTGTTAATGGAGTGAGATAACTGTTTAAGGGTTAGTCCTTTTTCATTCCTCAAAGCCTTGACCTTTTTACCCAATACTTTCAATTTCTCCTTCTGTATCCTATTGATTGCCATTTATCAATAGTACCCATATATCATAGAAAATTAATCAACGGATTCGTTGATTTTGTGAAAATGTTACTATTATTGTAGAATAAAGCCTGAATAGAGAGGGCAGTCCTTTTTGTGGCGCGATAAGAATCTTTACCATGCATATAATTCTTCAGGGTAATTTGCCTGTATCAATGCCCAGGCAGTTCCTCCTTAAACGGGTGACATTTAGCATACACATAACTACAGATGACAGAAGAGAAATTGAGGAATGTACTTTACAGTTCTACCATTCGGAAGGGCTTTTTGAGCCTGTTGAAAGAAAGTTTAAGCTGGACAGGACACAACCTATAAAGAACTTATTTTTTGATTTGGACGAAAATGAGTTTAAGCTCGATGCCGATATGTGCAAGGTTGTTTGGCCTGTATTGGTTGCGGATGATGAGGTGGTTATTATTCCGCTTTTTTGAGAGAGAAATACGGTAGCGGGACGCTACAAACATAGTGGAGCGTAGCTGGAAGCTACGCTCAAAGCACACGCTACGGCGAAAGGGGTTGTTTAAAAGCATTACGCATAGCGTTGGGCTTAGGCTTGTGAAAACAAAGGCTTTTGAATCCGGGGGACTGAAACCCTTCTGCAAAGTTTCAGGTTGGTCTGCGACACGCCTGGAACAACAGGCGCGTGCTACGGTCAATAGAGGAAATAACTGGTTAAACTGCGCGCCAAATACGTATAAATACGGTATTGCGTTGCGTATAAGTACGGAATTTTAAGGGTACCAGCGTTTTTGGCTTTTAATCTATTAAAAAACGCTATACCTTTAATTACGCCCGCAAGACCGGGATATTAGAATTAGAATAAGTTAAAATATACTGTTATGTTCGATAGATTACCGCCCCAGCAGCAAAGCAAGGGTAGCTGGCCCCCAATCAAGAAGAATAACATCCGTATCAAACCTGATGGGATCCAAGACCAGGCCGGAGATAAAGACAATCCGGAACACGCCAAAGGTAAATATGACGAAGCTACGGGTGTTTACCATGTGGAGAAGGATGATACGTTGTATAGTATAGCCAAACGGTTTAAAACATCTATACAGGACATTGTAACCTTAAACCCCGGCAAAATAGATACCAAGGACTTTAAAATATTTGCAGAAAGCCGGTTGTATGTTAAAAGGGCTTCACATATGCCAGAAACGAAGCCCGTACATGCACCGGAAGCCAAAAAAGATGCACGCGAACATAAGGATGCCCATTCCGGTGATAAGACCGGTGTAACTCCGGTTACCGGGTATAGTGACAATATGCAAAAGTATGCGGACGATTACCATATACCTCCCCCTGCTATTGACGTTGCCTCCGTTAAACTCCCCTTTGATATGGAGAAGGTTATTGGCTCGAAACCTGCACCTGAGCATATTATAGGAAAGTCGCTTTCAGATCCTAAATCAAGGGATACAGCGCTAAAAACCATTGCGGATTTCGAAAAAAATAATGGCACCACAACCGTGTTTACCAAAATAAGTAAACAACACTTTGCAGCGGATTTACGGGCTTTTGTTCAAAAGCCGGAAATAGTTGACCAAAAAGGAACAAATTTATGCGGGCCGTCGGTGGCAATTAAAATAGCACTGGAAGCCAACCCGGAAGATTTTGTAAATATGACCATTATGTTATATGAAACAGGCGCAGCGGCAAATAACTTTGGATATAATATTCAATGCAACAACGCAACTTATAATACCGACCCGACCACTATAAAATGGGATAATGGTGCCAGCCCAGGGATGAATTCAGCATTGTATATAGTTGGCGGTGCAATGAGGAATTCGGAAAATTATCTCGGTAGTCTTAATAGTTATTCGCCGGAACATGACAATAGGCTTTCAGGCTTTGGTTGGCCGAAGGACATTACGCACTTATTGATGTCGGGTATGAAAATGAAGGAAACATCCAAGAAGGACACCCAAAACACCCCCCAGAACAACACTGGGTTAGTTAAGGATATACAAGAGGCATTAAAAGCAGGACATGCCGTGGTATTATGTATTAATGACGATGTATTTGAGAGCGCACTGGACAAAACATCAGGCCTTGATATCGACATTAATCCCGTTCATCTTGGGCCTAACCATTATATCCAGGTAACCGGCATTACGGCTTATGGCGATGACAGAGTTACGGTTGACTGGTGGTCGTGGGGTGGGCAGCAGAAATCGCTAACCATGACAGTATCACATTTAAATCGCTCTACCTTCATTTTTATGTCGTATGGAAAAGAGTAAATTATATGGCCTCGTTCTTTTTGCGACCTTAATTTGGGGCGGATGCACCAAGGTTAAGGACGTATATGAAATCGAATCGGTTAAAATTACTAAAGTAGCACTGGTACTGGCAGACAATGGCTATAAAATTGTTTCATCTGATATTGCCGACAGCTTGCATGTAGCTGCTTTTGGTATTGGTTTAACCTGTAAAAAACATTATTACAGCAGTGCACATGCACGCACCTTGTTATTCAATTCGATAGAACCAGGTTACGGAGGAATTGATAATAAAATTAAAAGTCTCAACATATATTTGTGGCAGGCCGATACTCTGATACCCCTTAATGATTTGCTGATATGCTATGACATCCATGTTCTCAACTCCAACAGTGTCAGTTTTCTTCAAAAGCCTGCCGATTCGGTATCGCTAACAAAGTTCATATTTGATATTAACCATAATGAAAGATATACAACGGGAATCAGGTTAGATGATAATGAAAAATATTTTTGGCTTCCACCTCAATACAAGATTCTTAACGACAGCATTAAATTGATTTTTCAGGATCAGCAAAAAGGCATTGTGCTTACCAGTTTTTGAATCCGTTGTTTTAGTTATACGCCTACCGGATTTGCGCTTGCAAAACTTATTGACACCCACTGCACGTTTCAATTTAATTCCCCCCCCCCATTGGCCTTAGCGTGTGTTTTGAGCGAAGATTCTATCTTCGCTCTGCTATGTTTGTAGCTTCCAGCTACAGCATTATTTGTATTTAAACGGTGTATTAATCTGCTTAAGCAGAAAGCGCCTTTTTAGCCACTTAAAATTGAAAACAGACGGTATGCACTGTCACCGTATGGAAAGGGGTAAAGTCGTTGATAATGAGGCAAATAAGGTAAAAAAAGTGTATACCGTCCGTTACGGTTACCATCCTCGTAACAGCCAACTCACCCTGTCCTTCGGACATCCCTCTCTTTGAAAAAAAGAGAGGGAAACAGCCAGTGCCCCTGCAGGTGGCAAGGTTTATATCAAATTATGTACTGCGCTTAATTATTTTACGTGGGTTTTGCCTGCAATCAAAAATGTCTGTTACAAAAACTATATTATTTGCAATCCGGAAAATAATCTTGCAGTTACCGCAGCCAATGTATTTATACTGTCGGGGTATATGCGCAAGATGGGGTTCAATGGAACCAATGCCCGGCAGGTTCCCCAACTCTTCAATTGAATCCAGTATTTTATCAATTATTTTTAGTGCTATCTTTTCAGACGCCTTTATTTTGTACCAAGCGTATATCTGCTTTAGCTGCAACCTGGCAAATCTGGTTATTTCAACCTGCATCATTACCAGTTGCGAACTTCTTTTCTTAATGCTTTAATACCGGTGGTTCTTTTGTTCTTTATGTCATCTTCCGATATTTTGGCACGTTTTACCAGTTCGGCCCTGGTAAACGGCTTAACAGCTTCTTCCTGTCTGTTGAATTTTGCATACTGAAGAATTTGCTTAATGGCTTTAATTACCTGCAAATCGTTAATAGAATCCAGTTCCTTTTTTAGCAAATTCCTTTCCTCCTGTATGGTCATACTTTGTTTTTTTGTAAAAATAATAAAGCCATTTTGAATTGGCCACAAAAAGAATAACCAATCACCCTAAATCTTATAAATCAACACCTCTTTTATCCGGATTTCCCCGCAGTAACATCAAACTTTCAATAAACTATAGTCTGCAACTTTGAGATCCGTGTATAGGTGTCAGACATGCGTATGCCATTTTAACCAGCAGGGCGTTTTCGGCGTTGGGTCCAATACAAACTCACCCCGTCCTTTGGACACCCCTCTCTTTGAAAAAAAGAGAGGGGAACAGCCGCCGCACTATTGTTGATTCAGCAACCCGCTAATAGTTTTCACCACGGTATCCTCCAACAAAATTTCATGCCCCTTTCCTGTAAGGGCGATGTGGCGGGCATTTTTGTGCAGGGTTTTTAGTTGCTTATAGTATTGGTATGGGATGGCAATGGGGGTAATGTCGTCGTCAACACCGGTTATTAGTATAACCCGGGTGCTGTCGGTTATGTCGCCGGCCACTTGCGCCGGCGAAATACTGCCCACCGGTAGCAGCCATACAGGATTGAACGTTTGTTTACGGAACATGTGCCAGCGCCATGCCTGCAGGTTACAGGGGCAGGATACCAGCACTACCGCATTGACAAGGCCGGGGTACATACCCGCTATGTCGGCTGAAATAGCGGAGCCGCCGGAGTGGCCAACGAGGATGGTTTTAGCGGGGTGGTAGTGGTTTTTGAGTTTCTGGATGGTTTCTGATATGGTGGCTAAGACTTCGCTGGTGTAGTTATCGCCGTTGGTGAGGCCTTTTGCACCGGCGGAGGTGTTACCGGTAGGGTCGGTATAACCGGGGCGCAGCAGGCCTATGGCGATGGTGTTTTTGTTATGCTGTGCAATGGTGTCGGCCATGCGGTATTGGTAGCCGGGGTTACTGAATGGCGCATCGCCGTGTATTACTATTACCAATTGGGGCTGTGTGGTAAGGCTATCGCCGGTGAAGGTTTGTATGTGTATGCTGCCTTGTTGGGTGGTTACCCAATTGAGCAGGTCTTCGGTGTGGGTGGCAGTGTTTTGTTTGAAGGGGCCGCATTGTTTGAGATAAACGATGTAGCCGCCGAGGAGGACGAGGGTAATGAGGATGGGGGTTTTGAGGCGTTTCATTTTTTTGTTTTGTTGTGGGGTCTGGCCTTCATATTTTGGGTGTGCGATTGGGCACGGGGCTCACCTCCCCCTACGCCCCCTCCGGAGGGGGACATTGCAATTTTCGCAAAGCGAAAATTGGTTTAAAACCCGTTACCTCCATCATCATAACCTCATCATAAAAATCATAATAAATCAGCGTTCTATTGTATTGAAAATTACTTCGGCAGCGCTTTATAAATTATCTCCTGCAAGTCGGTTCGTATTCCCATTTTAACCAGTAGTGCATTTTCAGCGTTGGGGTAAACGCGGTTGCTGAGGAAGATGTAGGTGAGGTTGTTGGTGGGGTCGGCCCAAACGCAGGTGCCGGTGAAGCCGGTGTGGCCAAAGGTGGCCAGCGGAGTGCCGTCGTAGCAGGGGCTGGCTTTGGTTATGTCGGGTTCGGGTTTATCGAAGCCAAAACCGCGGCGCGATATTTTTGATTGGCGGGCGGTGAACAGTTTGATGGTGGCGGTATCTAAAAAGCGTTTGCCGTTATAGGTGCCGTAGTTGAGGAGCATTTGAAACAAGGCTGCCAAATCAAAGGCATTGCTGAATACACCGGCGTGGCCTGCTACCTCACCATACATGGCCGCGCCGGGGTCGTGCACGTGGCCCTGGACAATTTGTTTGCGGAAGATGGTGTCGTACTCGGTGGGCATCAGGCGCTCGTGCTTAAATCGGCTGAGGGGCTTAAAGCCAATGCGCGTAAGGCCCATGGGCTGGTAGAACGTTTGGTAAACGTAGTCGTCAAGCTTTTGGCCGGTTAGCTTTTCAACTATCTTCTGCATGATGTAAAAATCATTGTCGCTGTACACATAGTGCGGGTGCTCATCAACCGGTGAGTGGTTAATGATGTTCCACATAGTATCGGGGTAGTCGTTGCGGATAAAAAGGCTGTCGGCTACCTGCACGCTGAAATCGGGTTCGGCCACATGGCGGTAGTATTTGGTAAAGTTGCTATCGATAGTGGGTTTGTAGAACATGATAAACGATTTGAGCCCGGCCTGGTGGGTGAGCACATCGCGTATTTTCAGGTTTTTAATGGTGGCGTCTTTGGGCAGGATGAGGTAGTCGCCCACGGTTTTATCGAGGTTCAGTTTTTTCTGTTCGTATAGCTTCATAACGGCCATGGTGGTGGCGGCTACTTTGGTGATGGAGGCGAGGTCGTAGAGGTCGGTGGGTTTTACTTTTTCGGTGGTTTCGTAGAAGGGTGTGCCGTAGCATTTGTTCCAGATTACTTTGCCGTCTTTAGCTACCAGCAACTGGCAACCGGGGTAGGCTTTGGCATCAATACCTTTTTGGCAGATATTATCCATATACTTCAGGTCGGATGATTTAATACCCACTTCTTCTGGTGATGAAAGTTTGAGGCGGTAAATGGTATCGGACATAAAGCCGGTTTCTGCCGGGAAAGTTTTTGAAGCCGTAACCGGTAAGCGGCCCGAAACTTTTTCCGCGCCGAACAGCGCATTGGCGGCGGTTAGGTTACTGGTTTCGTTATCCTCATAAGCCTCGAGCACCCAGGGCATAAAATCGAAATCGTGCAGGCTATATGCATTGCCGAAAACTACCAGCACCACTTTGGTACGACCGGAGAGGGCCTCGATAAATTTGCGGGCATCTTCGGTTATGTTATAGTCTTTCGCAGCCTGGCGGCCCATGCCGTGGAGGTCGATGATAACGAGGTCGTAACCGGCGAGGGTTTCCATCAGGTTATCGAACGCGCGTTCTTTGTTCTCGTTGGGGTGAGAGAAGAAATCCATCTCTTCGAACATGCTGATGTTTTTCTGAAATGCAGAAGTACCCGTTAGCCCTATGGAGAGCGAGGCTACTTTTTTGTAGTTCCAGTCGCGCAGGGGCAGGCGGTGGTCGAGGTTGGCGGCGATGGTCATGGACTGCTCAAAAAGTTTCTGACGCAGCAGTTTTGCATTGGGGTTGTTGAGGTCCTTCATCAGGTTGCCCAATTCTACATGCTGGTGCTTATTCAAGCCCAGTTTGTATTTGCAGGCCAGCACCTTCTTAACGCGCAATTCAATTTCGGCCATAGAAATACAACCGCTATCTACGGCAGATTTTATTTTGCTGATGCCCTCGTTTACGTCTTCGCTAAAAACCAGGATATCATCCCCGGCCATAAACGCCATGGAGTCTACCGTGCCGGGTTTATAGGCTGCACTAACGCCTTTCATGTTCAGGGCATCGCTGAAAACAAGGCCGTTGAAGTGCATGGAGTCCTGCAATAATTGTGTGGCAATTTTTTCGGAAAGAGAAGCTACGGAGGCAGAGTCGGGGTCGAGGGCGGGTACGTTTAGGTGCGCTACCATTACGCTGCCTACACCATTGTTGAACAGGATTTTGAAAGGGTAAAGTTCGAGGCTATCGATGCTACCGGCGCTCTTCATTACCGAAGGCAATTGCAGGTGCGAATCTTTATCTACATCGCCATGGCCGGGGAAATGCTTGGCGCAGGCCAGTATGCCTTCGTCCTGCAGTCCGTCCATATATTCAATGCCTTTAAGGGCTACTTTGTATTTGTCTTCGCCAAAACTGCGCTCGTTAATAACCGGGTTGTTGGGATTATTGTTTACATCTACCACCGGTGCAAAATCGATGTTAATGCCCACGCGTTTGCACTCGCGGCCAATCTCGCGGCCCATGTCGTAAATCAGTTTGTTATTGTTGATGGCGCCGAGGGTCATTTGGCGGGGGAAGGAGATGGTTGAGTCCAGCCGCATGGCAAGGCCCCACTCGCCATCAATGGCCACAAAGCTTTGCACTTTGGCGGAATCCTGGATGCGGTTGGTCCAATCGGCTTCTTTATCGGGCATGCCTTTGAAGAAGATAACACCGCCGGCTTTGCCCTGAGCGATACCAGACACTACCGAGTCCATGTTGTAAGTTTTGCCCTCGGTGTAAGCCGCCAGCATAAAAAACTGGCCGATGCGTTCTTCTAAACTTAACTGGTTGTAAACAGAATCTACCCACCTAACACAGGCCTTATCCTGCCTCCAGTTTCGGAAGTCGGGGGCTTGTGCGTTGGCGGACAACTGCACTAACAAAGCAAAGCCGGTTAGCAGGAGTTGGAATATATGTTGAGGGCGGTTTTTCATAACGGGTCAATTCACTAAAGCGGGATGCGGCACGGGTTTCATTCAAAAGAACGAAACATTTATGAGGGGATTGATTTGTGATAGAACGAATTCTCTACGTTTTTATGTTGATGAACTAATGGGGATACAATTTTTGCCACAAAGAAGCAAAGAGCGCAAAGGAAATACAATGGCACGCTGATCTGCCTGCCGGCAAAGGCAGGTTTATTATGATGGTTATGATTAACAACCAATACATTTTTATCGCAAAAACGCTAAGAAACAGCCGAAGGAATACAGAAGGAAATGCAGTTTTTGGGGGATAACGGTTATGTATTATCCTTACCTGTTACCGGAGCCCGGCTACCGTTGAATGACGAGCTTTTGGGTGGTTACAGCAGTACCTGATTGTAATGAAACCAGGTATATACCAGCCTCAAATTTAGAAACATCAACTTCTTTTGTTGTCACACCCGGATTACTGTTTATCTCGTTTTCATAAATTTCCTTACCGCAGATATCGTAAAGCTTTATATAATCCTTATAGCCCGACGCGCCGGTATATTCAATTGTAAAATAATCGCCTGCCGGATTAGGATAAATATTCAGTTTGGTTTCTTTTATGGTTGCTATCAGATTTACAAGGGTATCGGCAGGGGTAAAGCCATCAAAAGCGAGGTAATCTATAATGGCCCTTGAATTTCCTTTTGATACATCGGGGCAGGTATTTATGTCAATATAAGCACTATCAGGAACACCTGAAAAGTCTGATGAATACACTGCGTTGCAAGTAAATAAGGTATAGTTTGACACCGGTTGCGTTGTGAAAAAGGCACCCCCGCCAACATTAACCCCATTCTTAAAAAGAGAATATTGAATTTCGAGGGTGTCGCCGTTTACAGGGAAAAACTTATAATAGCCGCTTAACATAACGGGCCGGTGATTTACAGCGAAATCGGGGTGACTGGGGCCCAGTGCCTGTGCAGTTGACATATCGCCCTCGCGTGTTATTAACACCCCGCCCACGCTTATATTACTGATTTCAGCTGCGTAATTTCCGTGCCATGCGGGCGTAATTTGGTCTACACATTCCGAATCGGGATAAGTAGTATTACCATAATCAACCTGGTCATATATCCAGCCGTCGAGGCTTTTGCGGATAAATGAATTCCAGTTTTCAAAATTCCCGTTGGGAATGGGTGGATAAGCGCTTCCGAAAGAAATGCTGTCTATGGCCATCCAGCTTCCATAAACGGGAAAATTTCCATATACATAAGTAGGAACAAAAGCCATAATTACGGTATCGGGTATTGCTGCCGAATTATACTGTATCGGAAACTTTAATTGCGTAAAACCGGTGCTGTTGTTTCCAGAAACAGGTAAAAATTGCTGGCTTATTACGTGCCCTGCGCTTTTAAATTTAATAAATACATAAGCTGTATCTCCGGTAACAAGGTTATATTCAAACATACCGCTAAAGGTATCGGGGCGGCCATTGTAAGCCCATCCGCCGTCTAAATAAGTAAGCCCAAGCGATAGCACATCACTTTCGCTTCCGCTTTGAACAGCATTTGTTAGTATGCTTAACATGCGGGGCGCGGCATTCTGCAATCTTACCGCATAGTTACTCCCGTTGGCTCCCGGGCTAATTCTTTGGCCTGGTCCAAAAATATTCCAATCGGGCAGCCTTTCGGCATTTTCTGAGGTCCAGGTTTCAAAGTCAAAATTTGGAATGGTATTAGGCCCGTTATAAAAACTGATTGAGTCGCCATAAATAGTGCCAAAGGCGCCGGTTATCTTTATCCGGTACAAATAAACTGTGTTGGCATTTAAACCGTTTATGGGTGCTGTAAACTGATGCATCAGGGTATCATTGATTGTTGCCGGTGCAGCTGCTATGGATTGAGAATTATACCCGCTTTGCCAGAAGTCGAAAAACACACTTGCGGTATCAGGCAAATCAGACTCAAATCCATTTAATGTGGCGGAAAGCTCAGTTACATTTGTAGCGGGTGAGGTGCTTAAAATTAAGGTATTATGATAACCGGGGCCTGTATAAAAAGAAACCGGATTAACTGACTGAAGCTGCAATGGCGCGTTTTGGGCAGATAAAGCATAATTATATTGTGTAAACGGCTGAAGCCCGCTAATTGCCGCTGAAACGGTGTGGGCCAGTGTGTCGAAAATAAATGCCGGTGTTGCAGATACGGTGGTGCCTGATGAGTTGGCCGGGGCATAATAAAAAGACAAGTTAGCCGGGAAATGAATATTACTTACATGGCCATACAATGTTGCAGAGGTTTCGGTAACTGCGGAAGCTGAATCGGCCGAGATGAACTCAGTGCCACCATTATAAAAATAACTGTAATCGCCGTAAATGGTATGCACCGAATCTGACGCCACAAGCCGGTATAAGTAATAGGAATTGGGCGACAGGCCATTGACATCAGCACTGGGGAAATAAAAAGCCGTGTCGCTTATAAACGAAGGTGTTGCGGTTATGGTTTGCGTAATGGAGCTTCCGAATAATGAATACTGGAAAGAAACCGAGGCGGTAAAAGGAAGGTAACCAATCTGCCCTTCTAAAGTTGCTGAGGTGGCTGAAATATCAGTGGCAGGCAGGGTAGTTACCACGGTAATACCCGGTGTTGTGCTGAACTGAATATAATTACCATACATAACAGTATTACCGCTGATTGCTTTTAACCTGAACCTGTAAGGAGTATATGGAAGAAGGCCGGCAATGCCAGCCAAAACAACATGATACAAAGTATCGCTAACCAGCCCCGGTGTTGCCGGCACCGTAATAACACTGGTATCGTAAACGTTCTGATATTCAAAATATAAAGCTGAAGGCCTTAATAAATTGCTTACCTGCCCCCGCAGCGTTATTGAATTGGAAGTGATACCGGAGCCTGGAATGGTTATTAGCTGAGGAGTGATAGCGGGAACAATAAAAGATAAAGTATCGCCGGAATAAGTACTGTCAGGGTTGCTAACCAAACAAGTGAAATAATAGGTGCCGGGGGTATCCAGCAAAGCCGAAACATCTGCGCTTATTAATTGCGGCGAGCTACTGTTTACAGCTGTGTAAATAGTAGAAGACGGATTATTAAGCTGAGGATTGGTTGAGTAAATAAAGTTCCAGGTATCAGGCTGATTGTATGTATTTACACCGGCGTTTAATGAAAGAGAGTTTCCGGGATTGAAAATAACCTGCTCATTTTGAATGGATGGGGCAGGTAAGTTTGTATAAACAAAAACAAAGCCATCAGAAGATGATACAACACCGAAATAGGGGGTATAGAATTTAACAGCCGTAAAGTATTCAAGTCCCGAAGCTCCGCTAACGGCGGATGGCCCCCAGCTTTGGCCGCCGTTATTGGTCTGTAAAAAGGCAGCGCTATCACCAACTATATAACCGTGGCTTGCATCGGCAAATGAAATATCATGTAAACATGAACCTTGCTGATCTTCCAATACTATCCAGGTTGTACCGCCATTTACCGTTTGCAATATTGTCCTGGTTGAGGTTGCAGCACTAAACCCGCCTGCTATATAACCGGTATCTGCATTTATAAATGCAATGCCGTCAAAGTTTCGAAGCACCGGAGATGTTATTCTGTTCCACGAATTACCTCCGTTGCCGGTACCCAAAATCATTCCGCTGTCACCCACCACAAAACCGGTTAAAGGGTTGATAAAAAAAACAGCATTAAATCCCGGTCCGGAAGTATCCCGGATAATATTCCAGGTCGCTCCCCCGTCGCCGGTTTTAATGATGGTCTGAATAGAATCGTTTATACCTCCAACGGTATAATAAACAAGGGGCGATACATTTACTATTTTGTTAAAGTTACGGTTAACGGGAAATACGGCATTGCCCCAGGTTACCCCGCCATCATTAGTTGAAATTATCCGGCCCTGGTAACCAGCGCCCAGGCCATTTAAGGTATCGGCAAATGCGATGGATTTGTTCCAGCTTGCATACCCATCATTTGCGTCCTCATTCCAGGTAGTTCCGTAATCCGTTGAAGTGAACATTATTTGCATAGAATCATTAGCCTGCTTCCCCCCCCCTGATACTATATATCCCGGCTTGAGAATATCAACCGTATTGGCAGCAAGTCCTGCAAAAGGATAGGTTGAATTCCAATGCTGGGCATCTGAAAATTTAAAAGTAAAAAAAAACAATGCCAGAAGTAAAAATCTGTTTTTCATGGTTAAGTTATTGACAATAAAGGTACATTTTTTCAAACATAACCACTAATAATGCCTTTATTAAAATTACGCCGGGGGTTATTTTATAGGGCTATAAAATGTATTATTACAACATTTTTAATAATGGTGGGTTCTGAGCCATAGTTGCACTATATCTCAAATCGAACCCCCTTATTTAAAAATAATTAATAAATTTGAGTCCTAAACAAACAATTCTTAAACAACCTTATTAAAATATGAAACAGAAATTTACACTCTTAGCCCTGTTGGCAATGGCATTTTTTACAGGCTTTGGCCAGCAAGTTCCGAATGGTAGCTTTGAAACCTGGACCAACCCCATTAATCCTGATGGTTGGGCAGATGTTGAAACTATAGTTGGATTACCTACAAACACATTAACTTTTAAAGACACTACTACATTTACTGAGGGCCTTGCATCTCTTAAACTTTTAGCAGATTCAGTTGCCGGAGTAACACAGGGCCACGTACTTGGTGGCCTTGTTTCGCTTGGAACTGCCACAATTTCTCAATCAGGCAGTCCTGTATTCACTGGAATTGCATTTGCTTACAGGCCTGACAGCCTGGTATTTGACTATAAATATTCATCTCCCGGTACGGATACTGCAGCAGTATTTCTTACATTGACCAAACAATTCACAGATAAGGTGATCAAGGTTGGTTTTGCCTTAACTGCCGCGGCCAATTGGGTTCATATGGCTATTCCGCTTTCAACATTTTATAGTGATGGCAATACTCCTGACACTTTGCAAATCCAGTTTTCAGCCAGTAATGCACAAACTTCAATAATAGGATCAACACTTCATGTTGATGCTGTAAGATTTGGTTATGTCGGTGCTCCGGCACCTGGCATTACGGCCACGATTACACCTGCAGGCCCTACTACTTTCTGCACCGGCGATTCTGTTAAGCTTCAGGCTGATACCGGTACCAGCTATACTTACCAGTGGCAACTTGGAGGTACTGCAATTACGGGCGCAACAAGTTCTTCTTACGAAGCAAAGCTGGCAGGTTCTTATACTGTAGTAATTGACAGCGCTGCCGCTACTGCCACTTCACAAGCGGTTGTTGTGGTTGATACTAATTGTACTTCGGGCATTAATAATATAGCACTTACCAATCTTTCGGTTTATCCAAATCCGGCAACCTCACTGTTAAATATTAACTCTAACGAAAGTCTGTCAGGCTTTAATCTTCACATTTATGATGTAGTTGGGAGACTTGTAATTAGCCAGGTTTTAGAAGGAAACAACAACCTTATTAATGTTGGCAAGCTTGCGAATGGTACTTATATTTACAGAATTACTGACGCGGAAAGCATCGCTGTTGCTCAAAACAAATTCAACGTTATTAAATAAACTACCCAATAAAACTTTGACAAAAAAGGCCCTTCAGATTTTCTGAAGGGCCTTTTTGTATCCGATTCTATTTCATGAGAGAGAAGGATAGGGCCGTATTTTTTAATTAACTTTGCGGCTTCATGGACATTATTCGTCTTCTTCCGGACAACATAGCGAATCAGATTGCAGCAGGTGAGGTTATTCAAAGGCCGGCTTCGGCTGTAAAGGAGTTAATGGAGAACTCTATTGATTCGGGTGCTACGCATATTAAGCTTATCTGCAAAGTGGCCGGTAAAACCCTGATACAGGTGATTGATAATGGCTGCGGAATGAGCGAGACGGATGCGCGCATGAGTTTTGAGAAGCATGCCACCAGTAAAATAAGAACTGCTGAGGATCTGTTTAATATCCGCACCATGGGTTTCAGGGGCGAGGCACTGGCTTCTATTGCGGCCATTGCGCAGGTGGAGTTAAAAACCCGCCAGATAGGCGAACAGTTGGGCACCTGCATTGAGATTGAAGGCATGAAGGTTACCAAACAGGAACCCTGCCAAACGCCTGAAGGAACTTCGATTGCTATTAAGAACCTGTTTTTTAACGTGCCTGCCCGCCGCAATTTTTTGAAGAGTGATTCGGTAGAGCTGAAGAATATTATTGACGAGTTTCAGCGCATTGCACTGGCGCATCCTAAAATCGGTTTCCAGCTTTATAATAATGATTACGAGATGTATCATTTAAAGCCGGGCAATTTAAAGCAACGCATTGTGGCCGTTTTCGGCGATAACTATGCCGAGAAGATTGTACCAGTAGAGGAGAAAAGCTATGCCCTGCATGTTTACGGTTTTGTGGGCAAGCCTGAGTTTTCGAAAAAGACGCGGGGCGAGCAGTTTATTTTTGTGAATAACCGGTTTATTAAATCGGCTTACCTGAACCATGCAGTATCAATGGCTTTTGAGCAGATGATGCCGAAAGACCAGTTTCCGTTTTTTGTGTTGTTTTTGGATATTGACCCTACCAAGATTGATATTAACGTTCACCCCGCCAAGCATGAAATTAAGTTTGAGGACGAGCGGTTGGTTTACACGTTTGTAAATTTGGGAGTAAAGCACTCGTTAGGCGCATACAGTGTTTCGCCCACGCTGGATTTTAACCAGGAGGCCCACTTAAACCAAGGCGGCGCTTTCGACCAGCAACCGCGCACCTGGCTGGAGATTACGCAACATGCGGTGCAGCATAAGGAGGCGAAGAAGTTTGCCCCGCCATCTAACTTTCAGCCACTGAGTGGTCGGGAGGAAAATAATTTAAAGAACTGGGAGCGGGCTTTTGATACGGTTGGAAAGCAACCGGCATCGGGAAAACTGGAGGAACACGCACCGGAATGGCCCCAACCTAAAGTTGAAAGCGAAGAGCATCCTGAAACGGAGCTAATTAAAGAGGCGGTTCCACCGCACCAAATACAAAGGCGGTTTATTGTTTCTCAAATAAAGAGTGGGTTTATTTTAATTGACCAGCAGGCGGCGCATGAGCGTATTATGTTTGAGCGCTACCTGAA
>Ga0182030_10005418_pt1 | contig 27090 bp, 28 predicted proteins | sample 812S3MmetaG_FD_121299 | JGI IMG/M metagenome (GOLD analysis project Ga0182030, IMG submission 121299) | Permafrost microbial communities from Stordalen Mire, Sweden - 812S3M metaG (Illumina Assembly) | ecosystem: Environmental > Terrestrial > Soil > Wetlands > Permafrost | place: Sweden...
TGAATGAAATGTTGGTGAAAAAAAATTAAAAAAAAAAAAAAAAACCGAACTTTCAAATCCAGATGCGATACGATGTGATGCAATGCAATAATCCAATATTTTCACATTTTATCGATAAATCGGCATATTAATAAAATTTCCTCCAGGAATGGGGCTTCTTCCTCTCCAATATTATCCAGGGGGCGGGGATAAAATCAATTCTCCCGAAGAACCTCCTCGATCCCCCGTCCTCGAACTTGTCTCGAACACTCATCCCGTAAACCAAAATACAAAGAAGGAACGAACACCTCATACTTCGTCCACCACACACGAACCCATGATGTGACAATTGTCGTCCGAGCATTTTCCTTCGTTCATTCTTCCCTCGACAAGCTTTTCATCTTTGCAAGGAACAGCGCGTTTCAAGATTATTCCATGCAGCTGTCGAAGAGCTTCCTTTTTCGTATCTTCCCCACCGCAGTTTCACGCTTCCCAGTTTTCAGGCTGGATCTCCGAACCTCAATTATCAACGAGGACATATCAAAATCAAGCTTTGTTTCTCTATCTCATGCCGGTCGTCCGCTCAGAAGTAATTGTTGGGATCGGCAGTTCGTTTCTTGCGATACCTGGGCACTTAGAACGAGAGCTATAACGTTAATGACCACGTTTCCTAGACCCCTTGGTGAGATTTTTCTAGGTTCTGCATAAGGAACAAAAATAACCTCATTTCGAACAAGTTGCCGCCGACGAGAGTTTCAACTCAAAGTGGAGTTGATCAGATTGGTTATATCACGTGACTGGTTCTATTCTTAAAACACATCCTCCTGCATAAAATTGCACTGCTATTTTTATGAAATCTCACATACGTCGGGGCTTCTTGTTGCACATCGCATTTTTGATGACGGTCACTGGATTTACGGTGCGTTGAAACCACGTGATATATATGTGGGGGATTGCTACTTCCTTCTTCCCGTCTCCTTATGTACCCCACGCGCAGTTCTTTGCTTTGTCTGCGCGCCACTTCCTTACAATTGTGACGACAAGCTACCTTCTTGATAAAGGTAACTCCCGGAACGCGGTGCGCTTAGCCCCCCACGGGCAACGCTTCCCGAATTGCTCCCCTGTGCCGCAGAAGGATTGTCAGGGTGCGCCTCTTCCTTCGAGGCTTTCTCGACGACATCTCCCCTCACGGTACAGCCTAACCCCATACACAGCAAGAGGATTCTCAAGACGCCTCTTCAACGCTTTCTCAACGGGATCTCTCCCCGCCGTTCAGCTTGACCGCCTTCACTACGTGAGGGGATAAAACCCCCACTTTTCCTAACGCGGATACATACTGTGCATTCTTCCCTGCTGTCTTACATGAAGCCGCTGATAGCCTCACGTACATCAAATTCAGCGTCCTAGAAGCCATGGCTATGCGTTTCTTTCCTACATAGTTTCTTTCCCAACTCGTCCACTCTCTCTTATCACGGAGCCCACGTTTCACTTCGATATGTATCTCTTGCGGTTCCTCACTTCCCGAGAACTGACCATCGATACCCCTCCTCTATTATTTGAGCCAAGCGCCTTCCTCTCCACCGTATCCCTACCCTTCTCCTCTCCCACTATTCCCCTCTCCAAGCCTTCAGGCGTGTACAATTTCCAGGCCCTCGCCGATAGCACATCCGTACTCCGTCTCCATCTCCGCAGAACATCAAGCTCTTAACCCCTCTTACATATAGTCCCCGCACTTAGCCTCAGCTTCAACTCACTTGCCCCTCACTCCCGGAGCTATAGTCACCATCTCTATCATCCGCACTACCCTCGAGCATCCCCGCCTCAGGGCACATCTACCCATCCTCCCGACGGACAATCCCGTAATCGACTACCAGGATGAAAACGGGGACATGCACGCATACCTAAAAATACGCATAAGCAATGCTCACAAGAGAACCTCAAACGGAGGAACAAAGAAGATACTCATTACAAGGCATACCGTGGGCTGCTACCTAGCACATAGATACCCACGAAACTCTCTACTATGAACGGTTAGGAATTCTTCAGAACAAACAAACAAAGTATGAACATCTATCTTTGTCTGTAAAGCCATCAACAACATAACGAAGAAGTTGACCGTGAGGGGTGTTTCTAAGTTGAAAAAAAAAAAAATTTCCAAACATTTCCATTTAAGGGCAATGCATCACGATGCTCCGCTCAGACAACGAATCTAGCCTAATCTCCAACAATTCTGACATGATTATTGATGAGCATGCATCCTACTACATACAGTAGCAGCGTAAACCACTCTGTCTGTTGGGCGAAATATTCTCCACCCCACATACCAATCCCTCCAACGCACCTCGAACTCCGCATATTCAAGCCCAGCTCCGTTTTCCGACAAGCCATTGGGCAGATAGAGGATACGTTATGTGGCAAGGTATCGTTCTTCCCCCCTCCCCTTCACATCTCCGAAATATATTAATGCGCTGCAGGAAATCACACATATAGACAGGTAGACATACCTCCGTTGTAAATATATCTCATAATAACGAACAGTATGAGACATACCGCTCGGGAACAAGGTATCATAGACCCCCAAGAGAACATTCCTGCTGAGACAGTCTTGGAAGATGAGATCCCACGCAGCGAAAAGAAGGAAAGATCGATAGGACGTAGCTTGTGAAATGTACAAGCAGAAAATAGACGTGTGGGACTGCCTCTGTTCTATCTTCTCTAGTGGGTTTCTCATGCACTGCTGACTCGTAAGTTTTCTCCTTTTATGACCCTTGGTCAAGTACTGCACTAGCTAGGATGCAGCACTCCCCATTTTTGAGTGTGATGCATGCTGTAGAGGGTTTGATGTGCAACAAACGCTCTTGTGATCTGGTTCTGTTGCATATCGCACCATCTGCAATGTGTAACAAGAAACTTTATGCAACACGGTCCTTCTCAATGTCAGAGAAAGAAATAGAGCAGTGGGAAATTGTAGAATGTAATGTGTAGAATGAAGGAGGCAGATGAAGGAGAGAGCGAATGATAGAAGTTAAGAGGAGTATTCCAGCTGGGAGATTTATTTAGAAAACGGAGAAATCCCCACTTACCTCTGTGCATGCGTCGTCTGAAAAACAGAGAAGGAAAGCAAAGGGTTCCGGGAGAAGGTAGAGTGCCTGCTTCTCTTTGGCAATCAATGAATGATTGAGACTTGAGATGGCTTACTCCACATGAGATTGCTACTCAAGGACTCAAGGATATTTCGTCCAGAGAGAGAAAGCGGGGTGCAGCTGGAACTATTTCCCCCATTGGCCCGTTTATCACGTGAAGTCTCCCAACCATCCGCATTGTTGGTCGATGCCGTGTCCCTTTGTCTCCCAAGGCTCAGAAACATGAGATCAGGATGGTGATTTCTATCTGAGAAACAGACTGTAGTTGAGCTCCGAGTGCACTGCTCCTGTGGCCGAGAGACTCTATCTGGTGTGATCGGGAGGGATTTGTGACTCGAGTCGTCTGCCACCAACAAAGTAAAAAATGGGACCAAAGCAAGCAAGCTGTTGAAGATAAACTGTGTCGAGCCCCGGTCGTTTTTGGATATCTATTCAGCTGTGAAGCAGTAGCACCATGCTGCCGGCATGAAGCAGCGGTAGTTTATGGTGGAGGTGCTAGGGGTGTGCATGTTTTGATTGTATCTTGTCCGTAGCTCGAGCCAGCGTCGAGAGATCTCGGTACCACGGAAGTTGGGACGGATGAAAGCATTTATGCTGTTCGGTAGTTGCCTCAAGTACCGGCTCCAGTATAACCCAACACAATGTAAATGTAAATTGCTAAGTTTTGTGGATCGTCAAGATTGCATCAGAATGGCCATCACTTCAGGCAGAAGTTTTGAGGAGATCTTGCATAGTGCGCCAAGGGGAATAAACCAGGATAGGATGCGATATTGGGCTGAGTCGGAGATATGATATTGTGAGCTCGAGGATTCGTGAAGGTTTGATATCCGAGTCGGTTGTGTCTTCAAGAAATGAAAAGGGTGAGCTCGAAGATTCAGTAGAATTGAATTGAGGTGTGTGAATAGGAAACCTTTCACCGAGAAAAAGGGAATAATGTGATAGAGCGAGATATTTTTCTCGTTTGCCTTTCTACTCTACTCGTTAATTAGGACGACACCCGTTGTAGCAGGTTGTGTCCGTAATAATTGGAAAGGGATCAGAAGATCTGGGTCTTTGGTCTTGGAGCCAGATCCTCGAGAGAGGGAGTCATCTGCAATAAAATTGGAAAGGCCAAAAAAGAATCGAATACTTTTCGATGACTGCATATTGACGTTCCAACACGGTCGCAACAACTCCGAGACAATCAAGATCTCGGCATGATGTGATGATGGAGTTGTCCTCGTCCATCCGGTAGAAGGCCCGGCACCGACACATCGTCATACTGATCGGTTAGAATGAGGATTACAATAGTCTCAGCCGTATGACGGATAATATTCAAACATTGGCGACATGCAGAAGGACCCAAGAGGCGAGAACCCCGCCTCGAATAGGACGGGGAAGGCCACATGTAAGCGGCCAACCTGTGCCCAAAATCCAATGACATGCCATCAAGGGCTGTAATCTGCGGATCCATATCAAACTCTACCAGTTCATCGAGGATAGAAACCTGAAATCGAGGAGGCAGTCTACTTCCGACCTCCAATCCGCGGATATTGCATGACTAGGTAATTCTGAACAACGGCTCTGTCATCGACTCGTCCACTTCCCGGTTCCCCGAAAGGGCTCTGATATATTAATAGCCAAGACTTCCTGGGCCATAACTATAGAATGGAACATATACATAATGTTTTACGTATCCATCGGACGTTTCGAAACTTTTTGGATGTAGGTTGCACGGATGAGACGTTGGAATCAAATGCGCCCCAATCTTGCAGAGAAATATTTCAGACCAAAAGACGAGAGAAACGGGATACTCGGTATACTTGCCAGAGCCCCTAATCATATCTAACCGATCCAGATTGTAGTAAATGCTGTGTGCTGTGAAAGAGAGGCGTAGCAGGGCGAAAATTCTGATTTTGGATTCGCACACCATATACTTGCCATGCCCTTGAAATTTCCCATGGCGATTCGAAGCATGAACCCTAGTCTAGCTGATAATCAAATATATAATCCTAATATGAAAAGAGAGGAGGAGGTCGATCACGTGAGTGAATATTAATGTACCCCGCTCGTAACGGATTTGAGCCGCTAGCCTCGCTGCAAGGAGTAGGTCAAGATGAGACGTTGGGAAGAAGAAAAACTTTGGATCAACAACGTGGTAGAATGGGCCTATGGAATTGAGCATCGCGGTACGGTCCGAGCATTCAGTGCCGACGGCCCTCTGCCGTGATCTTGTAACACCCGCTACTTCAACCATACAGCCATATGACAGCCTTCTGTATATTGAGGTCGGACGTAGATTACTTCCCAACAACGGTCTTGGCCGACGGAGGTTAATTGGACCGCAAGATCGGTCACTTTTTGGGATGTGACCCATGCAGATATGCAAGATATAATGATATCTCTGCTTGGTACTACTATGCACAGCGCTGAAACCCGAACGGCTGATTATTGTCAATAATGTCGACTTTATCTTCATATACATCCGACGATAGGATTCGTTGATCCATGAGCTTATGATTATGAAGCTGGCGTGGGGTATAGGTGGGATGCTAAGCAAAAGCTACGTAAGACTCCCACTCGAGCGGCTCACAATCGTGCTCTCTTTGCTTTTTGACAACGCGCCCCAGCTATAGAACAATAAGCAGGTATTGGTATTGCGACTTGCGTCTGAGGTCGCCGAGTGTACCTTGACTCTAGGGTCCGCGTAAACCGCCAAAAGCCAAGTTCGAAATTCAATGGTACAGGTAGAGACCAGGTTCCTCTTTTGCATGCACGTTGGAAAGCCATTCCGACTCCCGACTGGTGCAGCCGAGAGAATGTCTTGCCCGGCAGCCTTTGGTCATTGCATTGGCTGGCATCGAGCCCATATGTCGACATTCGATCACAGACCCCTAAGCCGTCGCGTTGTGGCTGCGAGCCAGAGAATCGGAGTAGGCGATCCTAGCCGTATCATTGTTTAGGAAAAGGCCAACCGCCAGTGATGTACACCCAGCCGCGTCCAAGCCCAATATTTTCTGCAGGTGCAAAGCCAACGCGATTTTGTAATCCAAAACTCCCTTTGGCTCTGTTCGGGAACAGGGAGACAGAAGGCTTTTTTTGATTTCTTTTTTTTTTTTTGATTTTGGGCGGCAGTGGCGACAAAGCAGGCTCATTGGAATGTCTCCGGCCTCCCTGGCCTTTCGGCCTCCAATTATTTCCAATCCTTCCTTCACATTCATCCCATCCCTGAAGCAGAGCTAGAGACGATCCTTGAAGTAGCTAAAGTAAGGAAAGGAGGGGTTACCTATGCCCCACTACCAACCTCAGGTTCGCCCACTGGGGTCTTTCCGCGCCGTCAAACCTGAAGCTAAAGGAGGTAGGTACCGAAAAATCAGCATAAAGCCTTCCATTCCTCCCCGCCTTCAACAATGTTCAATTCACTTCGTCCTACTGCAACAAGACTATCAACCCTTCGAAGACTTCCAACCACACGCAACTTCACCAAAACAGCCGCAATCATGGGTGTCCAAAAGACCATTCTCGCAGAGGGCCATGGCCCCATTCCCCACAAGGGCGACAAGGTCACAATCGAATACACTGGCTGGCTCAAGGACGTCTCCAAGCCTGACCAGAAGGGCAACCAGTAAGCATTCATCTACAGGAGCGCGATATGCCATTGCTAACCACCGTTTGTATCAGATTCGATTCCTCCGTTGGCCGCGGCGCTTTCGTCACGGATATTGGCATTGGGAGAGTCATCAAAGGTATATTCTGAGATGCTGTTGAGCAGATGCTCTTCAGAGAATGATCTGCTGATGCATTGACAGGCTGGGATGAGGGTGTTACCACCATGAAGGTCGGCGAGAAGGCTCGTTTGGACATCACCAGGTAAGCTCGTTGCGCCCCCTCGGCTCTTTAATATCAAAAGCAAAAGCTAATAGGTATCCTCACAGTGACTACGCATACGGTGACCGGTAAGAATTACAGTCCCTCAGCTCCTCAAAAACCTTTTACTTCTATTTTGCGCACGCCATACCAAACAAATATGCCAAGAGATCCAGCAGAGGCTTCACACTAATCCTTGCACCAATCCTTGGATTTTGCAAAACCTCAAGGGCTAATGCTAACATCTTGTTTATAGTGGATTTCCCGGCGCTATCCCCGCTGGTTCAGACCTCATCTTGTAAGTTTACCTCAGACATCTGTTAGTAGCATATATGACAAGCAAGCTGACTCTCAACCAGCGACGTCGAACTCCAGAAGATCAACTAAATGGTCCTACCCATTTCTTCATTTCCATAGACATCGATACCAGGTCAAGAAAGCTCAGGCTGTGACCGAGGCTAGGAATAGCGAATTCAACCAAGGAGATATTACCTGAAGAGTCTCTCTTTCTGCATGCATATGTGATATCCCTGCAATCACTTTGCATGAACTATCGAAGTCTGCTCTTCCTTATCAATTTATGGAAATTAGATCCTTTGGGTCTAAGATCTTGCGGGATCGGAATAGAAACACGCGGTATCACTTGCATTGAGTCCAAACCCGCTTGTCGGTCCCATAGAATGAAGTTCCTGTCATCCCGTCAACTTTTCGTGATAGCGGGGGTAATAAGCCGATGATTATCCGTAGATTTCACAAAATGTGTTTCCAGGTATTTGAGCAGAGGGAGGCAAACCTCTGACATCTTACCCTGAAGTGTTAAAGGTTATTGTAAGATTTTAAAAGTGCAGAGTAATCAGAGAAGCATTGATTCATACGGCGCGATCTGCGAAAATGCCTTGTTCTTGCCTGCGTTTGATTTCAAATGGCGCTAAGGCATCATCGGCTGAGCTCTAGATGTTTCGACGAAGGAAGATTGAGGCTCATTCAAGATCAGGCTTCCTACTACCTTCCCGTCTTTAAATAAAAACATTTACCCTTTCCACAAACCTTGATAGACTCTATCAAGGTGCAAAATCGCTATCGTTGACAGGCGAATTTATTTGATCGACCCAAGATATCCAGCCGCCATCGAGGTCAGGATCTCGAGCTGTGTCAGAACAACAACCAACCTGGGACACCATACAAACGCCACGATTCCCTCCCAGGTGATCTCAAACGGAGAAGTTAGGCTGGGGAAGCGCAAGTTGTCCAACCCGGACTCTTCTCAACCACAAAAGAAAGCGATGGCAGTAGGTTGACCCCTCTTCATTTGCCACAGGCAGCTCTCACGCGAGCTCCAAACGCGAGCTTCCAGTGGCTTGCAGGTCTCAACTCAATGTTACTGACTCTAGGTTCTACAGGGCATAAAGGGCGACGTTGATATGGAAACCAAGATGCAGGTAGACGAGTCGGTGGTGGGGAATAACGAAATCGACGAGTCACTCTACAGCAGACAGCTGTACGTTCTCAGCCACGAGGCTATGAAGCGTATGAGTGCATCAAATGTACTCATCGTTGGCTTAAAGGGTCTGGGTGTTGAAATTGCAAAGAACATTGCCCTCGCAGGTGTCAAAAGCCTTACCCTCTATGACCCCGCCCCCGCAGTCATCTCCGACCTTTCCTCTCAATTCTTTCTCCATCCCGAAGATGTCGGAAAACCTCGTGCGGCTGTCACCGTACCACGAGTTGCGGAGCTTAATGCCTACACTCCTGTTTCTGTCCATGAATCAACAAGGTATGTTCAACGTATAACACTGGTGCTTTCTCAAGCTAACACGATCTCCTCAGCCTCACCTCGAATCTGTCTCAATTCGATAAATTCCAAGTCGTTGTCCTTACCAATACTCCACTCAAGGATCAAATCGTCATTGGCGATTACCTACACAAAAAGGGAATATACCTGGTAGTGGCGGACACATTTGGCTTATTCGGATCCATATTCTGTGACTTCGGCAAGCAATTTACAGTTATTGATCCAACCGGAGAGACTCCAGTCAGTGGCATCGTCGCCGGGATCGATGAGGAAGGATTGGTTTCTGCTCTGGACGAAACTCGACACGGTCTAGAAGATGGAGACTTCGTTACTTTCACCGAACTCGAGGGAATGGAGGCTTTGAATTCTGCAGAACCGCGGAAAGTCACAGTGAAGGGCCCCTACACATTTTCTATTGGAGATGTCTCCGGTCTAGGCCAATACAAGAAGGGTGGAATTTATACACAAGTCAAGATGCCGAAGTTCATTGACTTTAAAGCCTTATCTTTTGCAGTAAAAGAGCCTGAATTCCTCATCTCGGATTATGCCAAGTTTGACAGGCCTCAGCAGCTTCATATTGGATTCCAAGCTATCCACGCTTTTGCGGAGAAGCACCATCGCCTTCCTAGACCACAGAATGACGCCGATGCTACGATTGTTATCGGAGCAGCTAAAGGCTTCATTGGAGTGGAGAAGTTAGAGGTCGAACTTGATGAGAAATTAATCCGAGAACTTAGCTATCAAGCTCAAGGTGACCTGAGCCCAATGGCAGCGTTCTTTGGTGGACTTGCAGCTCAGGAAGTTTTGAAGGCTGTGTCCGGCAAATTCCATCCCATCAATCAATGGCTATATTTTGATTCTCTAGAATCACTCCCCTCAAATTCCAAGAGATCGGAAGAACTGTGTGCACCACTCAACTCGAGATATGATGGTCAGATTGCAGTCTTTGGCCGAGAATACCAGGAAAAGATTGCCAACACACAGGAATTCTTGGTCGGAGCAGGTGCCATTGGCTGCGAAATGTTGAAGAACTGGGCCATGATTGGTCTCGGTACGGGCCCTAAGGGAAAGATCAGTGTAACGGACATGGATTCCATCGAGAAGAGCAATCTAAATCGCCAGTTCCTATTCAGACCCAAGGATGTTGGAAAGTTGAAGAGCGAATGCGCCGCGGCCGCCGTCGCGGCCATGAATCCTGATCTTGAAGGTCATATCATCACTCTGAGAGATAGAGTCGGCAACGATACCGAGCACATCTTTGATGAAAATTTCTGGAATTCATTGGATGGTGTCACAAACGCTCTAGACAATGTCGATGCGCGAACTTATGTTGATCGTCGATGTGTGTTCTTCCGCAAACCCCTATTGGAGAGCGGTACCCTGGGAACCAAAGGCAATACTCAGGTGGTACTACCCTTCAAAACTGAGTCCTACTCGAGTTCTCAAGATCCACCCGAGCAATCATTCCCGATGTGCACACTGAGAAGTTTCCCGAACAAGATTGAGCACACTATTGCTTGGGCACGAGATCTATTTGAATCATATTTTGTCAAACCAGCCGAGACCGTCAATTTGTTCCTGACCCAACCCAACTATATCGAGTCAACTTTAAAACAAGGTGGCAATGAGAAAGCCACCCTTGAAATGATTCGGGACTTCTTGGTCGACGATAAACCTCTCAGTGTCGAGGACTGCATCAAGTGGGCTCGTCTTCAATTTGAGAAGCAGTACAACAATGCGATTCAGCAATTGTTGTATAACTTCCCTAAAGACTCTGTTTCGTCGAGTGGTACGCCCTTCTGGTCTGGGCCTAAGCGGGCTCCTGATCCATTGAAGTTTGATCCTCAGAATGAGTTCCACTGGAGCTTCGTTGTGGCTGGCGCCAAGCTTCATGCATTTAATTACGACATTAATGCTAAAGACTTGGATGCTGCAACTATCCAGAAAGTATTGGAAAACATGATCATTCCGGACTTCTCGCCAAACGCGTCGGTCAAGATTCAGGCTGATGACAGCGAACCGGTAAGAACTGATTTTGTAAACCCGAAAGATATTTACTAATGATTTCAGGATCCAAATGCAAATGCATCCAGCTTCGATGATGGCACTGAGCTTCAGGAGATTACGAACAAGCTTCCAGCACCAAATTCGTTAGCTGGATTCAAGCTTCAACCTGTTGAATTCGAGAAGGATGATGATACTAATCACCACATCGATTTCATCACAGCAGCAAGCAATTTGCGGGCCGAAAATTATAAGATCGAGCTTGCTGACCGACACAAGACCAAGTTCATCGCAGGCAAGATCATTCCAGCTATTGCAACAACAACTGCGCTGGTTACTGGACTGGTTATCCTCGAGCTCTACAAGATTCTAGACGATAACCAGGATATTGAGCAGTACAAGAATGGCTTCGTCAATCTTGCATTGCCATTCTTTGGCTTTAGCGAGCCCATTGCAAGTCCAAAGGATACCTACAAGGGCAAGAATGGGGACGTATCTATCGACAAATTGTGGGATCGATTCGAAGTTGATAACATCACGCTGCAAGAGCTCATTGACCACTTTGAAGAGAAAGGTCTAATAATAACTATGTTAAGCTCAGGAGTTAGCCTTCTATATGCCAGCTTCTTCCCCAAGGCAAAGCTCCAGGACCGGTACGCCTTGAAGTTGAGTGAGCTTGTTGCGCAAGTTTCGAAAAAGGAGATTCCAGATCATCAGAAGAATGTGATCTTTGAAATTTGTGTAGAGGATCAGACAGGAGAGGATGTTGAGGTTCCTTATATCATGATGAAGATGGGATAGCAGACGATGAGATGACTACACATGAAGACTGTCTTGGGTTGCATTATGGTTAAATGTTTATGGCTCATGAGACTTTAGACCGGAAATGCAAATGCATGGTATTGAGATTGCGGTGAGCGGCAAATTAGAATAAAATTCTACCTATCTGACTTGGCTTAACTATCGTGAAGTACTAATGCCAAGTGGAATATCTGCTAAATAATCATTACTAAGGGGAGTAGCTGCAGGCGGTGGCTTGAGAGCAGTTTGGTCAGCAGCCTTGCGTCGGTGACCGATCGCGCGTCATCAATTGGAAAGCTTCTGTGACCCCACCTAGACCTAGAAGCCTCAAATATAAACCGCAAAAATCTCTTCGCAGTCTTTTAATGCTTTCCAGAGCTCGTCAATTACTCAGTCAGCTTAGTTCAACCTCAAAACCTACGCAAAGACTCTTCTCATTAAGTCAATCTACAAAAATGGTACGTGGAGCCATGTTGATGGCGGGTTTGAGCTTGACTGATGAACTTCTAGACTGAAGGCAAAATTACCAATTGGGTCGCGCCCAACGACAAAACTGGAGAATTTAAGAGAGGGCAATCGCAATTCCGAAACTATATCCAGAAGGGAGGCGAATTTCCTCCAGAAGCAGGACGCTACCATCTCTATGTATTCCACCTCTCCCCTGCCTTCATTACCCCGCTGATATACCTTTTAGGTCTCATACGCCTGCCCATGGGCACACCGCACCCTCATCGTTCGCAAACTCAAGGGTCTCGAAGATATCATTCCCATCACCTCGGTACATTGGCATATGCAAGACAAGGGATGGCGCTTTGCGACGAAGGACGACAATGATGCGCCAGGCGCGCAAGTAACGCCTGATCCGGTGAAGGGGCATGAGAAATACACACATTTGAGGGATATCTATTTTCAGGTCGATCCTGAGTACAAGGGACGGTTCACGGTACCCACGTTATATGATGTGAAGCAGGGAAAGATTGTCAGTAATGAAAGCAGTGAGATTATCCGCATGTTCTACACTGAAGTATGTCAACCTTCCCCACCTGAGGAAATAGCTTATTGAAACCCCCAGTTCGACGATCTTCTCCCTGAGAAATACAAGAACGTAGTTCTCTTCCCCGATAACTTACAAAAAGAAATTGAAGCCTCAAACGAATGGATTTATCCTAGTATTAATAATGGCGTCTACCGAAGTGGCTTCGCAACTACACAAGAAGCATATACCAAAGCCGTGACCGAACTCTTCTCTGCGCTCGACCGCGTCGAAGAACACCTCTCTACCACCGAAGGCCCTTATTTCTACGGTGAGAGCATCACTGAAGCGGATGTTAGGCTGTATACAACGATAATCAGATTCGATGCCGTATACGTCCAGCATTTCAAGACGAATATAAGGGATATTAGGAGTGGGTATCCACATATTCATAAATGGGTTAGGAAGTTGTATTGGAATAACCCAGCGTTTGGACCGGAGACGACGGAGTTTACGCATATTAAGCGTCATTATACGAAGAGTCATACTCAGGTCAGTTTTCGTATCAGGGGAAGGGGCGTTGTTTGTATGGGAAGTGGCTAATAGAAGGTAGATCAATCCTTTCAGCATTACACCTGTAGGGCCTGAACCCCCGATTTTGAGAGAAGATGAGGAAGTACCGGCTGTCAAGTATGCGTTGTCATTGAGGAAGTAGAAGACTTGGTGAACGAGAGGTGGGAGTGGAAGGGTTACAAAAGAATGGTGGGCTGTTAGTGAAAAAACTACAAAATGGTTGGGATTTGTGTAAACATCCTCTTCCATTCAATTTCTGCGTTTATTATAATGGAACATATAACGATGCTACGGATCACAGTTCGCCTAAGAATTGATCTATCCTCAATAGCCATCCAGATGCTGCACCGTGCATGTAACTTGCATAAAAATGCGGTGAGAGGAAGTTGATGTGAGCTCATCCCCTTTCAAGATTCCGCCCAGAAGCAAGGATTATGTATGTCTGCTTCTAATCAGCCTATGCAAAGCACCCCGTCATGTTCCGATCATGCATCAAAGTGTTCTAGATTGCCAAGCAGCGCTCTAAGTGAGCCAGGAACTCCTGAATCGTGGGGCCGTTATTGATGGAGATTTTGGTTGGTGAATTCTATCAAGCATGCTTTCAACATGTGCCTCAAATGTTTTATAAACCAGCTTTGCTCGGTGTTGTGAAAGGGAAAAATTCGTGGCTTTCCCGTCTGGTTTTCGCTACTTGTCAAGCTACTCGCGCTCTCCGCCTTTGTCTCAAACTTCATTCCAACCTCATCTAACATATTACCATTCACCATATGTGCCTCTGATATTCATCGGATTCTCATTATTATCGGATATTCATAGTCTATTACGATCGGCATGCGGGATACATCTCTAGCGATGCATTTCTTCCACTATATACAGCCAAGCAGCCGAATTCCTGCTCTTCCACCCCAATCTCCTTGGCGTTTCTCATGGTATTCATGACGCGTGACTAGGACCTCGACACGAATCCAGCCGTGGCAGAACTCCAATATTCGCGACTCCTTGAACTCCTATACCCATGGACCCAATATCTATTCCAAAAAGCAAAGTCTCCATCTTCATCTCCATCCAGTACAACGGGCCTTCGCCCTTTCCCCATTGTCCATTTTACAAGCTTCTTCTACGCATCGTTCAGAATGGGTTCATTTGGAACGCCAAAGCTGCCTCTTCGGCAATTTTATCCTGCTCTTGCTTCTCTGCAATCTGCTTGGCTTGCTCTTCGGGAGTTTGAGCCTCGAAAACAGCCTTGTTGTAGTCCCACGCGTCGACACACACATGGTCCCAATTGCACTTCTCGACCTCACCAAACATAGGGTGGCTGTACCGAGGGTGGTTCGTGGGCCACATCGAGGCATGGTAATGGTGCTTGACGAGCGCTGTCCTCGCGTTATGATTTCCGGAGTCAGAATGGCCTTGTCCTGCAGCAAAGGCTTCAACAGTGAGAACGAGAACGCCACCAACAAGCTTGGACTCTGCCAGGTTGTGGAATGGATCCCAATTTATGGTTTTGCGTTCCCGGATACTCATCTCCGCCAATACCGCATGCGTGAAAGCGGAAGGGCCGGTGCCACTAATCACTTCGTCGAAATCAAGCTCGATTTCAGATATGGGCTTGCCTTGCTTTCTCGCTACATCGTTAAGCCAGGCTAGGATATGGTCCACGAGTCTCATCATGACCGGAAGTCGCGGTTTGCACACGAATGTCCATTGGCAGAAAGACATCGACTTGGGACCAAGAATCGAATGGTCTTTGTATTCGGGCTGGTCAATTTCAACGCCAATAATCATGTCGATATCTTCTTCGTTGTATCGATCAGGAATGAATCGGTCAAAGGGCTTCAACGCTTCGACGTCTATATCGGCGTAGATCCCTCCCTCTACGTACATGACTAGGTATCGCAGAAGATCGGCCTTGATGATCTTTGCGGTCAAAGCTTTGTAGGTGTACACGATGTCTGGACGATTTAAACCACCAGGACCAAAATGGGTCTCGACATAATAGAGGTCATTATTGTCGGTCAACACCTCGTATCTGTGGCCTGGGTTCTTGTCTGTCCATGTCTTGGCCGTCGTGTGATCTCTTTCTTCCATATTCAGAGGATCGACTTTCCACGTTTGCCATATTTTCTTAGGAAATCGGGAGGTTGTCATAAGAGGTGATTGAGAAAAATCTCGTTTGAAGATTCCGCCAACATTTGGTGATCCGAATGAGTCCGCGTTCCACACGAAGAGGGCAATGACTATACACGCGATGTATATCGGCAACGACCTTTGAATTCGCGTCGGTAATCTGCCACTCAATTGCTGCGACGCTGAATGTAGCTTTGGAAAGTTTTTCTGGATTGAAGCCGACAGAGATGGAGACATGGGCGAGGTTGGCGACTGCATCCTTGTGTCTATCTTCATTTTGCGGCGTCGATGTGAAGAGGTCGAAGTTGTCGGAGAGGAAACGAGGATACGTTTTCAAGGTCGAGGTACCACTGGTAGCTTTTGATTAGATTGTTTCTAGGTTCTGAGCGAGCTATCAGCTGCTGGGGTATTTCCCCTGGGGCACATCCGAGGCTTCCTCAAAATCCTAAGCAAAGTTTGCCAACCAAGCAGCAATCTCTGACAGCTTTTTTCCAGTGCAAATTGCGCCGTATTGCGGGGACCCCTGGTCCTCCGGCTGCAGGGGCATCTATGAAGGCACGCTATGTGGGTCTGCCGATCTTGAGATTAGAGCTTGTAGAGCGGCGCCGAGGTGTATAGTGAGCTTTGCGTTTTCATAGGAACAATACTGACGTCAAGCTTTGGCAACTAGAGAACGCCTCAGCCAGTCTGCATCTTCGATAAGGATCAGAGACTTACTGGCTGAAGCTGTTCGTATTACGGTGACGGTGCAGGTACGGCCGACATTGGCGCGTAGGGTGTGGTTGGACCGTTAGACGGTAGAGGCAATCGGCGTGCATATCCCACACCAAATCCTCCAACCTTAATTGGGAAGAACGGTATCTTCATCGGATATTGGGACGTTTTCGACTATAGAAGCCGGGATCATCAGCATTTTCCTGCATTGAATGATCTCCCCCACAGCCCGAGTTATGCTTGAGCGGGTTAAGCATTTATTACCGACTTGCCTTACTCGTGCTTAAACTTGAAGAGTTATTTCACTGTTTCATAGGTACAGAGATTCAGGAAATGAATTTTAGAATTTACAGACTGTGACTTGGTTGTGTAACCTGCTTCGGCGCTTCCGACAAATACCCTTCGACTTTGGCACACTTGTATAGTGTATGCTAGTTAGGTCATATAGCACTAGAGCTAGATGATGACAACGCCAGCAATGAAAGCATACAACTTTTTGAAAAACTATGGGGAAATGGGATCAATGGATCGTCTGTGCTAAGGCCGTTGACCGTCAGTGGCAGATATGTTCTCACGCCATATGGAAGCCACCGCTTTTTCTAATAGGTCAGCCCGGGATTAAGGTCTGGAAAAATGGGTTCAATAAATGGTAAAAGCGGCTCGGCGCCGTCTAAGGCATAAACCTCTGACAATTTCCCCGCATAGTGGTAGAGCTTGCTCAAATCCAACCTCGGAATAAAGTATTCGCTATCACCACTGTCTGCTTGTGACAGGCCGTCGTCCTCTAGCCCTCACAAGAACAGCAACTATTGCCAATTGCTACGTTACTAAGCATTATTTGGTTCATTCTACTGTACCCACCCACCTTTAGACATCATTCCTTTCAATCTTAAACCCCGGACCTTTTGGATACGCCACCAAAAAGCAAGGTACGCCAAGCTCATTAATCCTTCAGCGCGAAGATCTGTTGATGTGAAGGAGTCACTCAGCCGGAAGACGACTTCAAGTCGCTCTCAAATGATATGTCTGCTACGAAGGGTAACATTCTAGACTCTGGGTATTGGGAGGAGGTTCAGCCAAATGGAGATACGACCAAATGGAAAGCTGCCCCAGCTCGCGCTTCAAAATGGTGGGCGGATCTTGTACGGCCCTCATTCATGACCAGAACTGGAGGATCGCACAAACTCAGACGAACAGCATATCTGGATGGCTTGAGAGGGTTTGCATGTATTTTGGTATATTGGGGACATCACCAACTATGGTCGCGCGATATGGTCCACGCTGACGCGATTTTCGAAAATGCGTACGGATACAAGGGACAATACTACTTCGCGACTCTCCCCATCATCCGGACGTTTTTTTCGGGCGGTCACTTCTCAGTCACAGTCTTCTTCGTCATTTCAGGATATGTATTATCTACCAAGCCGTTAAGTTTGATCAATTCTGGGGATCACTCAAAACTTGGGGACAATCTTGCATCTGCCTTGTTTAGACGTTGGCCGCGCCTTCATATTCCTGTTATTTGTACAACATTTTTGTATATGTGCACATGGCATGCCTTTGGAATCTGGGTTGATGGAAACCAGCAATCGAATTTCCGCGATGAGCTTTGGAATTTTTACGCTGAATTCAAGAACTTCAGCTTTGCGTATAGAACCGGTGGTGAAAGCTGGTTTACTTACGATTTCCACGTATGGTCGATCCCGGTCGAATACAGAGGTTCCCTGATCGTTTATACGTGTTGCTTAGCTTTTTCAAGACTCACAAGGAATGCTAGACTGCTAGGCGAAATAGGGATGATGTTTTACTTCATGTACATTGTAGACGGATGGTTTGGAGCTATGTCCATGTCGGGTATGCTCCTTGCCGACCTCGACATACTGGCCGAAAAGGATGATCTACCTGGGTTTTTCAAAACATTGGAGCCGTACAAGAAACCTATTTTTTACACCATGTTCCTCGTCAGCGTCTTACTTGGAGGTTGCCCCTCGCACAGCTCAGACATCAATGTGCTGAGAGAATCTCCCGGATGGTATTATCTATCGTTCTTGAAGCCTCAAGCCGTCTTCGATTTCAAATGGTTCTACTTATTCTGGGCTTCACTCATGGTCGTAGCGTCCATCCCACGTATCCCTTGGCTTAAAGCTTTCTTCGAAACCCGATTCTGCCAATACATGGGCCGCATATCCTTCTCTTTCTATCTGGTTCATGGCCCCGTCCTCTGGACCCTCGCCGATAGATTATACGTCGCTGCTGGATGGGTACGAGAATCGCACGTAATGAATATTCCTCAATGGGTCAACAAATTCCCGTTACCGAAAGGAGGGCCTCTGGGCTTTGATTTGGCGTTTCTGCTTCCGCATCTCATTATCTTCCCGCTCACCCTTTGGTTATCGGAAATGGTCACGAAGCTGTTTGATGAGCCCAGTGTGAGATTTTCGGCGTGGATGTATAAAACTGCGTTGGCACCGGCTGATAACCAAGCGCATGAAAAACCATGAATCTATGACTATAAATGGCGGGCGTTCTTGGATTTGTGGGATATTTAGAGAGATTATTACTGTATAGTAATGTATATTGAATGAAAAAGTTGACTTCTGGAACTATAGTAGGGGCTTTAATGATGTGGAGATCGTCTTTGCAGCTGCGGGGGGGTAAAAGCTATGGGCGAAGCTTGGCTGCACAGGCTCTTTAGCACTGACGGAACAGGCCTATGAGAAACTCAAAAATCAATAACTCAAACCAGGTGATAAAACTTGTTCAATTGACCTTCTCAGCAATAGATTACAATTGCAAAATCGTTCTAGAATCAATCAATTGTTAAGAGCGACCGTCATGTTCATTTGTCACCCAGAATTTTGGGACGTAGATGCCCAATATTTTGGGGTATTCACTAAATGGATAACGCTGGAAGCCAGCTAACGTCCTTGTCAGGCAAGCCTGTTGGTGCAAGGATGCAGATCCCCGTAGCTTATCGAGCTTACTTTCGTCGGGAATTTGTTTCAACTTCACATCTACCTTTTTCTTCAGACTTTGAAGTTTAATCTCAGCTCTCCAACAATGTTGGTCAGAGGAGGGCTGAGACTTGTGCCCGTTGTAGGGCCTATGATACTTCTAGTATGGGTTCTTTCAAAAGTTTATTACCCAAGAGACTCATCAATCGCTGTCACATACACAGGTGGAAATGCATTCTCTCCCGAAACAGACCATGGCTCACAACCTTTTGAACCTTTTCCCAACGAGTTTGAAGAGGCTAAGCAAGAATCTTTACCGGAATCTCCTCCAACACCTGTTGAACAACCTCCAAATGATCCTGATAATCCTACTCCCGTGGAGCCAGGCACAGGCATCTTCGAGGGATTGGAAACCTTCACACCCCGCCCCGTCATGGTCGTCCCTCCCGACTACAAATACAACGACATCGAAAACGTCCACCGTCGCATTTCCTCCCTCTCCACCGCCGACCAAAAATACTTCCCCATAATCTTCGGCGACGACGAAGCCATCAACCCGAACATCATCCCCCACCCCACCCTGAACGAAACCTGGATCATCGTAGCCATGCTCCAAAAATCGAACGTCGAACGCAGCGTCTGGTTCGCAGAAATAGGTTGTGACGCCACCTTCCGCGACGGGGCTCTTCGATGCCTCAAACCGCCCAATCAACTCCCTATCGCCGCCACCGAAGGCGGCAGCTTCTGTCCCAAATCCCTCGATTTTTTCAACTTGAACATTGGCCCCCATGACGGGCGCGTCTTCTATGGTCCCCACGCACCATACACCATCTACGGCTCAAATTCCAAGTTAACATGTTTTGGACAATGGGCAATGGATTTCCGCATGTTATACGATTGGGGCTTTGAGATTTTCGAACATTATAAATTCAGGCGCGCGACAGAGTTGCGGAGACCGCCTCCATATGGGAATGTAGAGAAGAACTGGTTTTTATTTTGGGATAAGGACGAGCAGATGTATGCGCACTACGATGTCTTCCCCAAGCGCGTGTTTGCGAAATTGGAGTGGGATGGCAGTATTGGGGAGGATTTGGCGCTCGCGGCGAAAGAGAAGGATGAGATTTGTATGGAGAAGTATATGCCGAAGCCGGCGAAGACGTTAGAGAGTGTCCATCAGGCTACGAATTCCTTGAGTATTACGCTATGTAAGAGGACGGATACGACGTGTACGCCTAATTCGTCGAATACGTTTATCTTGTCGATATTTCAGCATAAGACGTATTATCTTATGCACAGTCTTTACGAACCCTATATCATGCTTTTCAAACAAGAAGCTCCATTCGAAATCCACGCTATAAGTAAAAAACCACTGTGGATTAATGGGCGAGGGCTGCCGGGCTCGGGGCTGAAGGTCCCAGGACTATATCCAGAAGAAGACCAGGCGTGGCAGCAGACAGAGATGTTTTATGTTACGAGTATGAGTTGGAAGCAGCAGGGACAGAGATATCATGGTTATGTGGATGATGTGATATTTTTGGCTTTTGGGATCGAGGATTTGAAGACCGGGGGGATTGATATTTTGGCGGGGGATTTATTGCAGGATTTAGGGATTTGTGGATTGTGAGGAAAGATGATAGATGGGAGTTGGATTGGGATATACCAAGTTCTTTTTGGGCATTTCATAGGGTTCTATAGGGTGTTTGGTGTATGATTGTATACATATTGTATATACCTAACGACTTGAAGAATGACGACGAATGAATCTAACACATTGAATTCTACCCATTACGAATTTCATACCAAATTCTTGTCTTCTTATTTTCCTTCGCTTTCACTCCCTACTCCCTACAACTTTCAAGGAGCTCTTACCTATCAACCATCCATACTGCAGCCATCACACCGGAACTTCCCACTGCCCAAACTCCCTAAGCTCCAACTCTTTGCAGCACACAACCCGCCGCTTTAGCAGCCCAATCTCGTTCCTTGCATTAAAGCACCACACCAAAACATTCTTCCCGAATTCGTCATTGTCCTACCACACCAAAAAGCCGAGGCATTAACACGTGCACGACCCACATGAGCGCCACCCAATGACTGCCGGTATTATTTATTATTCTATATTCCAACATTCTCTCGTCGGGGTACGACGGAATACGAGGACTCGCCTACCCCATTCTCCAGACCCAACCCCGCATCCTCCATCCTCGATATTTCTCAAGCGTACGGCACAGTCAATCAATATTTCGAAGGGAAGCAAAAGGCGAAAACTGGAGAAGCGCTGGTATTTTTTTTTTGGTCAATTTCGGCAAGGATCCTCCTTATCTAGCATCTCACCGCGCCGGGGCCACGCGCATAAACCGCCCAAATAAGGTTCTTTCCCGTGCTACTTGCAGCTCATTGCATATCCATTCATGCCCATGGCATGGACGCTGATCCTTCATTTACTAGGTGAAAAGAGCCTATGCGGGAATTGCTCCGGTGGGAGGGAGGGAGGTGGTTTGGTCGCGCGTCATTATTGATGGGAATTGAGAGTTGATGCAGGTGATCCTTGTTATTGGAAGGGTTCAAGGTAGAGGGGGAGGGGAAGATGGGAGGTTAGGAGAGGGTTTGTTGGACAGGAGGAGAGGTTGGGGGTTAATTGGGAATTGGGGATTGGGGAGGGGAAATTGGGGAACGGGTAAGGAGTTGGTATTCGCATGTGATTGTTGGTTGAGGATTGGTTTTCGCAGGCATTACTGTGTTGGGGTGCACTGGGCAATGCAGGGAAAAAATACGAGGCTTCCAGAACCGTATTTGGAAGCTTGCAACAGGGTAAGTGATGCCGATAGTAATGACGATCGCGGGAACTACTTTAATGGGCATTTCATAACAATAGGTCGGTGTACGAGGATGATCACGCGAGTTGTGACTAGTTACTGGCACCGTCCGTATTTGATCGTGAGGACGATCGTTTTAATATATTCCATTTGAAATGCTGTGATGACATTCACCCATCTCATCTGGTGTCAACATTTATCTTCTGTGGAAAGCGTAGCCAGAACGTTTGCAATTACCGATAGCATTTCCGAGTTTCATTTATTTTTCTCTAGATGTGGAATGCTGGTCCTTGTCACTCACTCTTGAAAGATTTGATGGTTGAGGATGCATCTGTTAGAGTGAGTCCGGGACTTAGCAAAAGTGCTACTTGTCGAAGAGGAAGCAGCGACGCGTTTCATCAATGTTGAGCAGGGAATCACCGCGATGTTGCCCTCTATGTTGTTGATGATGTGAATTTCTGTCCCGCGAAGCCGCGAGTGTTCAGTTGGCAGTCGAGAAGTATGATGGGGATAGATATGACAAATATAAATCCGATTGACGACAGTGTCGTTTCTGGACGGTCGATTTCCTTAGACGCACCTCTGCAAGAAGTGTAAGAGGGGTGCAGATGCGTTATTCGTGGTTATTAAAGTTGATCATAGAGAAATCAAATCCGTTTCCCATCTCTACTAGGGCTCGCGAGTTTGAACTTTGCTCCTTCGTGACTTTCGGATCCTGTAGATATTCGCTAAGGGAGAATGGAGAGGTGTCAAAGTTGACCGATATTGATTGGAGAGTTCATGAGACGTGATTGTTGGAGGAATGGAAGATGATACTTGACTAAACCCATTCTTACCTTACACCGTAGCAGATCTCGACGTAACTCCATCCCCCTTCCCCACCCCTCTCTCCTCCATTTCAACCACAGTTCCCCCGTTCACCTCCCTCACCCTCGTCTTCCTTCTCCTCGCTCTCTCAACCCTCCCGTTCAAGCTGGTGGGATCTCTCCTCTCCTCCTGCTCCTTGATCAGCGCGGCTATTCTTTCCTGCTCTTTAATCTTCCTCGCAAGTTCATCTCTCAGTGCCTTGACTTTCATCTCGTTAACCAACGATTTCTCTTTTTCTTTTAGCGTTTTGCTGTTCATGTGCGTATCGTGCCAGCGTACATAGGCGGATGTACGTGTGATGAGCCACGCCCAGGCGTAGTTGAAGCCGAAAGAGAGCAGAGCGCGAACAAGTTTGCTGAACGCGAGGAAGAGGGAGATGGTTATCACGACGAAGGAGATGGGGACTGTTGTTATTAGTCCTGGGTAGCTTCAATCAAGGAAAATTATTACGTACCCATATATACGAAAATGTTTTTAAACCGGTAATTGCCAGTGCTACCCGTAAGCTCTGTTGCATTCATGCCGAACACGCCAGTAAAGAACGAAAGCGGAAGCTGATAATTGTCAGTGATTTTGGATTAGAGGAAGACTTAGGACTCACGAAAATGATGGTCACGATTGTGAACAACATGATGGATCGACCTTGTCTCAAAGTTTCTTCTCCTTGCTTCACAGCCTCGCGTGCTTCTACAACACCCGCCTGCTGTTGCTTGAGCGCCAGCAGATCTCTCAACTGTTCTTTTGTGAGATAAATTCTTGACGGTGACGGTTTATCCAAGGGACTCACAGCAGCAGACGTATTCTCAGCCGCCTCTTTCAAATAACTCAATTCCAACAGTTGATCACCAATACTATCCAAAAGCTCCATAGCGCGCAACATCGTCCAGTCGAAATCCTCAGAATCTGTCGGCTCCGTAGGCACACTAGCTCTGTGATCAAAAGCCACAGATGGTCGCTTACCTTTGAGATCAGGAAGACTGGCTTCACTTCTGTTCCGTAAGATATTTTTCATGCTATTGTCTCCATTGGTGGTGGCATTTGGCTGAAGGATGTGTTTGACGTGTTTCACAAAGGCCTGTGCAACGTTTCTCTGAGGTCGAGGAGTTAGCAATTACTTCTTGCAGACGGATTTGTGAGTTGAAACATGTCTTATGAGTAAATGTCCCGGCAGCCAGCACATTTGCTCACGAAACGGTATAGAATAGGAAGTTTTATACTCCCCGATGTTCACCTCTTGAATCTTGATTTGAGACATCATGAATAGTTCGTCCATGATGTCTTTTATTTCGCGTAGTAGGACTCCTTCTGGGTTTATATCAAGGAGCGATTTCTGCATTTTCTGAACGGATCGGGTCTCCGGTTCACCTTCTTCTTGAGCATTGTATCTTTTCGAGGTTAACCGAGTATATCTAGAACACCAGGAAGTTAGTTATTACTTCTAGAAGGATTTGGTAGTTGAAACATGTCTCATGAGTAAGCAAGCAACTACTCAAGTACACCGATGTCTCGGGAGCAGCGTATTTCTCCGCATTTACTCATGAAACCGTCCGAAATAGTATGGCTTTCTCTCTAATGTTCCTTACTCCCAGAAATGATCGAAGGCAATGGTTTGTTTATGGCTCTATTTATGGTTAATACCCTGAGATAAGGGGTGGTAGCATCTCAATGAGGTAGTAACATACCACTTTACCAATCGCATTTGCAAAATTGTCAAATACCTGCGGCTGAAGATCAACTGATAGTGTCCTGTCGAAGAAGATTCGGGAACATTGGTCAATAATGATAATTGCGAGGTCGTACACAGAACGGACCTCGTCATCACGAGCAGCACGCAGGCGAGTTCGGATGCACTTTTGTACCGCCGAAGGGTCGGGCTTGTTGCGGCCCCATCGCTTGGGAAAACTTGTAATGATTGTATCTGTGAATTAAGTCAGTGATCTGGACTGACTGACTTATCAGATGAGACTCTGGCTTACTCTCGTCGAGCACCCACATCCATAATTGATCGACCATAACCACACGAGGCACCTTCCTCACGTCTTCCTTGCACTGCCTACAGGTCTCCTTTACATTGTTGTCAACCTTTCTCCCCTTAAAGCATTTGTGGTGCATGAATTTAGGATTGGGAGCAGTCCCTCTGTATACGACCTGATCTCTGTCTCGTTTCCGCGTGTCTTTCAAAGTCCAATAATAGGACTGATCCAGAGTCCGTCGAGGATGAAGTGGTGGAGTCGCCGTCAGATATTTCTCGATGAGCTTCTCATCCGTATGAGCGTCCATAGCTTCAGCAAGTGCTGCTGCTAAAAACAACATCTGCCCTAGCAGTGTTTGGCCTTGTTTAGTCTTGTTTGTTATCTTTCCAATTATATGTTTGAATTTTTTTGACACTTCAACTTTCGTCGGAATGCTCTCTAACAGGCCATCTGAGGTTACTCGATCGATTGTGGATTCGATGATCGTTGTTGCTGTTCCATCGACGGCGTCCTCTACGGCGGCCCAGGGTGCTTTGCTGATTTTTCTGATCATCTCCGCAGCCCTTCCTCTTCTTCGATCTGTTTCCCAGTGGAGATACGGCATCTATCAAAAGGTCAGCGGAGTTTGGCAAAGTCGGATGGCCAGAGACCTACAAATAATGCTATGTTCTTCGGCAAACGCTCCGTGTTCTTGTGATCTATCGAGAGCTAATAAGTAAGGGTACTGGAAAGCAACAGATAAGAATTACCAGTTGAGATCACATAGCATCTCGGTCGCATATGCCGAGTATGTGTGGGTAGATCTGGGTGGTTCCCATGTTGGAGTCCTCTCCAGAATTGCGGACGCAAAAGCATTCTCGTTTTGGATTCTGGCTCGCCTCTTTTGGGCTTGAGATAAGGGCCATCAAGATCCGGCTTGTCTTCTTTGTAATATCGTGCAATTACTTCCTGTCTTAGTGTTAGAGTTTAAACTAAGAATGCAGATAAAAACATGCTTCAATCCATTCCATATTGTTCGCGGGAACATGAAAGTATCTGATCATATCCTCTTCACATTCCCACATTAATGGGTTCTTCTTTTCATCCTTCATGAGCAGTGTAGCAAGTGGAATCTTCTGGTTAGGAAATGTGCCTTCAAAGGAGGGATGGTCGAACGGTCGATTGTTCTTATAGTACATGACATTGGCTTTCAGATCTTCTAAATCGACCAAGCCACGTAGCGGATCTTCTGGATTGCTTGACTGGATTTGTGGCGAGACTGGACTTGTTGCAGTCGACGGTGGTGGGTGCTGTGGAGGCGGGCGTTGACCTGGCGCTGGAAATCGTAACGATAACGCAATCTTGAAACTGGAGAGCAATTTTCCGTATTCAGTCTTCGGACCATCTTTCTGAAAAGTTGCTCTCAATTTCTGGATACGAGTCTCCTCATCCACAATAGCTCTTTTCAGCTTATCGTCCTCGGGAAGAGCCTTGAAGAAAGCATCGCGTTCCTTGAACTCCATGCAACCGAAATAATGAAGAACACGGTCTTCCACATTCCACTCGTGGTGCAACCCACTTTTGCATTCCTGTTCTTGATTATCGTTCATGCTTGAAATGAAAGGCCAGCAGGCTCAACGCGCATTCAATTAAATAGCGAAGCTAGAATGGATCAATTGATCAGAGTCTTTAATAAATAGGTATGAGAAGACGAGGCTGAGCTGAGTGTAATCCCTTTTGACAAATCGCGTGAGTTTCAGCCGCATCTTTGCTACGGGCTCCAGTGACTCTATGAAGACACGGCAGAGGCTGCAGCCGTGATTGGTCATAATGGTATTTGCGCTCCATTCAAGAGGTCTCCGGTCGCACTGCATGGTGATCACTGAGTCTGTCGAACCATAGTAGGAGGAGGCGTTTTGAGGACACCCAAATTAAGTCGGAGGAACGCCACAATATTGATGTGTATGGCTGAGATATTGCGCCACCTTTCTTGTGCTGTGAGTTCTTGCAGAAAAGATCCTTGCGATAGTAATCAGAGCCCCACCCACACTTCATGGATCTATTGAAGCCGAAACGAGGACGTAAAGTGCGACCCGACGTGCTCACGTGATAAGTATTTGGAAGGAGGGTGATCCCTAGGTATGAGATACTTAGTTAATCCCAGGAATAGAACATTAACAATTCAGTGACGTGTTAGCTATTTACCAAGCAACTAGATTCTTGCAAGATGACATACGACGGCTACCAGTACAACCATTGGGATCTGAGAATCAATGTCTTCGAGATTCCGGGAAAATCCCATTTGTCAAATCGCAACCCAATTTGATGAGAATAATTACAAAACCTTGTCTCCAGAAACAGAATTGAGGAGAAGTGGAATCAAGTCTGAAATAGATTTGTCCATAAAATTTGAAATATCGTAAGGTAGGTATATTGCAAATAGCAAGGAAGCAGACAACGCGCAGCGCCAACTTTGACGCCTACCAATTCCTCAGACTGAGACCTATGCTTTTGAGATCTAGACGCCAAAACTCCGATGTATATTAAAA